>Ga0207712_10000566_pt1 | contig 29904 bp, 33 predicted proteins | sample KBSS44metaG_FD_184402 | JGI IMG/M metagenome (GOLD analysis project Ga0207712, IMG submission 184402) | Switchgrass rhizosphere microbial communities from Kellogg Biological Station, Michigan, USA - KBS S4-4 metaG (SPAdes) (version 2) | ecosystem: Host-associated > Plants > Roots > Rhizosphere...
CCGCTGGTCGACCTCAAAGGCGCCGGCGGTACCGCCAAACCGTTGATCCACCGGAGCGTCGAGGCGGCTCGGCGGGTGGCGGGTGTATCCGGGGTGTTCGTGGTCACCGACGACGAGCGGATCGCGGACGCCTGCACTCGCTTCGGAGTCGGAGTGATCATGACGTCGCCCGAGTGCCGCAACGGGACGGAGCGCTGCGCCGAAGCGCTCGCTCAGCTCCACGATCCCGACCTGGTGATCAATTTCCAGGGCGACGCGCTGCTGACGCCCCCTGGCTTCGTCGAGGCGCTGATCGCACGCATGGAAGGCGACAAGGACGCACTTGTTGCGACTCCCGCGATGCGCCTCCGAACCCAGGAAGTCCGAGCTCTTCAGGCCGAAGAGGCCGTCGGCCGGGTCGGTGGGACGACCGTCGTGACCGACGCCCAGGGCTATGCGCTGTATTTCTCCAAGCGGCTGATCCCGCATCTGCCGGCAGGCGCGCTGGACGAAGAGATGTCGCCGGTGCGGCTGCACGTCGGAGTCTATGCCTACCGGCCCGAAGCGCTGGACCGCTACATCGCTTCACCGGTCAGTGAGCTTGAGACGCTCGAGGGCCTCGAGCAGTTGCGTTTCCTGGCCTCGGGCATGCGCATCGCCGTCGTGGACGTGGAAACTCCCCCGTTCGCGCTGCGCGAACTCAATAATCCCGAGGATGTTGCGCCGATCGAGCAGGCGCTCGCCGAGGCCGGCATCGAATGAACGATTGGGCGCGGGTCGACGCCAAATATCGCCTGATGCTGTGCGATATCTGGGGCGTGGTCCATGACGGCGTGCGACTCTATCCGGGCGCAGCCGAACGATTGATCCAATGGCGGCGCGAAGGCCGCTTCGTCATCCTGATAACCAACGCGCCGCGTACAGCTGAAGCAGTGGAAGGGCAGCTGATGCGCCTCGGGCTCCCACGCGAGGCCTGGGATGGGATCGCGACCAGCGGCGAGGCCGGAATCGCGGCACTGCTCGAACTCGGGCGACCGGTCGGCTTCGTCGGGACGGCGGCGGATCGCGAGATTCTTGAAGGCAGAAGCGTCCAGATAGATGACGGCCCAGGCTTTACCGACCTCGCCTGCACCGGGATCGAGGAGGCGCGGCCTGACGTCGAACAATATTTTGACGACCTTGAGCGGTGGGTGGCACGGGGCGTTACAATGCATTGCCTGAACCCCGACCGGCTGGTGATCCGCGGCGGAGTGCCCGAACCATGCGCCGGGGCGATCGCCGACGTCTATGAGCAGATTGGCGGCCGCGTCTGCTGGTACGGCAAGCCGCACGAGGCGATCTATCGGCACGCATTGCACCTCGCCGGCGATCCTCCAGCGGAGGCCGTGCTCGCGGTTGGGGACGGGCTCCTGACCGACATCCTCGGCGCCGCGCGCATGGGCTTCGATACCGTCTTCGTTAGCGGCGGGATTCATGCGGGCGAACCGTTCCCGCACGATTTCGCCGCAAGTCACGGCCTCGGCGACTGGCAACCGGTGGCGGTTGTCGACGGCCTCGCCTAAATAGCCGCCATGCAACTCCTTGGACGCGAAGTCGGGCTGAACCAGCCGCTGTTCCTGATCGCCGGCCCGTGCGTGGTCGAAAGCGAGGATCTTCAGCTGCGCACGGCGGAGCGCCTCAAGGACATCACCGGGCGCTTGGGCGTGCACTTCATCTTCAAATCGAGCTTCGACAAGGCCAACCGCAGCAGCGACAAGAGCTACCGCGGGCCGGGCATGGACGAGGGCCTGCGCATCCTCGAAAAGGTGAAGGCCGCGCTCGACGTGCCGATACTAACCGACGTCCACGACATCCCGCAGATCGCGCCAGTCGCCGAAGTCGTCGACGTCCTTCAGACCCCGGCCTTCCTCGCTCGCCAAACCGATTTCATCCACGCGGTCGCGGCCTCGGGCAAGCCGGTCAACATCAAGAAGGCGCAATTCATGGCGCCGCACGACATGGTCAACGTAGTGGATAAGGCTCGCAGCGCCGCCCAGGCCGCGGGGGTCAATGAAGAGACGATCATGGTGTGCGAGCGGGGCGCCTCGTTCGGCTACAATAATCTCGTCTCCGACATGCGCAGTCTGGCGATCATGCGCGAGACCGGTTGCCCGGTCGTGTTCGACGCGACCCACAGCGTTCAATTGCCGGGAGGGCAGGGTACGACCTCGGGCGGACAACGCGAATTCGTTCCGGTGCTGGCACGAGCTGCCGTCGCGGTGGGAATCTCCGGCCTGTTCATGGAAACCCATCCGGATCCAGCCAACGCAAAATCGGATGGACCGAACGCGTGGCCGCTCGACCGGATGGAAAGTTTATTGGCGACGCTCGTTGAGCTTGATCGCGTGGTGAAGGGCCGGGGCTTCGAGGAGGCTTAGTGTGCGTCCCACGTTGTTCATCCAGGCCAACGACCGGCAAATGCTGTGCGCCAGAATCTCGGCGCACAGCTACATGCGCAACAGCCGTCGTCCCGATGGCTTCGACGTGAAAATTCTCCACGTCCGCGACTATCCGCGCCTGATGGGGAGTGGGCAGTCGATCCTTCGTGACGGCCTCGTCCGCGAGTGGGACCGGGACGACCTTCAGAGTTTTACTCCGCTGCGTTTCGCTCCGCCGATCCTGATGGATTTCGAGGGTCGTGCTGTTGTGACGGATCCCGATTGCTTCGGCGTTGGCGATGTCGCCGAGCTGTTAGAGCGCGACATGGACGGCAAGGCGATCCTGGCAGTGCCTCGCCCGGGTCACAACAAGAGCCCCGACTACATCGCGACCTCCGTCATGTTGCTCGACTGTGCGAAGCTCAGGCATTGGCAATTCGACCAGCAGCTCGAGGGCCTTTTCGCCCACGATTTCGACTATATCGACTGGATCGAACTGAAGCGCGAGGATCGCTCAACCATCGGATTCCTCGAGCACGAATGGAACAGCTTCGATGTGCTGACCCCGGATACCAAGATCCTCCACACGACCAAGCGCCGGACTCACCCTTGGAAGACCGGACTTCCGGTCGATTACACGCTTCGTGAGACGGGGCCCTTCGACTTAGTGCGCCGTCTCGCCAACCGGCGTTACCAAGCGCATCCCGACCGTAACCAGGAAGCCCTGGTCTATTCGCTGCTCGCTGAAATGGTCGACAGGGGGCTCGTCACCAGGGACGAGTTGGTTGCGGAGATGGCGTCCAATCACATTCGCCACGACTCGCTCGAGTTGATCGAGCGTTATCGCAACTGGAGTTTACTCAAACAGGCCGCCTAAGCGATTTCGGACGGCAGTAACCGCGGTCTCGACAGGGTCCTGGAACCGCCCGGACTTCGGCTCATCCACCGTCCCGACGAGACCCTTGGCCCGGATATCCGCCCAGAAACGCCGGGGATCGCGTATTTTAGTGACTTCCGGGGGCCGTCCGCGCATCCGGCGCCGGCCGCGTGAGTCGGGCTCGACCGGAATGAGCCCGACCGGCTTCCCGGTCATGACCCCCTCCGAGATCATCGAGACGCTATCCGCGGTGATGTGATGCTCGTCCGCGTCGGCAAGCAGCACGGGATAGCGGACTTCGTTCTCTGCAACGATTGCAGCGCCCCTGCTTTCGCCGATGGCCGTTCGGACCACGGCCCACGCGTCCGGCGGAGTGCGCGGGCTGCCGACCACGATCAGGCACCCGCCGCTTGCCTCAGCGCGCCTGACCAGTTTCGCAGCCGCAAGGTGCAGTGCCGCATTGTCGAGCCTCCACATCGCCGAGGGGCCGCCAAGGGACAGGAGGAGATGCGGACGAGGGCGCGCATCGAGCCATGCGCGCTCCGCCGTGGTCGGCTCCGGAGATTTGCGGAAGCGGTTCATCGCCAGCGGCAGAACCACGACATTCTCGCCGGGCGGCACGGGATATTGGCGCGTCGTGATCACGAGGTCGAACCATTCGTTCGGGGCGCGTGGGTGGCCGAGGCGGATCAGTTTCGTACGCCCCTCATTCTGCTCCTTGATCCACCGTGCGACTGGAACGGTGCGCCGGCCAATTCCGATCACGACATCGGGCCAGGGCGGTTGCAGCCAGCGCCGCGCTGACAGTCTCAAATGACCGACGTCCGTCCGAAACAGCTTCATCCGGAGCTTGGCTAGCCATTTGAAGGTCATCGTTCGAGTTTCAAAGGGAAGGCCCAAGGCCTCACCGAGAGTGAGCACCTGATTGTTGTCGCCCCGGCGGTGACCGAGCAGCAGCCAGATTCGAGGTAGCCGCTTCACGTGGTTCGGATCCGGCGGTGCTCTCCCCTCAGCTGAAGCATCATGGCGGCCACGTTTGCCGCATTGCCCATAACCAGCGCGACCGCTGCCCCGGCGACGCCGAAGCGCCACGACAGTGGTGCGATTACCCCGAAGAAGACCACACTTCCGATGAGTTTCGCCTTGATCGGCGCATCGGAGCGTCCAAGCGCATACAGCATCGGGCCTAGCGGGAAGCTGAAGATGCCGAGGAAGGGCACCAGCATCAGGATGACGAGCGGGGTATAGGCACCGAGAAAGGCCTTGCCGAAGACCAGGCCCATGAGCGGCTTTCCTCCGAGCAAGAGTAGCCCGATCGCCAGGATGGCTGCGCCACTGGCAAGCACCATCACCCGCAGCATCAGCCTCCACGGCTTCTTCGTGGAGAGGTCCATCCGGACGATTTCCGGATAAAAGGCCCGCCCGAGCAGGTCAGCGGGCTTCTGGGCGGCGTCGGCGAGCGTCGAAGCGACGCGGAACAACGCGGCTCCGGCGGGCCCAAGCAGGCCGCCGACGACGAGTCGCCCGGTCGGGCCCCAAATCGCCTGGACGCTTGCAGCGATGTTCACGTCGATGGCGAAACGCCAGGCGCCGGGCAGCTCCGTAGGCTTAAGGGTAGGGCGAATGCCTTCGAGATGTCCGGTGCGGCGCATTTCCCGCCAGGCCAAAAACCAGGTGAACAGGTCACCGGCGAGGTCGGTAACATACCAGATCGCTACATAAGCCGCGAACGGCGAACCTGCGAGATAAGCAATCGCAATAAAGATGGCGCGGGTGATGGGAGTCAGCGTGTCCGACCAGCCGATGAGGTCGAAGCGGTCGAGCACGCGCAAGACGCCGCTCGGTGTCGCTGCGCCCATGGTTGGCAGCAATGTGCAATAGAACATCCCGAGCCACAGATATTGCGGCTGAATCCCGACCCATTCGCTGATGAAGGGAAGAAGCGCGACCGCCACCAGCATGCCGGCAATGCCGCTCACAAGGTCGAGCGTGACGGCGAACCCCGTTGCAATCTTGAAATGCGCAGGGTCACCGTGCGCGACCCCGTGGCCGCCGTAACGGACGATTACCTGCCAGGACTGGAACTTGGCCAGTCCGCTAACCGCCTTGGTATAGCTGGTAATGAGGATCAGGGTGCCAAGGAGGAGCAGGCCGAGTCCGCGTCCGGCGAGCGCGATCGTAGCGATCCCGCACACCGCCGCAACGGCGCGCGACATGCCGAGATAGCTCGTGTTCCTGAGCAACGACCGGAGTTGCTGATCCTTGAACCAATGCTTCATTGGCCCCGTGGTCTAAGCGAGGCGGTGTCGGCTGTCGCCTGGCAATTTGGCAAGGGTCAGGCCGGTTCGGGCACCCTTTGCTGGATCACCTTATCCGCGAGCGGGCCGTTCAGCTCGGCCAGATGGTCGAACTCGGCTTCATAGGTTGCCAGTCCCTGGCTCTGCGACCGCAGTTCCGCTTCGAGCCCACTGAGCTCCGCTTCCGGGATCAGCGCCTCGACCCGATCCCAGCCGGTCCAGCCCTCGCGCGGGCCGAGACCGAGCATTTGGCCGCGGCGTCCGGCGATGGCAGAGGTAATCCGGCTCGTGGCGCTGGATGGGCTGACCACGGTGAGCTTATGCATCGGCTCGAGCAGGTGCGGGTGGGCAGCGGTGAGCGCTTCATGCATCGCAATCCGACCGGCAAGGCGGAAGGCAAGCTCGGAGCTGTCGACGCTGTGATAGCTGCCGTCGACCAGGGTCACGGCGCAATCCACGACCTTGAAGCCAAGCGGGCCCTTCTCCATGGCTTCGCGAACCCCGTCCTCGACCGCCGGGATCCATTGCCTGGGCACCGAGCCGCCGTGAATCTTCTCCTCGAAGACGAAGCCTTCCCCGCGCCCTAGCGGCCTGATCTCGATGATCACGTCGCCGAACTGGCCGTGGCCGCCAGACTGTTTCTTGTGGCGTCCATGCTGGCGGACCGGTTTGCGGATTGATTCACGATAACCGACGACGGGAGGATGCGATTTCACCTCGACCCCGTAGCGGCGCTTCAGCTTGGCCAGCACGGAATTCAGGTGCTCGTCATTCACCCCGCGCAGGCGAATTTCATGGTTGGCATCGTCATGCTCGACCTGCAGTCCGCCATCCTCTTCGGTTAGGCGCTGGAGAGCGCCCGACAGTTTCACGTCATCCTTGCGGTCGGCGGGCTCGATCGCGATCGCGCAATTGCGTGCGGGGAATTCGATTTCGACGTGTGGCGGAAGCTTGCCCACGCCCAGCCACTCGCCGGCCTTGACGGTATCGACCTTGGCCACCGCGACGATATCCCCGTCCTGGGCCTCGCCGATCTTTTGTGTCTTTTCGCCCTGGACCTTGAACAGGGAACCCACCCGCGAGTGGTCGCCGCCTTCGGTCTTCAGGTCAGACCCTTCCGTGATCTTTCCGCCAAGCGCCCTCGACAGCGCTAGCCGGCCGATCGAGCCGTGGAGGATCTTGAAAGCGTAGAGCGACGGATCGGCGGCCGACAGGCGGTCGGCCGCGGCCTGCGATCCCGGCGCTTCGTGGCGAAGGGCCTTCAGCAGGCGGCGGACCCCCCAGGAGCTTGTGGCGCATCCAAACAGCACCGAGACGCCGAGACTTTCACCGGTCTCACGCGCAAGGTCCTTGAGCACTTTCTCGCGCGTCGGAATCTCATCCATCAGCAATTGTTCGAGGAGCTCGTCGTCGTGATCGGCGAGCTGTTCGAGCATATGCGTACGCGCCTCGGCCTCGCGCTCCTGCAAATCGGACGGAATGTCGATCCGCTCCGATTCCTGGCCGGCGCGATATTTGAACGCATATTCGAGCGCCAAGTCGACGAACCCGCTGACCTTTTCGCCGTCCCAAATCGGAATTTGCCGGGCGATGAGGGGCGAAACGCTCATCGGTTGAAGCGCCGAGAGCAGGTCTCGCACCCGACCATGGGCCTGGTCGATGCGGTTGACGAAAATCAGGTGCGGGATTCCGAGTTCGTCCAGCGTGCGCAGGGCAGGGGCGGCAAGGGGCGCCCGCGCAGGGTCGGGATCGACCACGACGATGGCGAGGTCGGCGATTGCAAGCGCACGGGCTCCGTCCGCAGCGAAACCGATCGAGCCTGGCACGTCGACGACAGCAAAGCGGTCGCCGAGATATTCGAAATTGTAGAGATTGAGTTCCGTCGAGCCGCCTCGCTGGCGCGCTTCGGGGCTCGAATCGCCGATGCTGGAGCCGTTGGCCGTCGACCCCAATCGGTCGGTGGTGCCGGCTGCGAACAGCATCGCTTCGGCAAGACTGGTCTTTCCCGCGCCGGCGGGTCCCACCAGCGCGATTACTCGAGTGCCTTTGGGTTGTTCTCCGGCCATGCGACTCTCCTTCGTGCCTTTCGGGCGCGCGAGTCGCTCTTAGGAAGGCGCTCGGGCGCCTATGTTGAATATTTCACCGTTCGCCGATTTTTGGCGGAAGGCAAGGGGGGTGATTGTGCGGACGGCGCGCTTCAGCGCGGAATTGCAACATTGCGAGGCGAGCGGGAAGGTGACCGCTGCCTAGATGGGAAGGTCTCCCTCCCTCAGCGTAGCCATGACGGTCATGCTGTTGATTTCGCTGAGATACGGCGATGCAGCCAAATGTTCGTTAAAGAACTCTCGGTAGTCGCGAATGTTGCGGGCGACGACGTGAAGCATCATGTCGACGTTACCCATAAGAACATAGGTGCCCACAACCTGCTCATGCGCCGTGATCCAGCGGCGCACTTCAGGGATATTGGCTCGGCCTTGGGCGCTGACTTTTACGAAGACGTATACGTCCAGTTCCCAGCCGAGTTTGGCCCGGTCGAGAAGAGCCACCTCGCGGAGGATGTACCCGGCCGACCGAAGCCGTTGAATCCGCCTCCAGCAGGGCGCGTGGGACAGGCCGACTGCATCGGCGATTTCCGAGACGGTTCGCGACGAATCTCGCTGAAGCTCGCGCAAGATTCGCCTGTCAGCATCATCGATGATTTTATCCATATTACCAGAATCCAGCAAAAATTATGCTGAAATATGCGCTAATCCGTGAAAAGACGCAAAATAATTCCGACCTGGTAGCGATATATGTTCGGCCATGAAAACAACGATCACACGCCGGAAACTGTTAGAGCATGTCGGAGCGATCGGTGGCCTTGGCGCCGCCTATACGGCAATGGAATTGCTCGGCCTTGCAATCCCCACTCCGGCAGGCGCCGAGAGCTTCGCGCTGCGGCGCGGAAGCGGCCAGGCCAAATCGGTCGTGATCCTCGGCGCCGGGATCGCCGGGCTCGTGTCCGCTTTTGAGCTTCGACGGGCCGGCTATCTGGTCACCGTGCTCGAGGCGCGCGACCGGATCGGCGGTCGGGTCTGGACGATCCGCGGCGGCGACAAGATCGTGCAGACGAGCCGGCCCGACCAACGCGCGGAGTTCGATGACGGACTCTATTTCAACGCGGGCGCCGCGCGCATTCCGTCCACACACCGCGCCATCCTCGGCTACGCCAGCCGGTTCAGCGTGCCAATGGAGGTGATGGTGAACGCCAATCGCTCGGCCCGCTGGGATTTCGCGGGCGCGGTCCACCCCGAGCGGCGCATGGTCAACGACATGCGCGGCCGCCTTGCCGAGCTGCTTGCCAAGGCCATCGATAGCCGGGCGCTCGACCAGCAAGTGCCTAAAGGCGAGCTCGAGATGATCCGCCAGTTCCTAGTCCCATACGCCCAACTCGACGCGCACGGAAAATATGTGCCGCAGGGCAGCTCCGGTTATTCGATCGAAGGCGGAGCCTACGGGCAAGCGCCGATACCGCTGCCTCCGTTGTCATGGAGCGAGCTCCTGCCGAAGCCGGCAGCGACCAGCCGCGGCAGCATGGCTCAGCCATATCTGTTCGATCAAATCTGGGACATGCAGGCGACCATGCTTCAGCCAGTCGGCGGCATGGATCGCATCGCGGAGGCGATTTACGCCCGGGTAAAGCCGCTAGTGCGCCTCAACACGCCCGTCGCGGAAATCCGCCGCGCCGGGGGCGGCGTGCGGATCGTGCATGGTCCGGGGCGACAAATCCTAGATGCTGATTATTGCATCTGCACGCTACCGATGCCGGTACTCGCCAAGGTCACAGCTGATTTCTCACCGGCCAAGAAGGCCGCACTCAAGTCGGTCAATTATCGGCCGAGCGTGAAGGTCGCGTTCGAGAGCCCGCGATTCTGGGAGACTGATGAGGGCATTTACGGGGGCCTCGCCTGGACCGATCGGCTGAACGAAAATGTGATGTATCCATCCGGCGGCTTCAACGATCCGAAGGGTGTTCTCGTCACCTCTTATTGCGGCGGCTGGACCAGGCCGGACAATCCGCAAGCCTTCGCAAATCTAAGCCACGAGCAGCGGTTGCGAGTATGCCTCGACTCTGTCGAGGCGTTGCATCCCGGCAAATCGAAATCGCTCGGCAAAGGCGTGACCGTAGCCTGGGGAATTACGCCCTGGTCGGAGGGGGTCGGCGCGATGTGGCCGGGCGGCCTCACAGCTGTGGCGCCGCGCCCGCCAGCTTATGCTGAGCTGTTCAGTCCCGAAGGGCCGATCGTCTTTGCAGGCGAGCATCTGAGCTACCAGCAGACATGGCAAGAAGGCGCCGTGCTTTCGGCGCATGAGGCGCTGAAACTGGTTCAGTCGATGGCGGCGGAGCGGCCCGCTGCCGCCGCTGCCTAGGCGGCCGGAAGCAGCCTTCGCTCGCCGGCGAGGCGCAGAAGCGCTGCCTGGAGCTTTTCGAATGCCCGCACTTCGATCTGCCGAATGCGCTCGCGGCTCACGCCATAGACCTGCGAGAGTTCCTCGAGCGTTTTCGGCTCGTCGGTCAGCCGCCGCTCCATCAGGATATGCTTTTCGCGGTCATTGAGGGCGTCGAGGGCGGTGACCAGCAGGTCATGCCGGACGCGGCTCTCCTGATCCTCGGCGATGATCTCGTCCTGCAGCGGGCCGCTGTCGACCAGGAAATCCTGCCACTGGCTTTCGCCGCCTTCGTCGCCCTTGAGCGAGACGTTCAGCGAGGTATCGCCGCCCATCGCCATGCGGCGGTTCATCGACACGACCTCTTCCTCGGTTACGCCAAGGTCGGTGGCGATTTTAGCGACGTCCGCGGGCTTGAGGTCGCCTTCCTCAAACGCCTCGATCTGGTTCTTCATCCGGCGAAGGTTGAAGAACAGCTTCTTTTGCGCGGCCGTGGTGCCCATTTTTACCAGCGACCAGGAGCGCAGGATGAATTCCTGGATCGAAGCGCGGATCCACCACATCGCGTAGGTGGCGAGGCGGAACCCGCGATCGGGCTCGAACTTCTTCACGCCCTGCATCAGGCCGATATTGCCTTCGCTGATCAGCTCGCTGACCGGCAGGCCATAGCCGCGATAGCCCATGGCGATCTTCGCCACGAGACGAAGGTGCGAGTTGACCAGCTTTGCGGCCGCCTCGGTGTCCCCATGCTCGCGCCAGCGCTTGGCGAGCATATATTCTTCCTCCGGCGAGAGGATCGGGAACTTCTTGATCTCGGCGAGATAGCGGTTGAGTCCGGCCTCCCCACCGGACGCGGGGAGCGAGACGATCCCTTTTGCTTCAGCCATATTCTTCGTCTTCTCCCTTTGGGCTAGGGCGCCAAAAAAGTCGGGGCGCCGACCTAGCCGGTTAATTCCTATACACCAAGTGCCTCGAACAGTTCCTGCATGTCGGGCGGCATGGCGCTCGCGAACGACAGCCGGCGCTTGGTCACCGGATGGATGAAGCCAAGCTCGGCCGCGTGCAAAGCCTGCCGATGAAATTGCAATTCATTCAGCAGCTTGCCGTGCGCCTTTCCGGACCGGCCGTAGACCGGGTCACCCACCAACGGATGACCAATTGAGGCCATGTGGACTCGGACCTGGTGGGTCCGCCCGGTTTCCAGCCGGCATTCGACCAACGCCGCCTGCCTTAGAACGGCGATCCTTCGCCAGTGTGTGACCGCGCGCTTGCCACGGCTGCCCTTGACGATCGCGATCTTCTTTCGGTTGGCGGCGGAGCGCGCGAGCGGTTCGTCGATCGTGCCTTCCGCGTCCTTCGGCACGCCCGAGACGATCGCAAGATAACGCCGTTCGATGCTGTGGGCGGCGAACTGCTTGGCCAGGCCCTCGTGCGCGACGTCGGTCTTTGCGACAACGAGAAGCCCCGACGTATCCTTGTCGATCCGATGGACGATCCCGGGCCGGGCCACGCCGCCGATACCCGACAAACTGGCCCCGCAATGATGGAGCAGGGCGTTCACCAAGGTTCCGTCGCGGTTGCCCGCAGCGGGATGGACGACGAGTCCCGCGGGCTTATCGACAACCAGCAAGTGCTGGTCCTCGAAAACGACCCGCAGTGGAATGTCCTGCGCCTCGTTGTGCGCCGGCTCCGGTTCCGGGACGGCGAGCATGAATCGCTCGTCGCCGCGCACTTTCAGGGCCGGGTCGCGCAGCGCAGTTCCGGCAGTCTCGACGGCGCCGCCTCGGATCAGGTTCTTGAGCCGTTCTCGCGACAGGGTCGGAACGGCCGCTGCGAGCGCACGATCGAGCCTCCAGCCGGCATGGGCGGGCTCCAGGCGCACCTCGATCGTCTGAATACCCCCCATCTGAATAAGATATGGGTTTGGAGCGTTGATCTTCAATGAGATCAACTTGCGCCACATTAAACTCTGTCCCATCAAACGCGCCATGAACGCGGTCGACCTCGCCAGTTTGCTTTGCTCACGCCTTTGCCACGACCTGATGTCGCCGGTTGGAGCGTTCAACAACGGCATCGAGTTGCTCGCCGACGAGCAGGATCCGGACATGCGCGAGAAATGTCTCGAGCTGCTGGCCGACAGTGCTCGGGCCTCCGCGAACAAGCTCAAATTCTTCCGCCTCGCGTTCGGCGCCGGCGGCGGCTTCGCCGAAGCGATCGATACCCGTGAGGCGCAAGCCGCGCTGGAAGGGGTGTTCGGGCCAGAACGCCGGATCGAGCTCGGATGGATGGTCACGAATGACAAGCTGCCGAAGGGCGCGGTCAAATTGCTCCTCAATCTTGCACTTCTTGCCGGCGATGCACTTGTTCGTGGCGGCCGGCTCGACGTCGGTGCTGAGGACAGCGGCGATGCGCTCGAGCTGGTGATCCGTGCCGAGGGTCCGAGAATTCTGCTCGACCCCACCTTGCGTGAGACGCTCGCAAGGGGAAGCGCCGAGGGCACGGTCGAGCCTCGCGCGGCGGGCGCCTGGCTTGCACATAGCCTCGCGGCCGAAGCCGCAGGGTCGATCCAACTCTCCGACCCCTCGGACGACGTGCTTTTGATTGGCGCAACCCTTCCCCGACAGGGATAACGCAGCGTTAACACCTCCCCGGCATAAGCGACCTCCTAAGCCGGGGATTGCACGCGCCGATGGACGACCTGATCGCGGATTTTGTAGCCGAATGCCGGGACATGCTCGAAGCCCTGGGCGGGGAAATCGTCGCCTGGGAGGCGCAGCCCGACGACCGCGCTCGTCTCGATAACATTTTCCGCTTCGTCCATACCGTCAAAGGCAATTGCGGCTTCTTCGATTTTCCGCGGCTCGAGGCCCTTAGTCACGCGGCGGAGGACGCTCTTGCGGACGTTCGCGCCGGGCGGCGGCAGGCCGATGGCACGCTCGTCAGCGCGGTGCTCGCAATCATCGATCGCATTGGCGAGATGATCGCTTCGATCGAGGCGGGCGAGGAGATGCCTGCCGGCGATGACAGTGCGCTGATCGATGCGCTCGCTCCTGGCGCAGAAGGCCACGCGGCGCCGGTCGCGGCGGCGGTTGGCGATGGCCATGGCAGGGCTGCGTCCGCCCCCCGTACCATTCGTCTGTCCGTCGAGTTGCTTGACCGGGTCATGAGCACGGTCTCCGACATGGTTCTGGCGCGCAACGAGCTTGCCCGGCGCCTCCGCGAATCCTCGACAGAAGTGTCAGTCGACAGCGCGTTCGAACGCCTGTCGGCGATTATCGCGGAAATGCGGGACGCGATCACCCGGACTCGCATGCAGCGCATCGAAAACCTGTTCGTGGCCCTGCCTCGAATGGTCCGCGATCTCTCGGCCGAGCTCGGCAAACAAGTCCTGGTCGATATCGAGGGGGGCGACGTCGAGCTGGATCGCGAAATGATCGAGATGATCCGTGATCCCCTGACCCACATCATCCGCAACGCGGTCGATCACGGAATTGAAACCCCGGCGGATCGGCTCAAGGCCGGCAAGCGCGAGATCGGCCTGCTGTGCGTTTCGGCGCGCCAGTCGGGCAACCAGATCCTGATTGATATCCAGGACGACGGCCGCGGGATCGACGGCGCGAAGCTGGTCGAAAAAGCGATTTCAAACGGCGTGATCGAAAAAGCCGACGCGGCGCAGCTCACACCGCGTGAAAAGCTCGCCCTCATCTTCGAGGCGGGGCTTTCGACCGCGAAGGAGGTGACCGCAATCTCCGGCCGCGGCGTCGGCATGGATGTCGTCCGTTCGAACGTCGAGCGGATCGGCGGCATCGTCGAGGTCGACAGCACGCCGGGGCAGGGCACTCGGATGACTCTGCGCGTCCCGCTGACGCTAACGATCATTCCAGCGCTGACCGTGTCGATCGGCAGCCATCACTTTGCGATTCCGCGCTCCGCGATCGAAGAAATCGTCCGCGCCAACGGCGAGAGCGTCACGCTCGAGCACCTGGGTGGCGCTGGGGTCGCGACGATCCGCGGCCGCCGGGTTCCGGAGGTGTCGCTTGCCGAAATCCTCGGGCTCGAGACGGATGTCGCCGAAAGCGACCGGCGCCTCATCGTTCTTCGGCCGGCCGGAGGCGACGTTTACGCGCTATCGGTCGATCGTATCCACGATCATGAAGAGCTGGTGGTGAAGCCGGCTGCTCCGGCGGTGATGGCGACCGGCCTTTATGCGGGCACCACGCTCGCCGACGACGGCAGCCCCATCCTCCTGTTTGATCCCGCTGGACTCGCACAGGTCGGCGGGGTCAAGCTGGAAATGCAGGAGCGGGCGGCGAGAATCGCCGAGGGTCCCGCCAGCAGCGGCCCGAAGACCATTCCCGTACTTTTGTTCCGCGGTCTCGACGGTGCTCGTCGGGCGCTTCGCCTCGCGGTCGTCGACCGGATCGAGGAAGTGCCGGTCAGCACGGTCAGGACCGCCGCGGGCCAACTCCGGGTCCAGCTGGGCGAGGCAATCCTTCCGCTTGCCGGAGGGGACAGCGCCGAGCTCGGCGACGAGAAGATCCGCCTGTTCCGGCTCAACGATGGAGTTCACGAAATCGGCTACGCCTTCAAGGAGGTCATCGATTTCGCGACCATCGAGCATGACGTTATTCACGCCGAGAAACCGGGCGAGATTAGCGGCGTATCCCTGATAAATGGGGAGCCAGCCGAGCTGGTCGACGCCCATTGGCTGTTCGCCACCTACGTTGGCGCCGCCGCGCAGGCAGCTGAGCCTTTGGTGTGCCGCATTCCCGGCGACGACCCGTGGATGCAGAACATGCTGCGGCCGATCGTCGAGGCCGCAGGCTATCGCGTAATCGGCGACGAGGACGGCGGGGATGCCGACCTGGTCATCGCTGCGCAGGGTGACAACGTCGGCGAGGCCGCCAGGGCTATCTTCATTCGAAGCGAGCTCGAGCCCGCCGGGAAGAAGGACGAAAGCATCTATCGCTACGACCGCGCAGGGCTGCTGATGGCCCTGAAGTCGGCCGGTTCTGGGAGGGGCAAGTGAACGAGCTTCTGCTGGTCGTCACGATCGCCGGCGAGCGGGTCGCGCTGCCGGCAGCTGCGGTTGAATCGGTGGTCGAGTTGGACACCTTGATCCCAGTCCCGCGCGCAGCGCCGCACGTCGCCGGCCTCTCGGCGCTTCGCAGCCGGGTTCTCACCGTGATCGATTGCATGCGCTCGCTGGAGTTGGGAACAAGCGATTGTTCGGATGGGATCCGCGAGGCCGCGGTGGTCGAGCTCGACGGCCATCATTACGCGCTGATCGTCGATCTCGTCGAAGACGTGGTTGAAGCGCTGTCCGATCCGGCTCCGATGCGGGCCGCGATGGGGCCAGGCTGGGAGCGCGTGTCGCAGGGCATGGTGGAAACCGAGACCGGCCCGCTGTTGCTGATTGACGTCGCCGCGCTTCTTGCCGGCGCGACCGAAGCGAAGGCTGCTTAAGCTCTTCGTTACCCTTGCTGATTAATAGAGACGCGAACGAACGGGATGGAAGTATGAAGAGCTGCTTGATCGTCGATGACTCCAAGGTGATCCGCAAGGTCGCGCGGCATATCCTGGAAACGCTCGAATTCGAGGTCGAAGAAGCCGGCGATGGCCAGGAGGCCTTGTCGCGCTGCGAGGCCAAGATGCCCGACGTCGTCCTGCTCGACTGGAACATGCCGGTGATGAGCGGGATGGAGTTCCTGAAGATGCTCCGCCAGCGCGGCCACGGGGACCAGCCCAAGGTCGTGTTCTGCACCACCGAGAATGACATGGCCCACATCCGCGCCGCGCTTGAGGCCGGTGCCGACGAATATGTGATGAAGCCCTTCGACCGCGAAACGCTTCACATCAAACTGCAGCTCGTCGGCGTCGCCTGAGTTAGCCGACGTGGAGCGGGCGCTCGCCAGATCGCGGGACCGCCAGCAAGCGCCCCGACCGACACGCCGTCGCATCCGGCTGATGATCGTCGACGATTCGATGGTCGCCCGCGCGGTCCTGTCGCGCATGGTGGAGGCCGATTCCGCCTTCGAAATCGCAGCCGTCGCAGGAACCGCTGAGGACGCGATCGACGCGCTCCACGAAGTCCGCGTCGACATCGTCATTCTCGACCTCGAGATGCCGGGGGCTGGGGGCCTCAAATCGATCCCGAGGATCATTCGCGCCGCCGCCGGTGCGAAGGTGATGATCGTCTCCTCGCTGGCCGAGGAGGGGGCCGAAGAAACCGTCGCCGCGCTGGCTCTCGGCGCCGCCGACACGCTGCCCAAGCCCGGGACCGGCCGCTTCAACGGCAAATTCTCCGAGATTCTCGTCGGGAAGCTCAAGGCGCTCGGCTATGCCGAGGGAAAATCGACCTTCGCGGCAGCCCGACCCGTCGGCGCGCAGCCCCTGCTTCGTGCCATGCCGACCGACCCGATCGAAGTCCTCGCGATCGGCGCCTCGACCGGCGGCATTCACGCGATCGGTGTCTTGTTCCAGGCGCTGCCCAAGCGGATCGGCGTCCCGATTCTCGTTACTCAGCATTTGCCCGAGCCGTTCATGCCGGTTTTTGCGCGCCAGCTCCGTGCGGCTGCCCAACGCGAGGCCTTGGTCGCCGAAGACGGGATGCCGCTGCTCCCCGACCGGATCCTGCTCGCGCCGGGCGATGCGCACCTGACCGTCGACCGATCGGAGGACGTTCCGGTGGTCCGGCTGGTGCGCGGTCCGAGCACGAGCGGATGCCTGCCGTCGGTCGACCCGATGTTTGCCTCGATCGGCGCTGCGTACGGCTCGCGGGCCCTGGGAGTGATCCTTACGGGAATGGGCCGCGACGGGGTAGAAGGCGCGGCTCGCTTGGTGGCCAACGGCGGCTCGGTGATTGCCCAGGACGAAATGAGCTCAGCGGTCTGGGGGATGCCGCGCGCGGTTCTTGAAGCGGGATTCGCCTGTGCGGTCCTTTCGCCGGACAAGATCGCGCGCCGGATCGCCTCGCGGACGGAAGACGAATGAGCGTTCAAATCAGCGACAGCTCAAGCCGGATCCTCGCCGGGCTGCTCGAGGCGCGCACTGGCCAGCAGCTAACAATGAATCGCCGATGGCGGATCGAAACGGCGCTCTCGGCACTGCTCCGCGAGCGCGGGATTGCGACCCTCGATGAGCTCATCACGATCCTCGTCATGGGCCGTGAGCCTGGCCTGTCACAGCAAGTGGTGGAGGCATTGCTGAATAACGAGACCTATTTCTTCCGGGACCGGACGCCATTCGACACGCTTGCCCGGCATGCCATCCCTGAGCTTGCCAAGATGCGCCACAAAAGCCGCCGAATCCGGATTTGGTCGGCCGGTTGCTCGACCGGGCAGGAAGTCTATTCGATCGCGATGCTGTTCGCCGAAGAGCCTGAGAAATGGCACGGTTGGACGATCGACATTCTGGGCTCCGACGTATCGACGGCGTGTATCGATCGCGCTCGCAGCGGCGTTTACAGTCAGTTCGAGGTTCAGCGCGGCCTCGGAATCAACCAGATGATCAGGTGGTTCGAGGAGACCGGCGATGGCTGGCGGGCGGTCGAGCCGCTCCGGAAGCCGGTGCGCTTCCAGGTCCACAACCTGCTCGAGCCGGCACCGCATCCCGGCGGCTTCGATGTGGTCCTGTGCCGCAACGTGCTGCTCTATTTGAACCCGGAGAAGAAGGCGCTCGCGTTTGAGCGGCTGGCGAGTTCGATGGCTGAGGACGGCTGGTTGATGCTCGGCGCCGGTGAGACGGTGATCGGCAATACGAACAAGCTTGGGGCCGACATCAGTGCGCGCGGCCTGTACCGCCTGATCGGCGACGGGAGCCGGGTCGAGAAACGCGAGGGAGCGGACCGCCGCACGGCCACGGGGGGTTGACCGCAACCGCTGTCTCATGCGCCATAGCGCGCGTGGATTTTGATTTCGTCGAACGGCCGTCCCCAAATTTCGATGATCGGGCGCTGCCCGTATCGATGATCGTCCTTCATTATACCGGCATGCCGGATTGCGAGGGCGCGCTCTGCCGGCTGACGTCGCCTGAGGCGAAGGTGTCGGCCCATTATTGCGTGGACGAAGACGGGACCATCTATCGCCTGGTCGATGAATCGAAGCGCGCCTGGCACGCTGGGAAATCGCGCTGGCGCGGGGTCACCGACGTCAATTCGGCGAGCGTCGGGATCGAGATCGTCAATCCCGGACACGAATTCGGCTATCGACCGTTCCCGGACGAGCAGATCGCGTCGCTCATTCCGCTCGTTTCCGACATCAAGGAGCGCCATGGCGTCGGCCGCGGCAATATCGTCGGCCATTCGGACGTCGCCCCGGCCCGCAAGGAGGATCCGGGTGAGCTGTTCCCGTGGGAGGCCCTGGCCAAGCGACGGCTCGCTTTGCCCAGCCCGACGCGCGACCTCATCGATCCCTATTGGACCGACGCCGGCTTCCTGCTCGCGCTCGAACGCTTCGGATATGACGTGACCGATACTCAAAAGGCGGTCATCGCCTTCCAGCGCCGCTTCCGGCCCGACCTCATCGACGGGATCATCGACGGCGAGTGCCGGGCCAAGCTGCTCGCTCTGTTGCTGCCGAGACCGCAATAGCCCATATTATGCGCGCCAGAGGGTCGGGCGGCCGCGGGAGAGACTTGTCTCTCACGAGGAAAGTCCGGGCTCCATGGAACTGCGGTGCCGGGTAACGCCCGGCGGGTGACTTAGCTTCGGCGACGTTGCTCAGGGACAGTGCCACAGAAAGCGTACCGCCCGCCTTCGGACGGGTAAGGTCGAAAGGGTGCGGCAAGAGCGCACCGCGATCCCGGCGACGGAATCGGCACGGTAAACCCCACCGGGTGCAAGACCGAATAGGGGCGGCATATGGGCCTGGTTCCGGCTCGTCGCCCGGGTTGGTCGCTCGAGCCCCGACGCAAGTCGGGGCCTAGAGGAATGGCCGCACAGTCACGCTTCTAAAGAAGCGCGATGGACAGAACCCGGCTTATAGGCCCTCTGGCATATCGCCCCGCTCGCAATGGCGGGGCGATTTTCCTAAGTGGATGCACAATGGCGAAGCAGAAGAGAACCGACGACTGGGGATTCCCGCGCTGGCGCGCCTATGGCGAGAAGGGCCGCGGCGCGGCGCGGCTGCGTTTGTGCGACCGCGAAGGCTGCAACGAACTCGGGGACCGGCCTGCGCCCAAAGCGCCGAACAGCCACGAGCGCTGGTATTTCTGCGAGGCGCACGCCGCCGAATATAACAAGAACTGGAATTACTTCGCCGGCCTCACCTCGGAGGAAGCCGCGCGGCGCGCGAAGGAAGAGGAGAGCGGAGCCAAAGGCTTCCGCCAGTCGGCGCAATGGAAATGGGCGGGGCCCGGCGACGGCAGCCGGAGCCGAGACGAGATGCGCGCGCTAAGCGCGCTCGAGCTCGAGAGCGATGCCGATTTCAAGGCGGTCAAGGCGGCGCATCGGCGCCTAGTCAAGGAAACGCATCCTGACGCGAACCCGGGGGATACGGAAGCAGCCAAGCGCTTCAAGCAGGTGCAGGCGGCCTATGACGTACTGAAAAAGGCCGAAGAGCGAAAAAACGGCAAGGCGGCCTGAGTCACCTCGCCAGCAGCGCGAAATGATAGGGGCAGGCGTCCGCGACATCGATTGTCGTGACCGTCGAGAATCCCGCCTCCTGCAGCCAGTCGCGGCATTGTTGGGGCGAAGGCCGGATTTCCTGAGGCGGGCCGCGGGGCGTTGGAACGTCGCTTCGCCAATGGATGACCGATGCCGAGCCGTTTGGCTTCACGATCCGCCGTACCTCAGCCAACAGTGCCAGTGGATCCTCGATATGCAGCAAATTGAAGATCATGGCGTGCATTTGGGACACGTCGGCGAGGCCAGTGCCGTCACTGACGAAATCCCTGACCACTCCACGGACGTTCTTCAGTCCTAGCTGCCCCGCTTTTTCATCGACCAGCTCGACCATCAGGGGGTCGATGTCGAGCGCGGTCAGCGTGCCCCGCGTCCAGAGCGCTGCGGGAATGGTGAAGGTGCCGTAGCCGCAACCGAGGTCCACGACGTCCCCGTCGACCAGGTTCGAGCCAAAGATCCGTTCGACGGTGGCCTCCGCGTCAAAGAAGGCATCCCAGTCGGGCTCGAACGGCATGCCGCTCTCACGTACTCTCATTGCGCGTCTCGAACGCTGCTCAGACGGCGCCGGCCGTGCGGAGGGTGTCTCGCGAGCCGTCAAGGAAGCGCGGCCGCACCTCTTCCCAGGCGGCGGCGATTTCGCGTTCGACCTCCGGGAGCTGATCGGGCCCGGTACCGAAATTGCAGACCGAGACCCTCATGATCCATTCGCCGCGCCAAAGCGCCGGACCGACCACGATGCTGCCGCGTCGCCGGATTTCTCCGACCGTCGCCAGAGTGGCCTCATCGTTGTCGCCGAAGCGGAGCATGAGCTGATTCAATTCGATCGGCGCGACGATTTGAACCCCCGGGATCGATGCGCATTTTTTTCCCAACGCCGCTGCGAAATCGCAATGCCGCTCGATCATCTCGACGATGCCGCTCCGTCCGAGGGCCCGGATCATCGCCCAGGCAGCGAACCCGCGGGCTCGGCGCGAGAGTTCCGGCACATAGGCGGAAGGTTCACGAACCGAGCTCTCGGCCGACGGGAGGTAGCTTGCCTCGATCGACATGCAACGCTCGTGCGCCACGCGGTCTTTCACGATGGCAAACCCGCTGTCGTAGGGTAGCTGGAGCCATTTGTGCCCATCCGTTGCCCAGCTGTCGGCGAGCTCCACGCCCTGCGACAAATGCCGGAACCGGGGGCTCGCCTGTGCCCACAAGCCGAAGGCGCCGTCGACGTGGACCCATGCACCGTGATCATGCGCGATCGCGCAGATTTCGGTGAAGGGATCGCAGGCGCCGGTATTGATCTGGCCGGCCTGTGCGATGACGATGGCTGGGCCGTCGATCGACTGGAATGCATCCCTCAGCGCGTCGGGTTTCATTCGCCCCGATTCGTCCGTTTCGATGGCTTTGACGCGTTCCGACCCCAAACCGAGGTAGCGAAGCGCTGAATAGACGGTGGCATGCGCGTCAGCGCCGATCAGCACCTCGATGACGGGCGCTCCGTACAGGCCCTGCCGTTCGACGTCCCAGCCGACCCGCCGAAGCAGCTCGCCGCGGGCGGCGGCGAGGGCGACGAAATTGGCGATCGTTGCGCCCGTGACGAAGCCGACCGATGAAGTCGGCGGCAATCCGAGCAGGTCCAGCAGCCAGGTGGACACGACTTGCTCGGCAGCCGCTGCCGCAGGCGTAATCACGACGTTTCCGGAATTCTGGCCCCATGCCGAAGTAAGCCAATCGGCCGCGACGCCGGTGGGATGCGATCCGCCGATGACCCAACCGAAGAAGGTCGGGCTCGTCATCGGGCGAAGTCCCGGCGTCATCTTCGAGACAAGCTCGCCGATCACCTCCGCCGGGTCCGCCGGATTCTCGGGAAGGCGCTCGTCCAGGGTGCCCAAAACCTGTTCGAAGCTTGCAACCTGCTCGAACCCGGGCGCGGGCTGGGCCCGGTAATCGATTGCCGCTTCGGCTGCGAGGCGAAGGACTTCGTCTTGCATCATGCGCATGTCTCCATGTCGGTGCCTCTAGAGCGTGGAGGACGACGCCAAAATGACTGATTTGCCGGAACCCATGATCGAAACGCCGGAGGCTCCCTCAGGCAGCCGAAGCGTAGCGCTCGGCTGTCTGCCTCACCAAGGCGATCATGTTCGGCACGCCTTGCGTCCGGTTCGCGCTCAAATGCTTGCGCAGCTCGAACGGCGCGAGTGCTTCTCCAATGTCGATGCGCGTCACTTCAGACGCCGGCCTGTCCTGGACCGCCGACAGGATGAGCGCGACGATCCCCTTGGTGATCGCGGCATTGCTGTCGGCGAGGAAGTGCAGGCGGCCCTCGCTGACCGTCGGATAGACCCATACGGAGGCGGAACAGCCGCGAACCTTGGTTGCGTCCGTCTTGAGCGCATCAGGCATGGGCTCGAGCTGGCGCCCGAGGTCGATCAGCAGCCGGTAACGGTCCTCGCCGTCGAGCAGCTCATAATCCTCGTAGATGTGCTCAATTGATGGAAGCGCGGTCACGGACGCGAGATAGTGCTCGCGCGCCTGACTGTCACCGGTCCCGTAGGGAGTCGATCTCGCGTGACAGGCTGTTTTCCTTGTCGACCGTAATCCGCTCAAGCACCTGGAGGCGCTCCCTCAACGTCTTCACTTCCTCGCGAAGGCGCAGGTTTTCCGCTTGCTCCTGAGCAGAGAACGACCCGCCTTCGCGGCGCCGGTGGTACCGGCCGTAGCCGTATTTGGCCTTGAAGATCGACGCGATCATGACGATCGCCACGATCAGGACGGCAGTAAGCTGTCCGTTGCTCATCAGGCTTTGTCCTCCACCCCAATTTGGTCGCGGTCGCGCAGCGCCTCGATTTGCGCGGCGGTCTCGACGCCGCGGTCCGTGACGATCCGTTCGAGCACGTTAATTCGATCCTGCAATTGTTTGACCTGCTGGCGCAGCCTCTCATTTTCTTCGTTGTTGACCGGCTCGCCTCTCATTTCGCGCATGGACCGAGCGGGAATGCCCAGCTTGTGCCTTACGATCGTGAAGGCGAACACGAGAAAGAGAACGGCGAGGACGAATTCAAAGGGATTCATTGCGCTTTCTCTCCGGCCGGGATTGCCGCCCGATCACGCAGCGCTTCGATCTGGGCGGCGGTCTGCACGCCACCGTCTGTTACGATCTGTTCCAGAACCCGCAGTCGCTGCTCGATCCGCTCGACGTGCTGCGCATATTGCGCGCTTTTTTCAGCGGCGAGACTCGATTGGGACTCGATCTGCTTTTCCTTGATTCGCAGCCACATTCGGAACGGCGCGATCGCGATCGCCGCGAGCGGGATAAGCACCCAGATCCAGCTTGCCGGACTATCCATTCAGCGGGCCCCTTCGTTAGCTCTTAGATATATCGTAGAAGCCGGCGCCGTTTCAACTGGCTGCGTCGCCGCCGGCCGGCTCGGTGGTCTTCGAGAGACGTGGTGCCCGCAGAGCCTCGATCTGCGCCGCAGTCTGGGCGCCGCCGTCGGTGACGATCTGCTCCAGGACCCGCACACGCTGCTCGAGCTCGCTTGAGCGGGCAGCATATTGCGCCGCTTTCTCAGCGGCGTTGATCGCTTCGACCTCCAGCTTCTTCTCGCGGAATTTGAAGAAGCGGTTGAACATCAACATAAGCATGACCGTCGGCAGGCCGACAATGATCGTCGCCAAAAGTACAGCTGTCGGGCCTTCCATCACTCGCTCTCCCTGGCTTGGTAATGCCTCATTGCAGCTGTTCGATTTCGCGCGCGAGTTTCGACGGCTGGTCGGTGATGATGCGCTCGATCGTTTCGAGCCGATCCTTGACCGACCCGATCTCCGCCCGGAGTTGCGCATTCTCATTGGTCAGCAGCTTGATGCGCTCCGCCGCTTCACGGTCGGTTTTTGGGTGAATTGGCTGGCCCCAGGCACCGTCGAGCGGGTAACCGTGCTTGATCCTTAGCCAGTTGTTCAACAGCCATCCCCCGGTGGCGACGACGGTGATGACCGCGATGTACGGAAATATGCCGACAATGAACGCGAACTTCTGCGGATCCACTCTGGGTCCTCCCTCTCACTTAGCGTAGCTGTTCAATTTCCTTGGCGAGCGTGCGGTTCTCGCTCGTCACGTAGCTCTCTATGTCCGCGAGCCGCCGATCGAGATCGCGGAAACGCGAGCGAATGTCGCGGGCGCTGCGCGCCGGCGAAGCCCTGACGCCTTGCCAGAATTGACGGTCCTCGGTGTCGTGATAGTCGAGCTCGCGCGGCTTTCCCGGAGTGATCCAGCCAGCGATGAAGTAGATCGGCATGATCGACCCGCTGCTGAGGAACAGGGCGGCGATCATGCAAATCCGAACGAGCGTGACGTCGAAGCCGGTGTAATCGGCAATGCCGGCGCAAATGCCCATGATCTTGCCGTTGCGCTTGTCGCGATAGAAGCGCGTCCGGCTCGCGGGCTGCTGGGCCAGGTGACGGCGATCGTCATATGGCTCGGGATAGCGATCGTCGGTCATCGCCGGTCCTCATTGGCGAGCAGTCGGTCGGTTTCGCTGCCGCGGCCCGGCAGGCACTGTTGGCGCCAGTTCGGGTTCTCCACGGTCATGATCCGCTCAATCGTGCACAACCGGTCGTCGAGCCGACGGGCCGCGTCGTGCAGGTCGTCAAGCAGCTTTTCGTCACCGTCGGTGAGGGTCTTCGCCTGCTTCCACTTGGTGATGTAGTGGAAGATCAGCCACGGCAGTCCGATGAATAGGATAGGGACTACCGTCAGTGGGATCAGTATATCGTCCATTGCTGTTTATTTCCCCTTGGCCTTGAGGGCGGCCTTCATGGCTTCGAGCTCGGCGTCGACGGATTCGGCCGCCTTCAGCTCCGCAATCTCTTCTTCCAGGCTTTTCGGCCCCGTCATTCCAAGTGCGTCGGCGCGCCCTTCGGCGAAATCGGCGCGGCGCTCAAGCAGTTCGAAGCGCGAGAAGGCGTCTTCGGTGCGGTTGCCGTTCATGATTTCGCGGGTCCTGGCACGAGTCACCGCGCTCTCGAAGCGCGCAGTAATCGCGTTTTGACGGGCGCGAGCTTCGCGCAGCTTGCCCTGGAGCTTGGCGATGTCGCCTTCATAGCCCTTCAGTGTTTCGTCGATCACCTTGATTTCGGAGTTGAGTCCGTCGGCCATGTCGGCGGCCTTTTGCCGCTCGAGCAGCGCCGCCTTAGCGAGATCTTCGCGGTCCTTCGACAACGCGAGCTCGGCTTTCTCCGTCCAGCTCTTTTGAAGCTCTTCGAGCCGGCTCAGGGCTCGGCGCATCTCTTTGCCGTCGGCAATGCAGCGCGCGGCCGAGGCTCGAACCTCGACCAACGTCTCTTCCATTTCGAGGATGATCATCCGGATCATCTTCGCCGGATCTTCCGAGCGATCCAAAAGCTCGGTCATGTTCGCGGCGAAGATGTCGCGTGTTCGCGAGAAAATTCCCATTCCAGCACTCCAAATCGCAATCAGGGCCCTGTACCTGCCCTATAAACATACAAGAGACGTGCCAAAATCTAGGAATAGCCTGAAATCCGTAAAAATGCCAATTTTCTCCGGGTTTTCAGCGCAAAAATCCTTGCCAAATGGTGGGATTTGCCACCAACAGTCGGGCAGATTCTTGTAGAGAAGAGATTTGGAGCGGGCCGAACAATTCATCGGGCAGAGCTATGCGTTCCTCGACGCGGTCGAGCGCGCGAGCCGCGCCGCGCCGCTCAATCGGCCGGTGCTGGTTATCGGTGAACGCGGCACCGGAAAGGAGCTGATCGCCGAGCGTCTTCACCACCTGTCCTCGCGCTGGGCCGGGCCCTTGATCATCATGAACTGCGCGGCCCTGCCAGAGAATCTGATCGAAGCCGAGCTGTTCGGCCATGAGGCCGGTAGCTTCACCGGCGCCGCCAAAACACGACACGGCCGTTTCGAGGAGGCGGATGGAGGGACCTTATTTCTCGACGAGCTCGGAACGCTTTCGATGCCGGCGCAGGACCGATTGCTGCGCGCAACCGAATATGGCGAGATCACGCGGATTGGCGCGTCCAAGCCGATTTCGGTCGATGTCCGGATCGTGGCAGCCACCAATGAGAATCTCCCAGCCCAGGTCGACAAGGGCAAGTTCCGGGCCGATTTGCTCGACCGGCTGTCGTTCGAGGTGATCACTCTTCCGCCGCTTCGCGCTCGCGAAGGCGATGTGCCCCTTCTAACCGAGCATTTCGGCCGCCGAATGTCGGTCGAGCTCGACTGGCCCAACTGGCCAGGATTCTCGCCGCGCGCCTTGGCCGAGCTCGAAGCCTGGAGCTGGCCGGGCAACGTTCGCGAGCTGAGGAACGTCGTCGAGCGCGCCGTCTACCGCCACGAGGACCCAGAGCGGGCGATCGACGAGATCAACTTCGACCCTTTCCATTCGCCCTGGGCGCCGTCGGCGCAGAGGCATGCAGCGGTGACTTTTCCGGTCGAGGAGGCCGGCGAGGCGGCTCCGCTGCACCTCGTCGAATCGGCTCCGGCCGCCACGCCGCCCGAATCTGTGGGCGATTTCCGTTCGGCGGTTGCAACCTATGAGCGCTCGCTCCTCGAGGACGCGCTAAGGCGCAACCGCTACAACCAGCGGGCGACCGCTTCCGCGCTTGGCCTAAGCTACGACCAGCTGAGGCACGCCCTGAAGCGCCACAAGCTTCAGGATTCTGCGGCGTAGAGCCCAGCGGTCTGGGCCGCTGGAACTCGCCTGTTTGTCGAAACGCCAGTGAAACGGCCTTCCGCCGGGCGTATACAGCGTCTCGCTTGTGGAAGGAGGCTTGCGATGAAGAGCCTTACGCCTGCCGCGGGCGTCGCATTGCTGGTGATCTCCAGCGCCGGGAACGGCGCGGCCCTCACCCTGGGCGGCCCGCTCTCTCAAAGTTGCTACGAAGCTGCGCTTTCGGGCGACGCCACGCACTTTACGGTGCAGAGTTGTGACCGGTCACTGACCGAGGAAGCACTGACCCAACGCGACCGCGCCGCGACCTTCGTCAATCGCGGAGTATTGCAGATGTTGAAGGGCGCCCGCGGCGAGGCGGATTCCGACTTCGATTCGGCGATAAAGCTCGACCATAATCTGGCGGACGCCTGGCTCAACAAGGCGTTCCTGCGCCTCAGAGATGATCGCGGCGGCGAAGCGCTCCCGTTGATTGAGGAGAGCATCAAGCTCGGCCCGCAGCGGAAGGCTCTTGCATATTTCGCGCGCGGCCTTGCATACGAGGACGTGGGCGACCTCAATGCCGCCTATGCCGACCTCAGGCGCGCGCACGATCTCGAGCCGAACTGGTCGCTGCCCGCGCAATATCTCGCCCGGTATCAGGTGGTGCGGAATCCTAGCCGCTGACAGCGGCGTGCTCAGTCCTGCGCGCGCGGCTTCCCTAGTGGAAGTTGGTCATGCAGAGCAGCATCGGGATCGACAGCAGGACGTTGGTCCGGGACGCGATCAGCCCCCGCTTCGCAGCGCTGGCCTTCGCGGCATCATCGGCCGGCTTGAGACCAAGCACCTTCTGCTGTGCCGGCCAGATGATCGCCCAGACGTTGAACGCCATGATCAGCGCGAGCCACATGCCGATGCCGATGAGACGTTGCGATGGCTGTAGCGTCAGAGCTTCGACCAGCTCATCGTAGGACCAGGCAAGGAGCAGGCCGGTCAGCACCGTGAACGCCGCGCCCCAGCGGAAATAGAAGAGTGCGCTTGGCGCGATATATTTGGTGACGCCCGGCTTCAGCTCGGCAGGCACCTGGGGCATGGTCGGCGTCTGCACGAAGTTGAAATAGTAGAGCAGCCCGATCCAGGTGATCCCGAAGAACACGTGGCTCCACTGAAGGACACCGTTCAGCGTACCGTATGGCGGCGCATAGCCCGTGTCGGGAAACAGCATGACCACCACGGCGAGGACCACGCCGATCCCCAAGATCAGGTACAGGTTTTCGAAAATCTTGCCCATCTGGACCCCCTTTGCCGCACCAAGTGCGTAGACCGTCGCTTCTAGGGTTGAAATTCTCGCGCTTGCAAGCATCTCGGATTGCAAGGGGTGGGGTATGCAAAGCCGGGATCGATCGTCCCGGATCCTGTAGGAGTTGCCGGACCATGCCCTTCCAGCTGCCAGACCTGCCCTATGCCAAAGACGCGCTCGCTCCGGTGATCTCGGCCGAGACGTTCGAATATCACCATGGCAAGCACCACAAAGCCTACGTTACCAAGACCAACGAGCTGCTCCAGGGCGAGCAGGAGCTACGCGGGGCGTCGCTGGCGCAGGTGATCCGCGAAGCCCAGCGTGCCGGCAACGCCAAGCTTTTCAACAATAGCGCGCAGCTCTGGAATCACAGCTTCTTCTGGCAGTGCCTCGCCCCGGCTGAGGGCCAGAAGCCGGAGGGCAAGCTTGAACACCTCATCAACGACGCGTTCGGCAATGCCGAAGCCTTGATCCAGAAGCTTCAAGAAGAGGCGGTCAACCATTTCGGGAGCGGCTGGGCATGGCTGGTGCTCGACCGAGGGAGCCTCAGGGTCACCTCGCTCCACGATGCCGACACGCCGGTCGCCCATGAAGGCATGGTGCCCTTGTTCACGCTCGATGTGTGGGAGCACGCTTATTATATCGATTATCGCAATGAGCGGCCCCGGTTTGCGAGTGCCGTGCTCTCCAACATCGTCAATTGGGACTTCGTGGCTCAGAATCTCGATGGACGCGGCGAGAGCCGGGCCAACCAGGAAGGCGCAAAGTCGCCGGAGCTGACGTCCTGAACCAACCCTAGCGGGCGCTTGCGCGGCCCAAACACGCCCTGCATAGTCGCCGGGTGGGGGTAAGGCGTAGATCGCTGGTGATCGGCGCATCGGGGCTAGCGATCGCCGCCGCGGGGCTAGGCGCGTGGCTGGCGCCGCTCGCAGCCGATCCGCAAGGCCCCAAGGATTGCGCCGGCATTCTCCCGCTGCTGCCGCAGCCTCATCCGCATTCCGCGCCGGCGGCGGTGGCGGAGCCGCGCTGGTCGCAGAAGGAGGGCACGGTCAATGACGCGAGTTGCCTCGACCGCACCTCGGTCGCGGGCATTGTCGCGCCCCGGAGCGAAAGAGAGGTCGCTGACACGTTGGCCTATGCCCGGGCGGCGGGGCTCACCGTCTCGCCTGCGGGTGTCCGCCACAGCATGGGCGGGCAGGCGTTCCGCCGCGGTGGGATCATGCTCGACATGCGGCAAATGAACCGCATCGAGCTCCACTCGGATACTTCGACCGTGACGGTCGGCGCCGGAGCGACCTGGCACGACATCCAGAACGCGATCCATCCGCGCTTCGCAGTCAAGGCGATGCAGTCGACCGATATCTTCAGCGTCGGCGGCTCCATTTCGGTCAATGCCCACGGCATGGACCACCGGGCGGGTGCCGTTATGGACTCGATCCGGTCGCTCCGGATCATGCTCGCGGACGGCAAGGTCGTCACCGCCTCGCGCGACGAGAGTCCCGAGCTCTTCGCCCTTGCGGTGGGCGGCTACGGCCTGTTCGGGGTGATTATTTCGGCCGAGCTCGAGGTGGTTCCCAACGATATCTACGCGTCGAGCCGGGAGCTGATCGGCCTTCGCGACTTCCCGGCGCGGTTCGCGACAATCGCCGCCGACCGGTCGATCGGCCTCATGTACGCACACCTGTCGACGGCGCCCGGATCCTTGCTCGATGAAACCTTGGTCTACACCTATCGCAAGGTCGATGACGACGGCCTCAAGCGCGCCCCGTTGGCCGACGCGGGGTCGACCAAGATACGGCGGCTAACGGTCAATCTCGCCAAGCAGGGCGATCTCTTCCAGAGCCTCAAATGGTGGTCGGAAAAGAACCTCGAGCACCGCTTCGAACGCTGCACCGTGACTCGAGCCCAGGCGATGCAGGACGGCGAGGCCTGTCTCGTCTCGCGCAACGACCCCATGCACGACAGCGTCCCATACCTCCGTAACGCGATGAGGAACGAAACCGACATCCTTCAGGAATATTTCATTCCCCGCAACCGGCTCGTGCCGTTCATCGACGGTCTGCGCGAAATCGTCCGGAGCCAGCGCGCCAATCTGCTTAACGCGTCGATCCGCACCGTCGGCCAGGAACACAATGTCCTGACCTACGCGCCACGGCCGGCATTTTCGGTCGTGCTCTATTTCAACCAGCGGACCGACGCCGACGCGAACGCGAAGATGATGCGGCTGACGCGCGACCTCATCGATCTCACCCATAGGAACGGCGGGCGGTTCTTCCTGCCCTATCAGCTGCACTACAGCTCCGACCAGCTCGAGCGGTCTTACCC
>Ga0207712_10000572_pt1 | contig 29742 bp, 34 predicted proteins | sample KBSS44metaG_FD_184402 | JGI IMG/M metagenome (GOLD analysis project Ga0207712, IMG submission 184402) | Switchgrass rhizosphere microbial communities from Kellogg Biological Station, Michigan, USA - KBS S4-4 metaG (SPAdes) (version 2) | ecosystem: Host-associated > Plants > Roots > Rhizosphere...
TCACCAAACCGGGAACAATCACCGCGCGATTTCGGTCCATGCCCTTGAGGCCGGCCTCGACGACCTCGCCCGCTTCCATGGCCACCTTGTCGAAGGCGCCATTGCCCCCGAACCCGGCCACTTCCCCGAATTCGGTTCGGGTCGGCCCGGGGCAGAGGCAGGTGACTTTGACGCCGTGCGGCTTCAATTCCTCGTGGAGGGCTTCGGTGAACGACAGGACGAAGGCCTTGGTCGCGAAATAGACCGCCATCTTGGGGCCCGGCTGGAAGGCGGCGGTCGATGCGACGTTGAGGATCGCGCCGGCTTTGCGTTTGATCATTCCCGGAGCGACTGCTCGGCAAAGGTCGGTGAGGGCGCCGACATTCAGGTCGATCATCTGGCGCTCGCGCTTCGGATCGAGCTCGGCGAAGCGGCCGATCAGCCCGAAGCCGGCATTGTTGATTAGGATTTCGACCTGCTCTCCCGCGGCTTCGAGGTCCGCCATCAGCTTGGCGGCGGCGTTCGCTTTGGAAAGGTCGATGGCGACGGCGCGGGCATTGCCGAGTTCCTTGGCCAGGGCGTCGAGCCGGTCCTTGCGCCTCGCAGCGAGCACCAGGCGATGGCCGCGCTTCGAAAGCTGGCGGGCGAATTCGACTCCCAGGCCCGCCGACGCGCCGGTGATCAGCGCAACCTTTTTCAACCGACGGTCGCCTTGACGATCCGCCCGGGCTCGCGCGGCGGTTCGCCGACCGGGAGCGCGTCGACATGCTCCATGCCGCTCTCGACCTCGCCCCAGACGGTATATTGCCCGTCGAGGAATCGAGCGTCGTCGAAGACGATGAAGAACTGGCTGTTGGCGCTGTCGGGGTCGTTGGAACGGGCCATGGACGCGACTCCGCGCACGTGCGGTTCGTCGCTGAACTCGGCCTTGAGGTTGGGCCGGTCGGAGCCGTGAAAGCCGGTACCTGTCGGATCGCCGCCCTGGGCCATGAATCCGGGGATCACGCGATGGAACACGACCCCGTCGTAAAAGCCGCCGCTCGCAAGCTCGGTGATGCGCTCGACGTGGCCGGGGGCGAGATCCGGACGAAGCTTGATGACGACGTCGCCGCCGGTTGAAAGCGAAAGTGTGAGGCGGTCGGCCATGTTCCTAGCTCCATTCGTTCGATTTGAGGCGGCGATTTAGGGTCGAAGGACGCCTTGCGCCAGACTCACGGCCTCAATAGGAGGGCGGCACCGGGTTCAGTCGAAGGGAAGCGCGAATGAGCGAGAGCGAGCACATCGCCGCCGCGCCCCCACCCGAATCCGCGGTGATCGACGAGGAAGACCGCCTTCGGCCGGAATTCGTCGACAAGGTCCTCGACGCGGTCGAAGCCGGCGACGACGCGACCGCGCGCGAGCTGGTGAAGCCGCTCCACCCCGCCGACGTTGCCGATCTCATCGAGCTTGCTGCGCGCGACGAGCGCGAAGGCCTGGTCAAGGCGCTGGCGGAAATCGTCGGCCCCGACGTGCTGGCCGAGATGAACGACTATGTCCGCGAGAGCCTGCTCGACGAGATGGAGCCGCAGCAGGTCGCCGACATCGCGGGCCAGCTCGAGACCGACGACGCGGTCGCCCTGATCGAGGATCTCGACCGGGCAGACCAACAGGCGGTGCTGCAGGCGATGGAGCCCGACGATCGCGCCGCGGTCGAAGAGGCGCTGGGTTATCCGGAGGAATCCGCCGGCCGGCTGATGCAGCGCGATCTCTGCGCTGTTCCCGAGCATTGGAAGGTCGGCCAGGTCATCGACTATCTCCGCTCGACGGCGGAGCTGCCGACCGACTTCTGGGAAGTGTTCGTCGTCAACCCGAGTCACCACCCGGTGGGCACGTGCAAGCTTTCGACGATCCTTCGCACCCCGCGCACGACTCAAGTCGCCGACATCATGGCCCGCGAGCAGACCCTGATCCCGGTCGACATGGACCAGGAAGACGTCGCGCTCCGCTTCCAGAAATATGCGCTCGTTTCGGCGGCCGTGACCGACGACGAAGGACGGCTGGTCGGAATGATCACCGTCGACGATATCGTCCACATCATCCAGGAAGAGGCGGGCGAAGACGTGCTGCTGCTCGCTGGCGCGGGCGAAGGCGACATCAACGAGCCGATCCCGCTCACCGTTCGGCGGCGGCTGTTTTGGCTGGTCATAAACCTCGGCACCGCGATTATCGCGGCCAGCGTGGTCAGCCTGTTTCAAGGCGAGATCGGCAAATATGCCGTGCTTGCCGTGCTGATGCCGATCGTCGCAGGAATGGGCGGCAATGCTGGGACGCAGACGCTTGCCGTCGCGGTCCGCGCGCTCGCGACGAATCAGTTGACTGAGTCGAACACCATTCGCGCTTTCGGTCGCGAGCTGACTATCGCGCTCGCTAATGGTGTCTCGCTCGGAGTGCTGATCGGGGTCGGAGTGGCCCTGATTTTTCACAACCCGCTGCTCGGCGCCGTCATGGGGGCCTCGATGGTGATCAACAATCTGGCAGCTGGGCTCGGCGGGATCCTCGTCCCGGTCACCCTCGATCGGTTCCGCATCGATCCAGCCGTTTCCTCAGCGGTGTTCGTCACCACTATTACTGACGTCACCGGATTCTTCAGCTTCCTCGGGCTTGCCTCGGCCGTCGGCCTGGGCCGCTAAGACGTTGCGAATCATGGGATAGGGCGGCATCGCAATCGCGTGCCGAATCTCCATTTGACGAAGGTCGCGTTCGCCTGCCGGGACCTCGAAGCGCTCCAGGAGCGGGTCGCTCGACGAGCAACCGACGGCGAAATCCGGATCGCCACGCGCATGCGACCAAAGCGGGTGGACGAGCTCATCGGCGGCAATCTCTATTGGATCGTCAAGCACCGGCTGGTCGCGGGCCTAGAAATCCTCCGCTTCGAGGATCGCGAGGACGGGCGAATCGACATCGTCTGCTCGGCGGACCTTAAGACCGTCGCCCCGACGCCGCGCCGCGCGCACCAGGGCTGGCGCTATCTCGAAAACGCGGATGCGCCATCCGGCGACGACGACGGGACCGGCGTCGGAGCGCTTCCGCCACAGCTTTATGGGCGTCTCGCCGCCCTGGCTCTGGTCTAGTCGATTTGCCGACGCTATCGCGTCGTTGTCATCAACAGGAGGCCAGAATGACCACTTCGTCGCTAATCGATTCCAAAGTCGCGGAGCGGGCCATGTTGAAGCATCCCTTCTACCAGGCCTGGACCGAAGGCCGGCTGCCTCTCGAAACGCTCCGCGATTACTCGCGGCAGTACTTCCACCATGTCGAGGCCTTCCCGCGCGCGGTCAGCGCCGTGCACAGCGGCTGCCCCGACCGGGACGGACGCCGGATGCTCGCGGAAAACCTCGCCGAGGAAGAGGGCGTCGAGGCGGGCAAGCAGGATCATGCGACCCTGTGGCTGATGTTCGCCACCGGCCTCGGCGAGAGCGAAGACGCGGTTCGCGCCCAGCAGCTCAACCCGGAAACCCAGGCGCTGATCGAGACATTCCGCAAGCTGTCGCGGCGGTCCTATGCGGCTGGCCTCGGCGCGCTTTATGCCTACGAGAGCCAGTTCCCGGGGGTCGCAAGCGCCAAGATCGAGGGACTGATCGACCGTTACGGGATCTCGGACGAGCCGACCCTGTGCTTCTTCCGGGTCCATGAATATGCCGATGTCGAGCATAGCTCGGTCTGCCGCGCGCTGCTCGATCGGCTACCGGAGGACGAGAAAGCCGAAGCGGTCGCCGCCGGCGAGGAGCTGGCCGGGGCGCTGTGGAATTTCCTGTCGGGCGTGGAGGCCCGAGCCGCGATTCAGTAGCCGGCGCCCGAGCTCTTGCAGCCGCTGACGCTGGCCGACCCGTGCGCCCGGACGGTGCAGGATGGGTCGCCGGTCAAAGTGATCGTCGCCGTCCCTGTGCCGTCGATTGTCACGGCATTCGTGATTGCGGCTTTGACGGTCGCCGCGCCTTCCGCGCCGATCGTCGCGTCCTTGACGGTAAGCCCGGCGGCGTCGAGCGATGAAATCCCTCGAACGATGGCGGTCATCCTGCCGGCGCGGCCGGCGAGCGAAGCGCTCGCGGTGCCGATGACGTTCACTCGAAGCTGATCGACGTCGGTCTCGGCAATCGTGGCTCCGCCCGAGCCCTGCACGGAAAGATCGAAGGCGAGGCCCTTCACCGCATTGATGTCGAGGCTGCCCGATCCGTTGAGCGATGCCGCGCTAAGGTCATGCGTTCCGATCGCGATCTCGACGGTTCCTATGTTGTCGCCCGAATAGCCGCCCCAGGACGACTGATTGACGTGCACGATCAAGGTCTGGCCCCGGACATCCATCGCGACCCGGTCGATCGCCCGCGCCGAGCCGGCGGCCTGCGCGAACGGCGCGACTCCGGTCGTCAGCCGGACCTTGAACGGTCCGTCGACGCGGACCTTGTCGAAGCCGCTGACTCCGAAGTTGCGGGTTTCAGCGCCGGCGGGCGGGGCGATCGCGGCCAGCGCGAGAAGGAGAGGAAGGTGGGTACGCATCGCGGCCACCTTCCTACAGCATGGTTAAGGGGCCTTTAAGAGCAGCTGACGTTGCCCGATCCAGCCTTGCTGACGTTGCACTTGGCGCCCCCGGTCACGTCGACGTCGCCCGATCCCATGATGCTGACGTCGGCGGTCCCCGTCGCGTTGGCCGAGACGCTTCCCGACCCGGCGATGGACACGTCGGCGGTGGTTGTCTGAATGCCCTTGGCGTCAATGTCGCCCGATCCGGCAATGTCGAATTTGGCGGTCTGCGCCTTGCCCTTGCCGGCCTTCGCGGCGCCGGAGCCGGCGATCGCCAGCGACAGGCTCTGGACGTCCATGGCCGCGACGTCGATCCCGCCCGATCCGGCGACGGTGCCTTCGAAGCGGTCACCCTTCACCTGGTCGACCTTGATGTCGCCCGATCCCGCGATCGTCGCCCCGCGCAGTTGCGGAACGGTGACTGCAAGCTCGACCTTTCCATGGAAGTTCCAGCCGGAATGGAACCAGCTCTTGTTCCGCTCGGCGTGGATGACGAGCTTTCCGTCCTTCACCTCGACGACCATGTGCTCAAGCATCTTTTCGGGTCCGCGGGCCGAAACGGTCGGACCGGAGCCGGTGCGAACCGTCACGTCATAGGGCCCGGCGACCTCGATCCGATCGAAGCCTCCGACCTGGTAATTGCGCGCGACCGTCGGCCCGCCGTCTTCGCTCCGGCTGTGGCCGCAGGCCGAGGTGGCTGCGGAAGCGGCAATCACGGCCGCGACGATGGACTTGCGCATGGGAGACCTCCAAACGTGCTGTGTTATATCGGCAATACACTAGGCCAAAATCAGCCGCAAGCGCAAAAAAAGGGGCGCCCGGTTAAGGGCGCCCTTGTATTCGGCTCAGCCTTTGACGGCTTATGCGGGTTCCTTGGTCTTATGATGGATGACCGAGGCCTTGTTGAGGATCTCGAGGATCTTGACCAGCGCCGACTTCTCGTCGGTCTGCTCCATCGCTCCGAGCTCCCGCGCGAGGCGTGACGAGGCGGCCTCGAAAATCTGCCGCTCGGAATAGCTCTGCTCGGGGGCGTCATCGGGGCGGAACAGGTCGCGGACCACCTCGGCGATCGAAGTCAGGTCGCCCGAATTGATCTTCGCCTCATATTCCTGGGCGCGGCGCGACCACATGGTGCGCTTGACCTTCGGCTTGCCCTTCAGAGTCTCGAGCGCGTCCTTCATGGTCTTGTCGGACGACAGCTTGCGCATGCCCACAGAGTCCGCCTTGTTGACCGGCACACGCAGGGTCATCTTCTCTTTCTCGAACCTCAGCACGTAGAGGTCGAGACGGGTCCCGGCGATCTCGGTGCTCTGCAGCTCGACGACACGGCCTACGCCATGCTTGGGGTACACAACGTAATCTCCGACGTCGAAGCTAAGCGCCTTTGTAGCCATTACACACCTTTCCAGTTGCGGCAGCAGAGCCGACGCATTCGCATCGTTCCCCAAAACGACCGTTGGTCGTGGCTCCCAGCCTATTTCTTGGCTTCCCTATGAATTTAAGGCCGCAGCTGAATCGCCCGCGGCCCCGTGTGACAGTTTTATATCAGAACCAGCCTCAAATTGCGAGTCCCAGCTGAAGCGGCTCGGAAGGACCGCTTTCACATAGATTATGAAGCCCCAAACCGAGCAGGCGGATGCCTTTGGGAAGCGGATGCAGCGCGGCGAGGAGCGCCTGACCGGTAGCGACGAATGCCGCCTGGTCCGGGACTGGACCGACGAAGCTCTTCGACCTCGTGATGATGGTGAAGTCGCCATATTTGACCTTGAGCGTCACCGTCCGCCCGGTGACTTCCGCGCGCCTGACCCGATCCCACGCGTAGCCCGCGATGCGCTCCAGCTCGGCGGCGAGCCGATCGGTGTCGCTCAGGTCCTCGTCGAACGTGCGTTCGGCGCTGACCGATTTGTACGGCCGGTCGGGCTTGACTTCGCGCTCGTCGATCCCGCGGCAAATCCGCCAATACCAGTCGGCGGAGCTGCCGAACTGGGCCTGGAGCGCCGCCACGCTCCATTCTTGAAGGTCGGCGCCGGTCATGATGCCGAGCTGCTCCATCTTCCGCGCGGTCACCGGGCCGACCCCGTGGAACCGTGCGACCGGAAGCGAGGCAACGAACTCCGCCCCGCGCTCGGGGGTGATCACGGTGAGCCCATCGGGCTTGCGGTGATCGGAAGCGAGCTTGGCGATGAACTTGCAGTAGGACACGCCGGCGGAGGCGGTGAGCCCCGTTTCCTGCCGGATCCGGCGGCGGATATCTTCGGCGATCGCCCTCGCGCTGCCCAGGCCGAGCTGATCCTCGGTCACGTCGAGATAGGCTTCGTCTAAGGAGAGCGGTTCGACCAGCGGCGTATAGTCGAAAAAAATCGCCCGGATCTGCTGCGAGACCGCTCGATACACATCGAAGTGCGACTTGACGAAGACCAGCTCGGGACAGCGGCGCTTGGCGGTGACGGACGGCATGGCCGAGCGGACGCCATATTTGCGGGCCTCATAGCTCGCCGCCATGACGACCCCGCGATGTTGCCCGCCGACCGCGACCGGTTTGCCCCGAAGGCTTGGATCGTCGCGTTGTTCTACGGACGCATAGAAGGCATCCATATCGACATGGATGATCTTGCGGGTCGGGCGGGTGTCGCTTTGCATCGCAGCGAGGTTCTGATTAAGGCCGCGGCCCATGAACATCCACGAATATCAGGCGAAGGATCTGCTCGCGAAATATGGCGTGCCGGTCCCCGCCGGCTACCCCGCAATGAGCGTCGACGAGGCTGTCGCGGCAGCCGGGAAGCTTCCTGGCCCGCTGTGGGTCGTCAAGGCCCAAATCCACGCCGGCGGCCGAGGCAAGGGCAAGTTCAGGGAACTCGGGCCGGATGCCAAGGGCGGCGTTCGCCTCGCCCGGTCGATCGACGAGGTCCGCGAGAATGCAGCGGAGATGATCGGCAAGACTCTTGTTACGATCCAGACGGGTCCGGCGGGCAAGCAGGTCCAGCGGCTGTACGTCACCGACGGGGTCGACATCGCCAAGGAATTCTATTTGGCGCTGCTCGTCGACCGGGAGAGCGGGCGCATCGCGATCGTTGCCTCGACCGAAGGCGGAATGGAGATCGAGAAGGTCGCTCATGATACGCCCGAGAAGATCACCACGCTGACGATCGATCCGGCAACGGGGCTGATGCCGCACCACGGCCGCGCGGTCGCCGCCGCGCTCGGCCTTACCGGCGACCTCGCCAAGCAGGCGAACAAGGTCGTGGAGAAGCTCTATGACGCGTTCGTCGGGACCGACGCATCCCAGATCGAGATCAATCCGCTCGCGGTGACGGACAAGGACGAGCTACTGGTCCTCGATGCCAAGGTCGGTTTCGACAACAACGCCGAATTCCGCCACCCGGATCTCGAGCAATTGCGCGACCTCACCGAAGAGGAGCCGATGGAGATCGAGGCGTCGAAATACGACCTCGCCTACATCAAGCTCGACGGCAACATCGGTTGCATGGTGAACGGCGCCGGGCTCGCCATGGCGACTATGGACATCATCAAATTGAACGGCGCGTTCCCGGCCAACTTCCTCGACGTCGGCGGCGGCGCGTCGAAGGAGAAAGTGACGGCCGCCTTCAAGATCATCCTCAGCGACCCGGCGGTCGAGGGCATCCTCGTCAACATCTTCGGCGGGATCATGCGCTGCGACATCATCGCCGAGGGAATCGTCGAGGCCGCGCGCGAGGTCGACCTGAAGGTGCCGCTCGTCGTGCGGCTGGAGGGCACCAACGTGCAGCAAGGCAAGGACATCCTCGCCCAGAGCGGGTTGGCGATCGTTCCTGCCAACGACCTCGGCGATGCCGCCAGGAAGATCGTTGCCGAAGTGAAGAGGCCGGTCGAGGCCTAGGATTTCAGGAGCAAGCGAATGAAGGTGCTGGTCGCCGTCAAACGGGTGATCGATTTCAACGTCAAACCGCGGGTCAAGATGGACGGCTCGGGGGTCGATCTCATGAACGTGAAGATGAGCATGAACCCGTTCGACGAGATCGCGGTCGAAGAGGCCATCCGACTCAAGGAAAAGGGCTCGGCGAGCGAGATCGTGGCCGTATCGATCGGCCCGGCGAAAGCGCAGGAAACGCTTCGCACGGCGCTGGCCATGGGCGCGGACCGGGCGATCCTGGTCCAGACCCCAGATGATATTGGCTCGGAGGTCGAACCGCTCGCCGTCGCCAAGATCCTCGCGAAGATCGCGGCCGACGAGCAGCCGGGAATGATCATCCTCGGCAAGCAGGCGATCGACGACGACAATAATGCGACGGGCCAAATGCTCGCGGCTTTGCTCGGCTGGCCGCAGGGCACCTTCGCCTCGAAGGTCGAGCCCGCGCCCGACGCGGTGACCGTGACCCGCGAGGTCGATGGCGGGCTCGAAACCGACCGGCTCAAGCTGCCTGCTGTCGTGACGACCGATCTGCGCCTCAACGAGCCGCGCTATGCTTCGCTGCCAAACATCATGAAGGCCAAGTCGAAGCCGCTCGCGACCAAGACTCCCGACGAGCTCGGGGTCGATGTTTCGCGGCGCATCGAGACCCTAAAGGTTGCCGAGCCGCCGAAGCGGCAGGCGGGCGACAAGGTCGGATCGGTCGATGAGTTGGTCGGCAAGCTCAAGGCTCTGGGGGTGGTGCAATGAGCGTCCTGGTTCTGGTCGAGCACGCGGACGGCAAGCTTAAGGACGCGACGCTTTCGGCGGTGACGGCCGCGGCGAAGCTCGGCGAAGTGCATATGCTCGTCGCCGGCTCGAATATCGGCAGCGTTGCGGGCGAAGCGGCCAGCGTAACTGGGGTCGCAAAGGTGCTTGTCGCCGACGCTCCGCATCTCGATCACGATCTTGCGGAAAATGTCGCGCCGGTCGCCGCGAAGCTGATGGCGGACTATGACGCATTCGTCGCTCCCGCCTCGACCTTCGGAAAGAATATCGCGCCTCGGGTTGCTGCCCTTCTCGACGTCATGCAGGTCAGCGACATCATCTCGGTCGAGGACGCCGACACGTTCACCCGGCCGATCTACGCCGGCAATGCGATCGCCACCGTCCGGTCCAGGGACGCAAAGAAGGTCATCACGGTCCGCGGCACGGGCTTCGAAAAAGCCTCACGCGAGGGCGGCAGCGCAACCACTCAGCAGGTCGATACGGGCGGCGATGCGGGCATCAGCAGTTTCGTCGGGCTCGAGGCTTCCGAGAGCGAACGGCCGGAGCTGACGAGCGCCCGGATCATCGTCTCGGGCGGCCGGGCGTTCGGGAGCAGCGAGCAATTCCATGCCTTGCTCGATCCGCTCGCCGACAAGCTCGGCGCCGCGGTCGGGGCAAGCCGGGCCGCGGTCGACGCCGGCTATGCGCCCAACGATTATCAGGTCGGGCAAACGGGCAAGATCGTCGCTCCGCAGGTCTATATCGCGATCGGAATTTCGGGTGCGATCCAGCATCTCGCCGGAATGAAGGATTCCAAGACGATCGTCGCCATCAATAAAGATGAGGAAGCGCCGATCTTCCAGGTGGCGGACATTGGCCTCGTCGGCGACCTGTTCAAGATCGTCCCGGAGCTGACCGAGAAGCTCTGACGAAAAAGGGGCCCGCCGCGGGCTGGGGGAGAGCGGTGGGCCCAGTTCTTGCGAACGAACCTAGTGGCTGACTTGCGAGTGCCGCTGGCCGGCGGCGAATGGACGGCTGTCGCTCGTCGACTTTGACGAGCTCTGCCGCTGGGCCTGGCTCGACTGCGACGAGCTGGGAGAGCCGCTCTTCGTGGACGAGCTGCCCTGCTGTCCGCTGCCGCCCGAGTTGTTCAGCATCGCCATCACAGCGCTGGCCTGGGGAGCGGCCAGCGGCTTGCCGTCCGGGCCGCACGGGATTCCGTTGATGATCTGGATCCCAGCCGGAAGCCCGAGGCCGCCATTGCCGTTTCCGCCATGCCCCAGACCGAGGCCGAGCATGCCCGATCCATTGGTCGAGGCGGAGCCGTTGGCGCTTGCATGATGCTTGCCGGCGCTGGCGTTTGCCGAACCGTTGCCCGATGCTGAGCCATTCGCCAGGACGGACTGCGCGCCCTTGGTGACCGACGCGGCGGCGTTGGCTGCGCCGTTGAGTCCGGCGGTCGCGTTCAGGCCGTGACCGTTGCCGTTGCCGCCGCGAGTCAGCGCAAGCGCGCCATTCGTGGCGTTGGTAACTGTCCCCGCGAGCGCGAGGCCATTGCCGGTTCCATTGGCGCCGCGAGTGACCGAAGCGGCCGCATTGCTGACGCTGTTCACCGTTCCGGCGAGAGCCAAACCGCGGCCCGATCCGTTACCGTTCCCGCGGGTCACGGAAGCGACGGCACCTGTCGCATTGCTGACGGTGCCGGCAAGGTTGAGCTCATTCGCTCCCTGCCCGCTCACCGACCCTGCGGCGTTCGTCGCACTGGTGACCACGCCGGCAAGGCCGACATTGGGAAGGCCGTGGCCGTGATGGCCGTTGCCGCCGCCGTTGGTGGGCGCGAGCCCGACGACGCTGTTGACGAGCGACGTGACAGCGCCGGTGCTTCCCGGGATGCCGCTGTTGCCGCCGCCGATGGGCGCGCCACCAACAATGTTGCCGACCGTATTGCACAGGCAATTGCCGAGCGAACCGACCGCGTTCCCAAGCCCGCCCGGGCTAGCGCCGCCGATCAGGCCGTTGACCGTTCCGGTGACTCCGCCAAGCGGTCCGCCGGCAAATGCCGGACTCGCCGCCAAAGCGAGCGCCGTACCGGCGATGAGGATATACGTACGCATCTCGTTCCTCCTTCTTGATCGCGGAGGATGGGACATGAGGAACCCATCCCCCCTGCCCAATGAGAACGACAGGGGGTCGGAACTTCATCCCTCGACTGGGAAATAGCCTTATTTGCGGCGGATGACCCGCGGATCGACGCGGCAGGCGGCACAAACAATACCGTGGCCGACCTTGCCCTGTCCCGGCTGGGCTTCCTGAGCGAGGCGCTGGTACGATCCGGTGAGCGCGAGGCGGGCGGCGGCGAGAGGTGCCGCGAAGCTCGTTCCCCGAACGGTCGTATAGCCCTTGCCGGGAAAGGCGGCGATCATGTCCGCGCCGGGCGCGGCGAAATCGAGGTGAGCGGCCCGGCCGGCCTCGTGGAGAGCGCGGCCCTGCGCGTCCACTCCAGTGACCGACACCACTCCGGGATAGGAGGCCGGATATTGCGGCGGAGCGGCCGGGCCGTCGTTTCCGACCGCCGCAACGATCTGAATTCCGCGGCCCCGCAGGGCGTCGATTGCCCGGGCGAGGGCGGTATTATTCGGCCCGACCAGGCTGATGTTGATGACCGACGGGTTCTTCGACGCCGCCCAGCTGAGCGCTCGAAGGATGCTCGACACCGACCCCGCGGCGGGGTTTCCGCCATAGACGTCGCCGACGAACAATTGCGCGCCGCGCGCGGCACCGCGAAACGGCCCTTGTTCACCGACCAGGAGCGAGCCGACCGCCGTTCCATGTCCCGTCGGCTGGGCGTCCCCGGCAAATCCGCGCTGCTCGATGCTGGCATGCGCGAGCGACGGATGCGCGGCAATGCCGCCGTCGATCATCGCAATTCGGGTGCGGCCGGCGACCGCCGGCGAAACGGCAAGCGCCGCTCCCGCGACGGGGAGAAGCGCCCCGCCCGAAGGCTCGTAAATATGGTTGAAGTCGACCTGCATCGCCGGCGCCGCCCGGCGGATCGCCTTCAGTGCCTGGCGGACGTTCATGCCCTTGGGAATTGCGAGCGTGACGAGGCGGATTCCGAGCTGGGCCTCCTGCTCGTCGCCGATGACCTGAAAGCCGGAGCTTGCCGCAATCGCGAGCGATGCCGCGTCGGGATTGGTGGCGATCAGCTCGCGCTTGCGCACCGGTTGGCCGTTGTCATCGCGGTCCAGCACCGCGCGATTGGCTTCGATCAGCGCGCGAAGCCGCGCCTCGCGGTAGCTCTCGATCTCCATCGGAGTGGCTGTGCTCAGGCCCGATGGAACGCTCACCGAATCCAGCGAGGGGGCAATCCCGCCCACTCCATTCGAGAATGGGCCCGTTACGCTTCCGAGGGGGCCGGATCCCGGCGAGCCGAGAACTCCGCCCACCGCGTTGCCGACCTGGCCCATAGTATTGCCCGCGGCCCCAGTAACGCCGCCGACGACCCCGCCCACCGGACCGCCGCCGCCCAGCAGCTGTGCCGAGACGGGACTCGTGAGGAGCAAGGCCGCAACGGCCGGGACTATCACCCGAGAAAAGCGCATCATGGCTCTATCTCACAATTGCGTTGCCTGTGGATGAAACGCATGAGTCGCCACGTTTCATCCCACATGAGGATAAATGAGCCCTTACTCTTCGTTCGACAGCGAGTTGGTTGCGCTGCTTCCGCGCTTGCGCCGCTTCGCGCACGCGCTGTCGCGCAACCCGGCCGACGCGGACGACCTGACCCAGGCGGCGATCGAGCGCGCGCTCCGTTCGAGGGATCAGTGGCAGCCGGGCAGCAGGCTCGACAGCTGGGCCTATCGGATCATGCGCAACCTGTGGATCGACACGGTCCGGGCGCGTGTCCGCAAGGAGAAGGTCGAGGCGCCCGCGGAGGAGGCGGAGCGGATCGGCGAGGATCCGACGGCCGGCATGGACGCTTCGATCGATCTTTCGCGGATGATGGCCGCGATGGAGCGCTTGCCGGACGAACAGCGCGAGGTCGTCGCGCTCATCCTCATCGAGGGCTTCGGCTATCGCGAAACGGCGGAGATGCTCGGGCTTCCCATCGGCACGGTCTCGAGCCGGCTGGTGCGCGGGCGCACGGCGTTGCTTGAGATGGTGGGGACGTGAAAATGGTCAGCGACGATATCTTCTTTGCCTGGCTCGATGGCGAACTTGGGTCCGACGAGGCGGCGCGCGTCGCGGCGGAGGTCCAGGCGGATCCGAACCTTGCCGCCCGCGCCGAGCAGCACCGCGCGTTGCGGCGAAGCCTTGGCGAGGCGTTCGACGGAGTTGCCGATGCCCCAATCCCGGATCACCTGCTGGCCGCTACCCGCCGAAGCGAGCCCGAGGTCGTCGATCTCGGCGCGGCGAGGCGTTCGCGTGAGGCCCGGACATGGGCGCCGCTGCCGCAATGGGCTGCAATTGCGGCAACGCTCGCGGTCGGGATTTTCGTCGGAACGATGGTCCCTGAACGGAGCGAAGCGCCGGTCACGGTCGAGGGCGGGAAAATCTACGCCGCGGCCGCGCTCGACAGCGCTCTCACGGCCCAGCTGGCCAGCGCGCCGGCGGGCGACGTTCGTATCGGAATGACGTTCCGCGACCAGTCGGGCGCGGTCTGCCGCAGCTTTAGCGAAACCGCGACGAGCGGCCTTGCGTGCCGCAATGGCGGCCGCTGGCAGGTACGCGGACTGTTCGCGGCTCCAGAGGGTCAGTCAGGCTCCTATCGAATGGCCGCGGGCATGGACCCGAACCTTGCGGCGCTCGTCGATTCGACGATCGCGGGCGAGCCGTTCGACGCTGCTCAGGAAAAGTCGGCGCGCGACAAGGGCTGGCGCTAGAGCGCGGGCCGCAACCTCACTTCGTTCGGGATCGCTGTCCTCGGACATCCCCCGGATGTCCTCCGGGTAGCAATGGTGCCCAGGGGCGGAATCGAACCACCGACACCGTGATTTTCAGTCACGTGCTCTACCAACTGAGCTACCTGGGCTCTTGGGGACGGGCAGGCAGCCCGCTCAAGCGTCGCGCTCCCTAACTGTCGCCCTCGCTACTGTCCACCCTTTCGGGGTCAACCGCCGGGCCGCGGATGCGATAGCCTTCGCCGAGCCATTTCAGGAGGTCGCGGTCCTTGCACCCGCGGCTGCAGAACGGCGCATGCTCCTTGACCTCGGGCTCGCCGCACAGTGGGCACAGCTTGGCGTTAGTGCTTTTCGGCATACCCGCCCGACATGGGTAGAGAGGGGTCGGCCCGCAACCCGACCGAACCACCGATCTGCCGGGCCAGCGCGTCGAGCCAGTCGGGCCGGCTTTCCAGCACGTTGACCATCGACGGATGGGCGACGATCCGCTTTGGCCCCGCGGGCTCGAAGGCGACGCGCCGCAGCAGCGCCCGTGCCTCGAACCGCGCGCGGTCCTGCGCCAATTCGACCAGCGATGCCCGTCGGCGGGCCCGGACGATCTGCACGAAGCCGAAGCCATTGACGGCGGTCCGTTCGAACGGCTGGGGAAGCATTGCGTCGATTGCGGCCGCGGCGTCCTGCCGCGACGCCTTGGACCCGGCCGTCGGTAGGTCGATCCCGATCGAGCCCCCGATATCCAGCCGCCGGATCGCCCTTGCCGCCTCCCCCGCCCCGATCACCGCCAGCTCGCCGGGCGCCAAATGGCCGTCCACGTCGATCAGGGTCATTGCGGGCGTCGGCGAAATCCGGAGCTCGCCGCCGGCGAAGCGAACGACGCCGCTTCGCGCTTCCTCGATCAGGTCGTTCCAGCCCGCCATGCCAAGCTGATCCTCGGCAGGCATGGCTGCCGCCGAGCCTGGACCCTGATTTTCAACTTGAAGCGGGCTTGCGACGCGTCCCAATGGCCGCTTCCACGGTTCGGTTCCCGGTATCTTCGAGCGGGTCACCTCAAGATCGAAGGTTGCGCCTTCGCTGATCCCGGCCGGCGTTTCCCGAAGGAGATATTCCTGGCCCTCGGCCTCCGCGACGGCGTTCCGCCCGTTACGCCCGACGTCGATCAACTTCGCTCCGATGATCGTACCCACGGAAATCACGCCTTCCACAGAGATGCGCGCTTCCAGGATCTCACCATCTTCGACGAGGGCTTCCCGAACCTCGCCGATCCCCTTTTCGATCAGCCATTCAGGCAATGGGATATCCCGCCGACTTCAACAGCACCCGAGTCTCGGCGAGCGGCAGGCCGACCACGTTCGAATAGCTGCCGGCGATGTGGCGGACATAGACTTCGCCATAGCCCTGCAGCGCGTAACCGCCCGCCTTCCCGCGCCATTCGCCATGGCTCGCATAATATCCGATTTCCTCGTCGCTCAGCCGCTTCATCGCGATCATCGTCTCGACTAGCCGCTCGCGAATTCCGTGACCGGGAACCGCCAGCGCGACCCCGGTCAGGACGCGGTGCCGGCGTCCCGACAGCAATCGCATGCAGGCGCGGAGCGTCGCTTCGTCCTCGACCTTGGGCAGGATCCTCCGCCCGACTGCGACGACAGTGTCGGCGGCGAGCACCAGCGCATCCGTCTCCTGCCTCGCGACCGCCTCGGCTTTCTCACGTGCAAGTCGCAGCGCGTGATCGCGCGGCAATTCGCCCCTAGGCACGCCTTCGTCCACGTCGGCAGGAATGACCGCATCCGGCGTCACTCCGATGCGGGCAAGCAGGTCGAGGCGGCGCGGGCTCGCCGAAGCGAGGATCAACCGCACTCGCTTTCCTTAACCCGTGTAGCCGGGCGGGCCTCCGCGGCCGGGCATGAAGCGATAGGTGATGCGGCCCTTGGTGAGGTCGTAGGGCGTCAGCTCAACCAGGACTTCGTCGCCGGTCAGCACGCGGATTCGGTTCTTGCGCATCTTGCCGGCGGTATGACCGAGGATCTCATGGCCGTTCTCGAGGCGCACGCGGAACATCGCATTGGGCAGCAGCTCCACAACCTGCCCACGCATCTCGAGCAATTCTTCCTTGGCCAAGCAAATCCTCTTTCGTTCTGGCAAAAAGTCGCGGAGGCTTAGCGGCGCACGGCTGAAAAGGGAAGGCGGGAGAGCGCAGCCTAGGCCGGGTTGTATTTCGCCAGGAAAGCCTCGAGCCGCTTCAGCCAGTCCTCCATGTCGGCGCTGCTGCCGAAATCATGACTGCTGTCCTTGTAGAACATCGATGTGACGTTCGCGCCCGACTTGGTCAGCGCAGCCACCATGGCATGGCTTTGCTTCGGCTGCACGTTGTCGTCCTGCTCGCCATGCGCGATGAAGATCGGGATTTTCAGGCGGTCGGTGAAATTGATCGGCGACACCGCCGCGAGATCCGCTTTACCTTCCCCCGACACCTTGGACCGCCATTGCTTGAAATAGCGCGTCGCAGTGAAGGTCTTGCGATCATAGCGCAGCATCCCGGGCAGATCCGAGACTCCGGCCCAGCTCGCCGCGCAGCGGTAGCGATCGGGGTTGCGGATCGCGCCCCACATCGCCGCATATCCGCCATAGGACTCGCCGACGATGCACACCCGTTTGGGATCGATCTGGCCGGACTTGGCGAGCCAGTCGACGCCGTCGTCGAGGTCGTCCTGCATGGCCTTGCCCCATTGGCCATAGCCCTTGCTGACGAAATCCTTGCCGTAGCCCGTCGACCCACGGAACTCGGGCTGCAGGACAGCATAACCGCGGCTGGCGAAGAACTGGGCAATGCTGTCGTACATCCCGTCGTCGCGATAATGCGGGCCGCCGTGCGGAAAGACGATCAGGGGCAGGCCCTTGGCCGATCGTCCTCGCGGAAGGGTCAAATAGGCCGGAATATCGAGCCCGTCTCGGGCCTTGTAGGTGACCGCCTTCACGTCTGACAGCTTGTTCGGATCAATCCCGGGGTAAGGATCGATGACCGGATGCATCTGCGACGAATTGCGATCCAGCAGATAATAGAGGCCCGGATCGGCGCCGCCGCCCGACCAGACCAGCACGCGCTTTTCGTCGTAAGACCAGTCGGTCGTGACGTTGACCTTTCCAGGGAGGGCGCGGTCGAGCCGTTTCTGGAGCGTCTGCATCTCCGGCTCCAGCCACTGCAGTTCTGGCCGCTCGTCCGTATAGCTGATCGCGCTGATGTCGCCTGTGATGGCATCGTAGAGGACGTCGTCGAGGTCGACCTTGGCGTTTTCGAAAATCGGCTGTCCGACGGCGCCGGTCTTGAGGTCGTACTTGTACAGGCCAAAGCGCCCGGTTCGTTCGTTGGTCACGACCCAGCTGTTGCCGCCGCGGAAGATGAATCGATCGACCGTGCTGTCGTCGTCCTTGGGGAACTTGCCATGTATGGCGCGCAACTTTTCCTCGGGCTTATCGCGGTACCAGACGGTCCAGCGATCACCCTCGTAGGCGATGCCGGCGCGCACGACGCCGTGCTCGTCCGCATACCAGTCCCAGACACCGGGCTTGGCTCTCTCTACGACGGTCGCGTCCCCCGTAGCGAGGTCAACGCGTTTGACGGAGGGATACACGTCGGCGGTATCCTGGCTCGCGACCAGCGCCCAGCCTCCGGCCGGATCGGTGTAGAGGACGTCGCCGGCGTAGAGACCCCGGCTCTTCTTATCGACGACGCGCGACAGTCCTGTGTCTACATCGATCGCGATCAGTCGAAGGAAGGCGATTTCGTCGTAGTACGGCAGCGTCTGCTTCGACTTAACGGTCAGCAGCAACCGTCCGTCCCCAGCCCATTCGAGCGCAGCGATTGTCGTCTTGCCGAGGGCGATCTTGCGGCTCGGTCCCTCCGGCTTGTCGGCATCGACGACCACCAACGTTGTATTACCGTCCTGGATGGATCGAGCTACTACACGGTGGCCGTTGGGTGAGAGTTGCGGTCGGCGAAGAATAGGCAGGGCCGCGAACTCTTTGGTCGAGATGAGGGCTGGCGCGGGAGGGTCTGCAAACACCGGCGAAAGACTCGTGCCGACTACCAGCGCACCGAAAAACAGCAATCTTCGCATCCGCACCCCCTGGGAGCAGGCTAACACGCTGGAAGCGAAAGAAAAGAGGCTCCTAGATCGTCAGGATCGTCGACCCGCTCGTCTTGCGGGCTTCGAGATCGCGATGCGCCTCGGCCGCGCCCTTGAGGGGGTAGCGCTGCTTGATTTCGATCTTCACCTTGCCGCTCTCGACCACATCGAACAGCTCGCGCGCGGCAGTCTCGAGCTCCGCGCGATCGGCGATGTAATTGAACAGCGTCGGCCGGGTCAGGAACAGCGAGCCCTTCTGGGCGAGGATTCCGGGAGGGAAGGGATCGACGGGCCCCGACGCATTGCCGAAGCTCACCATCAAGCCGCGCGGCCTCAGGCAATCGAGCGACTTCAGGAAGGTGTCCTTCCCGACCGAATCGTAGACGACCGGAAGCTTCTTGCCCTCGGTGATCCGTTCAACCTCGGCGGTGAAGTCCTGGCGGGTGTAGACGATCGGGTGATCGCAGCCGTGGGCCCGGGCGAGCTCGGCCTTCTCGTCCGAACCGACGGTGCCGATCACGGTCGCTCCGAGCGCTTTCGCCCATTGGCAGACGATCAGCCCCACGCCTCCGGCGGCGGCGTGGATCAGGATCGTCTCGCCCGGCTCGACCCGATGGACCGACCGAAGCAACATATGGGCGGTCATGCCCTTGAGCATCATCGAAGCGGCCTGCTCTCCGCTGATCGAATCCGGGAGTCTTACCAGCCGGTCGGCATCGATCAGCCGCTCCTCGGCATAACCGCCGATCGGGCCGGCATAGGCAACGCGGTCCCCGACCTTTAGGCCGGTGACCCCGGGTCCGGCAGCTTCGATTACCCCCGCGCCCTCGACACCCGGAGTGAACGGCAGCGGCTGGGGGTAGAGGCCGACGCGATGATAGACGTCGATATAGTTGAGCCCGGCAGCCTCCTGGCGGAGTCTCACCTGGCCCGCGCCGGGCTCACCGACGTCGACCTCTTCCCACCTGAGAACTTCGGGTCCTCCGGTCTCATTGATACGGATCGCGTGCGGCATGAGACCGCAGATGGGTGCGCGTTGGGTCAAAGAAAAGCCCCACCTCGGCGGACCGAGACGGGGCTCCCCTTATAACGCAGGTAGGTCAGCCGGCGGCATGTCCCGCGAGCGCTGCGAGCAGGAGCAGCGCGACGATGTTGGTGATCTTGATCATCGGGTTCACGGCCGGGCCGGCGGTGTCCTTGTACGGATCTCCCACCGTGTCGCCGGTCACCGCGGCCTTGTGGGCCTCCGAGCCTTTGCCGCCGTAATTGCCGTCCTCGATATATTTCTTGGCATTGTCCCAGGCGCCGCCGCCGCTGGTCATCGAAATAGCGACGAACAGGCCGGAAACGATCACTCCGAGAAGCAGCGCACCGAGCGCGGCGAAGCCCGAGGCCTGACCGGCCACCAGGGTGATGAGATAGTAGACGGCGATCGGCGCCAGCACCGGAAGCAGCGACGGAACGATCATCTCGCGAATCGCGGCCTTGGTGACGAGGTCGACGGTGCGGCCGTAATTGGGCCGGCTGGTGCCTTCCATGATCCCCGGATTGTCGCGGAACTGGGCGCGGACGTCTTCGACCACCGCGCCGGCGGCGCGACCGACCGCGGTCATGCCGAAGGCGCCGAAGCTGTAGGGCAGCAGCGCGCCGATCAGCAGGCCGACGATGACGTAAGGGTTGGAGAGCGAGAAATCGACCGTCACGTTCGGGAAGAATTGCCGAAGGTCGGTCGTGTAGGCGCCGAACAGCACCAAAGCGGGGAGCGCGGCCGAGCCGATCGCATAGCCCTTGGTCACGGCCTTGGTCGTATTGCCGACCGCGTCGAGGGCGTCGGTGCGCGTGCGCACGTCTTCCTCGAGCCCGGCCATTTCGGCGATTCCGCCGGCGTTGTCGGTGACCGGGCCGTAAGCGTCGAGCGCCACGACCATGCCGGCCATGGCGAGCATCGAGGTCGCGCCGAAGGCAACTCCGATCACGCCCGCGAGCTGGTAGGCGGCGATGACCGCGATCACGATCACGAGCGTCGGCAGCGCCGTCGATTCGAGGCTGATTGCCAGGCCCTGGATGACGTTGGTGCCGTGGCCGGTCTGTGACGCTTTGGCGATGCTCTGGACCGGGCGGTAGTTGGTGCCGGTATAATATTCGGTGATCCACACCAGCAGGCCGGTGAGGCCGAGGCCGATCAGCATGCAGTAGAAGAGCTTCATGCCGGTCAGCTGGATCTGGGCATCGCCCACGCCCGGGATCGTCGCGACGACGGCATTCATGTCGCCGAGCACGTACTGTGTGACCGGATAGGCCAGGATCGCGCCGAGCACGGCCGAGGTCCAGAAGCCCTTGTACAGCGCGCCCATGATCGAGCCCTTGCCGAGCCGCACCATGAAGGTGCCGATCACCGAGGTGATGATGCACACTCCGCCGATCAGCAGCGGCAGGCTCATCAGCTTCAGCAGCATGTCGGGGGCGCCGCCGGTGACGGTCAGCGCGATCGACACCATGGTGACGCCGAGCGTCACGACATAGGTCTCGAACAGGTCCGCGGCCATGCCGGCGCAGTCGCCGACATTGTCGCCGACGTTGTCGGCGATGGTGGCGGGATTGCGGGGATCGTCCTCCGGAATTCCGGCTTCGACCTTGCCGACGAGGTCGGCGCCCACGTCGGCGGCCTTGGTGAAGATGCCGCCGCCGAGACGGGCGAAGATCGAAATCAGGGAAGCGCCGAAGGCAAGGGCGACGAGCGCGTCGACGACGATTCGGTCGTTGGGCGCGTGGCCGGCGAGCGTGGTCAGGCAATAGAAGAAGACCGAGATCGCGAGCAGGCCCAGGCCAGCGACGAGCATGCCGGTGATCGCGCCCGAGCGGAACGCCATGGTCAAACCGCCCTGGAGCGACGTCCGGGCCGCCTCGGCGGTGCGGACATTGGCCTTCACCGACACATTCATGCCGACGAAGCCGGTGACGCCCGACAGCAAAGCGCCGATCAGGAAGCCGATCGCGGAGACCGGCCCGAGGAAATAGAACACCAGGGCAACGACGACCACGCCGACGACGGCAATGGTGCGGTATTGGCGGGCGAGATAGGCCCGCGCGCCTTCCTGGACGGCGCTGGCGATGTCCCGCATCCGCTCGTTGCCGGCAGGCGCTTTCAGCACCTGCAGGGTGGTCAGAATCCCATAGAGGACGGCGATCACGCCACAGGCAATGGCGATCAGAAGCAAGTTCATTGGTTTCCCCGTTTGGCGGCAAAAAGAAAGCCGGGCGCGCGGGTGCGTCCGGATTGTGGCGCCCCTTTATGAGGCGCGGGCGGAGCTTGCAACTATCGGGGTTTAACGGAGGAAGAGGGCTACGGCCGCGCCCGACAGAAGGCCGCTAATCGCGACCAGCCATTGGCGGAGCGGAACGGCTGCGATGTTCATGGCCCAGTGTCTCCGGCAGCTCGATCGGGCGTCCGCCGCTGGTCAGCCTGAGTTGCGGCTGGCCTGCGCCGAGGGTCCCGACCCGCCTAATGCTGGTCCCGGTTGGTAAAGAAAGTGTTGACGGATCGAGGTCGGCCGGAAGCGCGGCCAGCAAGGCGTAATCGTCGCCGCCGGTTGCGGCGAACAGCCGCGCATCGAGATCGTCGCCGAGCACGTGCACCAACCCCTCCGATAGCGGCAGCTCGTCAAGTTCAATTTCGGCCACGCAGCCGCTCGCCTCGGCGAGCCGCAAGGCGTCGAGCAGCAGTCCGTCCGAAACGTCCATCATCGCATTCGCATGCGGGGCCAGCACCTTCCCTGCCACGAGCTGCGGAACCGGGCGGCGGTAGACGTCGATCAAAGGCCCCGTGGCCTTGGGATCTTCAAGGAGTTGCTCAAGCCCTGCTGCCGATTCGCCAATCGTGCCGATGAGCCATAGCCGGTCGCCGGGTTCGCCCCCTGAGCGGTTGGGCACGCACTCGCCCGCATGGCCGATCGCGGTCAGGCCGAGCACGCGCGGCGCGCCATCCGGAAGTGCGATTGTATCCCCGCCGATCAGCGGTAGCGCGTAACTTTCGCACGCGGCCTCGACGCCCGTGATGAACTCGTCTTCCCATTCTCCGTCACCCGCGATGGTCAGCGACAGCAAGGCGGCCGCCGGCGCCGCGCCCTTGGCGGCGAGGTCGGACAGATTGACGGTGACGAGCTTCCAGCCAACGCTCGCCGGCGGGTCGAAAGGAAGAAAATGTACCCCCTCGGCGATGCTGTCGTGGGTGATAACCAGGCCATGGAACAGCGCCGCGTCATCGAGCAATCCGCGCGCGGCCGGATCGGTCGCAAACCGCCTGAGCCTCGCAATCATGTCGGTCTCGCGCATCAGTCCGCCTTGGCCGGTCGCGCCTCTTTTGCGATGGCATCGAGCAGGCCGTTCACAAAGCCGGTCTCGCGCTTGTCGTAGAAAGCATGCGCGACGTCGATATATTCCGAGATGACGGACGCCACCGGGACGTCGGCCCGAGCGATGAGCTCGTACGCCCCGGCCCTGAGGATGGCCCGCATCGGCCGGTCGAGCCGCTCCAGGGTCCAACCCTCGGCCAGCCGCCCGGCAATCAAGAGGTCGATTTCGCCGCGGCGGGCGTCGGTACCGGTCACAATATCGTCGAAGAAGTCGCGCTCGGCGTCCAGATACTGCTCATCCTCGATCACGGCGCCGAGCCTGTGGTCGTGAAATTCCTTGAGCAGCCCTGGGAGCGGCGTGCCCTCCATTTCATGCTGGTACAGCGCCTGGACGGCCGCAAGGCGGGCCGCAGAACGCGAACGGGATCGGACGTGACTCATGCCGCCGGGGCCGTAGCGGCCACGTCCTCAGCAAGGAAGGGCTCGAGCACGGCGGCGACGTCATCGGGCGCTTCCCACGGCGCAAAATGGCCCGCGTTCGGAAGCCGGGCGATGCTGAGATCATCGACCAGTTCGTCAAGCCCGTCGAGTTGAATTGGGAGCAGCGCCGTGTCCTTCATTCCCCAGATGACCAGCGTCGAGACCTCGATTTTCGGAAAGGCCTTCAGCAGCCAGTCGGGAAGCGGCAGCGTCAGCCCGGGCGGCGGGACCACAAGCCTCGACCCGCGGTACCAGTTGAGCATCGCGGTCAGCGCGCCGGGCTGCGACCAGTCGGCGAGATATTGCTGTTTTTCCACCTCCGGGATTGCGGCGAGATCGACGTGTTTCGAAAAGGTCTTCTGGAAGAACCCCTCATAACCCATCGCCTCGACCGCTTGCTCGAACCCAGGGGTGCGGAACGCCGTGATATATTGCGACGCGTTCCGCTGGTGCGAATCCTCGATCAGGCTCTTCTGGAAGATCCAGGGGTGCGGAGCGTTGATGATCGCGAGCCGGGTCAGCCGCTCGGGCCGTTTCAGCGCCGCCGTCCAGGCGATCGCTCCGCCCCAGTCGTGACCGACCAAAGCGAAGGTTTCGATCCCGAGGTCGTCCGCCAGTTCGAATATGTCGTCGACCAGCGTTTCGGTTCGATACGCCTTTTCGTCCTGCGGCCGGTCGGACCCGGCAAAGCCTCGCTGGTCGGGCATAACAAGGTAGAAGCGGTCTTCAAGCGTGGGTGCCAAGTCCCGCCACGTGCGGTGCGATTCCGGAAATCCGTGGAGGAAGACCACCGCCGGCGATCTTTGGTCTCCGGCCAGCGCGACCTTCAAATGGACGTCCTTACCGACCTTGATGCGCCGAAATTCGCTCATGGATAGCTGACCGTCTTCGGCACCTCGGGCAGCGGGATGAATTCCTGATCGTCGCCCGGGATCAAGGCGAAGCGCATCGCCTTCCAGTCGTCCTTGGCCTGGTTGATCCGGTCGCGCGAGGAGGAGACGAAGTTCCAGAAGACGTGACGCGGCGTGGTGAACGCCTGGCCGCCCATCAACATCACCCGGCCGCCGCTGCGACTCGACAGGCGAGGGGCATAGCCCGGCTTCAGGATGTAGAGTGCGAACGGGTCGAGCGGCTGGCCGTCGAGCTCGGCTTCGCCTCCGACCACCATAATGGCTCGCTCATCGGCGTCGCTGTCGATCGGGATCGCTCCGGCGGCACCAAGTTCGATATCGGCATAGATGGTCGGCGTATGTTGCGGGGTTGCCGCGAGGACCCCCCACAAGTCGCCCATCAGCACACGGGCCCGAACGCCGGTTTCCTCGACGACGGGAAGCATCCCGGCCGGAACGTGATCGAAGGCCGGCGCTACCTCCTCCTTGCCGTCGGGCAAAGCGAGCCAGGTCTGCATCCCGTAGAGGCTTGGGCCGGCCGCCCGAAGCTCGACCGGGCTGCGCTCGGAATGGACGATGCCGCTTCCCGCGGTCATCAGGTTGATCGCTCCGGGCTCGATCACGGCGCGGCTGCCGATGCTGTCGCGATGCTCAATCGCGCCTTCGAACAGGTAAGTCACAGTCGCGAGATTGATGTGCGGGTGGGGGCGGACGTCCATGCCCTGGCCGGCGGGCAGCCGCGCCGGTCCGAACTCGTCGACGAAGATGAATGGGCCGACCATCGTTCGTTGGCGTGAGGGCAAGGTACGGTTGACCTTGAAGGCGCCGAGATCGTGAGTGACCGGAGCGACGACCATCTCGAATGCGGTGTCAACGGTAGCCATCATTGCTCTCCAGGTGCGGTGGCGCGGATCGACAAGGCGTGGACTCGCTCCTCCATGAGGTCGCCCAGAGCCGCATAGATCATCCGCTGGCGATCGACACGGCTCTTTCCGGCGAAGGCCGGGCTTTCGATCCGTAAGGTGAAATGGCTTTCGCCCGCCGGATTGTAGCCGCCATGACCGCGGTGGAGCTCGCTGTCATCGATCAGCTCGACGTGCGTCGGCTGCAGCGCGGCCTCAAGCCGGCGAAGCATCTCAGCGGCGACCGGCCCGGTTCCTTGAGCGTTCATCGCATCTATATAGAGGGGTTCCATGGCGTCGAAACAAGCGAGGATGCACGGCCGGGTCGAAGGGGCGAGGGCGAAATGCGCCGTCCCGGGATGCGGCGCGCCCGGCGAATATAAGGCGCCGCTCCAGCCAGCGAACTTCGACGGGCCGGGAAGCTGGCGCTTCCTTTGCCTCGATCATGTTCGTGAGCACAATTCAAAGTACAATTTCTTCGATGGGATGAGCCCGGAAGAGATTGCCGACGCCCAATCGCCGCTCGCCGGCTGGGGTCCGCCCAGCCGCAAGTTCGCAGCGAACGGTGCCGACCCGCCGCCGCGGTGGAGTGACTTTTCCGACCCGCTCGACGCCATTGCCACCCGGTTCGGGCACATCAAGGACGGGAAGCCGTCGCGGTTCAGCCAAGCCGAGCGGCGGGCCCTCGCGGTCCTCGGAATGAGCGAAGATGCCGACCGGCGTGCGCTGCGGCAAAGCTACTCGCACCTCGTCCGCCGTTTTCACCCCGACAAGAACGGCGGAGACCGAAGCCACGAAGGCCGCCTCCGGGAGGTGATCGAAGCCTATCAGCTGCTGAGGAGGTCCCGGGCTCTCGTTTAGTCCCGGTCTGGAGCGCCCAGCGGGAAGTAAGCACGATAAGGCCGTCCTTCGTCGACGGCCCGAGCGACAATCGGATGTGCGAGCAAGCGCGCGCGATACGCGGCGAGCCTCGGCCGTTTCGGGCCGATCTCCTCGACCCAGTCGGCATAGAATAAGGATGGAGCGGCGGCGCAGTCGGCGAGCGTGAACCGGTCACCTACGGCCCATGGGCCTTCGCCGAGATGCTCTTCGAGCCAATCGTAGGCCTTGTGCAGATCTTGCCGCGCCTGGTCCGCACCATAGGGATCGCCGCATCCTTCGGGCCGTAGTGAGTCCGTCCCCGACTTCTGCATGTTGTTCATCACGTAGACGTCGAAGAAGCGGTCGAGGAACCGCACCCGCCGGCCGAGCTCGCCATCCGGAATCCATTCGTTCGGCCCGCGATGGTGGGCCTGAAGGTGTTCGATGATCGGCGTCGACTCGATGACCGGCTCGCCGTCGTCGACCAGCACCGGGAACTTGCCGAACGGCCAGTAGCGCTTGAGCTCGGCGAAGAACGGCTCCGGCTTTTCGACCTCGAGCTTTTTGTACTCAAACGGTGTTTCGTCCGCCCAGAGCGCGATCAGGACCTTCTGCGTGTAGGACGAAAAGGGGTGCCCGAAGAGTTCCAGGCTCATGCGTCCTCTTGCGCCCATTTATCGCGACGCTCCAGCTCGGCTTCGCTCGGCGGCTTCGTCTCGAAAGTGCCGGTCGGAACTTCGCCGGCGGGTTCGAAGCTGGTGAGCACGACGCCCTTTTTCGAAACGCAATGTTCAACGAGCCTCAGCGCGCCTGGATTTTCCGACCCGTCGAAGAGCCGCTTGCCGTGACCCAGTATGACCGGGAAGGTCATCAGCATCAGCCGGTCGATCAATCGGGCGGAAAGCAGGGGCGAGTAGAGCGTGCTGCTGCCCTGGATGAGCAGGTCGCGGCCATCGCTTTGCTTAAGCTCGGCAACCGCGGCGGCCGTATCGCCCGACAACCTGCTGCTGTTCTCCCAGTTGAGCGGCTCATCGGAGTGAGTCAGGACGTATTTGTTGATCCGCTGGAATTTTTCGCCGATCGGGTTGTCCTGGTTGTACGGCCAGTAAGCGGCAAAAATGTCGTAGGTCCGCTTGCCGAGCAGCAGGTCGTACTCGCCCATAATAAGGTCTTCGAACGGCCCCATCTCATCCCAAAACGGTTGCACCCAGCCGCCCAAATGGAAGTCGCTGGACGGGTCCTCTTCGGGCCCGCCCGGCGCCTGCATCACGCCGTCCAGAGAAACGAAGACGGCGCCCGTGAGCTTACGCATTGACTGGCTCACCCCTGTAAGCAGCCTCGATCTTGGCGATGTCGATCTTCCCCATCTGCAACATCGCATCCATCGCCCGCTTTGCCGCGGCGCGGTCGGTGCTGGAGATCGCGTCCATCAGCACACGCGGAGTGATCTGCCAGGAATAGCCCCACTTGTCCTTGCACCAGCCGCACGCACTCTCCTCGCCGCCGTTGCCGACGATGGCGTTCCAGTAACGGTCGGTCTCTTCCTGGTTCTCGGTCACAACCATGAAACTGACCGCCTCGTTCGGCTTGAAGTTGGGGCCGCCGTTGAGGCCGGCGAACGGCTGGCCGCAGACGGTAAAGTTGACGACGATTTCCTGTCCCTCGGGACCTGACGGAGTATCGGTCGCCGATGCAATCGCATCACCGACACTGCTGTCAGGGAAGGTCCGAGCGTAGAATTCGGCAGCGTTGCGTGCCTCATTGTTGTCGAACCACAGGACGGGGGTCAGTTTGTTGGACATTGCTTTTCCTCCTTATTCGCCGCCGACGAGCGCGAACTCGGCGCCCTGCGGATCGCTGCCGATGATGATGTAATCGCCGGTTGGGACCTGGTGCGGACCCATGTGAATCGTGCCGCCCTTGGCTTCTGCGGTCTGCTTCGCGGCCGAGATCGACGGCACTCGGAAATAGAACCGCCACTTCGGCTGCTGCCCCTGCATCACTCCGCACAAGGCGCCGATGCGGGTGCCGTCCTGCTCGAGAAAGCGGTACTCGCCCATCTCACCCATATCCATGAACTCGTCGCTGCCCCAACCGAACTGGCCGGTGTAGAATTTGCGCGCGGCGACGGGGTCGGTGGTGGACAGTTCGTTCCAGCCGACGCGTTGCTCGGCGTTCGGCGAGAAGACGTCGCTTTGGCCCTTGGGCTCCGGCGGGGTCGGCTTCATTACATAGAAGGGCGCGCCCTGCGGGTCGGCGACCAACGCGATCCGGCCGACATTGGGGATGTCGAACGCCGGCATCAGGCCCTTGCCGTCAGCCTTTTCGATCGCCGCGACCGCCTGGTCGACGTCGGCCACGCTGACATAACCAAGCCAGGTCGGCCGGGCACCGTGCTGCTGCATCTCGTCGGTGAGCGGCAGAACGCCTCCGGCATTGCCGCCGTCGCTCCTGCCGATCATGCGATAGCCGCCAAACTCCGGTGCGCCTTCGCTGATGTTCCAGCCGACGACCGCGTCGTAAAACGCCTTCGCTCCTTCGGCATCGGGAGTCATCAGTTCGTACCAGACGAAGTCGCCCTTGGGATTGGGGCCATTTTCGTTGGCCGTCGCGGGCGTGGCTGCTTCTCGAACGTCACCCATGGTTCGATCTCCTTATTCCTAAACTTAAAACCGGCCGGTCAGGCGTTGACGGGGGTCCGCGCTTCGGCTGTGTCGACGATCTTGTCGAACCCGCCCCAGAACATGCGTTGGCCGGAGAAGGGCATGTCGCCCTGTGGCTTCAGGCTTTCGTCCGCCATGATCGCTTTCCAGGCTTCATCGCGCGTCGCCTTGTCAGGCCATTCGATGAAGGAGAAGACGACACCCTCGCCGTCCTCGGCCTTCACCGCCCGATAGAAGTCGGTGACTTCGCCCTTCGGCACGTCATCGCCGAACGCCTCGATGACGCGCGTTGCGCCGCGCTGGCGGAAGACCTTCGCCATCTTGGAGGCGAGCTCGCGATAGTCTTCGCGCTTACCCTCGGGGACAGGGACCACGAAGCCGTCGGTATATGCGCCGCCGCCCTGGCCTTCCTCGACGATCGCCTCGAAACCGCCGAGGATCATGCGCTTGGCGTCGAACGGCGACTTCTCGGCGAGCGGCTGCAAGCGCGGATCGCTGCGAAACTTCTCGTTCGCCGAGTCGCGCACCGCCTTCGAGGGATATTCAAAGAAGGAGAAGACGATCTTTTCGTCCGGCTTGGCATCGACCGCCTTGCGGAAGTCAGTGACCTTGCCCTCTGGAACGTCGTCCTCCCAGGCCTCGAGCTGCCGGGCGACTCCGAACTCGCGCGCGAAGGCGGCGACTTGGCCGGCGTGGGCCGTAAAGGCGTCCTTGTTTGTCGTGGGAACGGCTAGAACAAATCCTTCGAAATAGGTCATGCTGCTGCTCCTTCAGGTTCGAGTTGAGGTTGGTTGGCGGCATAGACCGCAAGCTGGTCGGCCAGCGCGCGTTGAAACGCCGGACGGTCCTCTCCGCGCTTCAGGTAGGCCGCGAGGTTGGCGAACTCGGCGACCAGGTTCGTGTGGCGCAGAAAGCGTAGCTCAGTGATCATCAGCAGGTCGCCGATGGTGAACCGATCACCCTCGAGCCATTGCTTGTCGCCAAGCCATTCCGAGACGCGCTTCAGCTTCAGCCGGGCGAAATCTTCGGCGCCGGGCCGCCGCAACTTCGCCCATTCCTCGCCGGCGTAGAAAAAATCGACCGACAGCAAGTTGAGGATCGCCGGCTCGACGCTGTTGAGCGCTGCATAGGTCCATTGGATGGCCCGGAACCTGCCCTGGGGATCGCGCGGAAGCAGCGTCTCGCTCTTCTCGCCGATGTACTGGACGATCGCGCCGGTCTCAAAGATCTTGACCGCACCATCGCTGAAGCACGGTACCTGGTCGAACGGCTGCTCGGTGAGATATTCGGGCGGCCGCTCCTGGCCCACCAGGCGGACCCGGTAATCGAGCCCGGCTTCCTCCAGCGCCCAGCGGGCGCGAAGATCGCGGACGAGGCCCTGG
>Ga0207712_10000583_pt1 | contig 29470 bp, 18 predicted proteins | sample KBSS44metaG_FD_184402 | JGI IMG/M metagenome (GOLD analysis project Ga0207712, IMG submission 184402) | Switchgrass rhizosphere microbial communities from Kellogg Biological Station, Michigan, USA - KBS S4-4 metaG (SPAdes) (version 2) | ecosystem: Host-associated > Plants > Roots > Rhizosphere...
CTGGCGCCTTCTCGGCCGGCGGCGGAGTCGATTGCGAGCAAGCGGCAATGAAGCCGGCGCAGGCCAGCCAGACGAGGGTGCGTTTCATGGAAAGATCTCCGGGAAAAAATGCGATCGATCAGTCTATTCTGCGCATCGACACCGCGCATAGGCCAAAGGTAATCGCAGCGAGCCGAGCGGCTCTGGCCTTTGTTCTTCGGGCCCCCGTTTGCCGCGGCGAGGGCGTGCCGAAGCTGCAACTCGGTTTGCTCACCGGCAACCCTGCAGTCTGGATGCGGCAATCCCTGCCGACATGACGAGCGACAAGGCGCGGTGCTACGACCGCGAGCGCCGCCTCAGCGGCAACCTACGAGAGATTGCGCCCGTGGAACAACTCCTCGATCTCGCGCTTGAGCAATGACTCGATGCGCAACCGCTCCTTGAACGACAGATCTTTGGCATGCGCCTCGAACAGATAGGTCTCGAGATCGAACTCTTTCACGTGCATCTTCGTGTGGAAGATGTTTTCCTGATACACGTTGACATCGAACATCTCGTACTTGTTGCGGATGTGCTTGGCCAGGTATTCCTGGATCGAGTTGATGCGGTGGTCGATATAGTGCTTCTTGCCCTTCACGTCGCGGGTGAAGCCGCGCACGCGGTAGTCCATCGTCACGATGTCCGACTCGAAGCTGTCGATCAGGTAGTTCAACGCCTTCAGCGGCGAAATGACGCCACAGGTGGCCACGTCGATATCGGCGCGGAACGTCGCGATGCCGTTGTGCGGGTGCGTCTCCGGATACGTGTGCACCGTGATGTGGCTCTTGTCGAGATGCGCAACGGCGCTGGCATCATGATGCTCATGGACAGCGTCGGAGATCAGCTCGCGGCCCGCATCGCGCTTGTCGATGATCGGCTGTTCCGAGATCAGGATCGTGACCGAGGCGCCCTGCGGATCGTAGTCCTGGCGCGCGATGTTGAGGATGTTCGCGCCGATGATGTCGGCCACGTCGGTGAGTATCTTGGTCAGGCGGTCGGAGTCGTACTGCTCGTCGATGTACTCGATGTAGCGGTCGCGCTGTTCGGGCGTCACCGCATAGCAGATGTCGTAGATGTTGAAGCTGAGCGCCTTGGTCAGATTGTTGAAGCCCTGCAGCTTCAGACGCGGGATGGGCTTGACCATGGTGGAATTCCTCGGAGAACGTGCCGCAGACGCGGTGAAGGGGGCGAATTATGGGCCAAGATGATTGCGGACGGAACCGTGGAAGCAACATCGACCAAATCGATGACGGAGGAAACCTCCTGGCAAGCGCCATGAACCGAGTCGACATGTGCCAAGATGATTGCAGAGAAGCGGCGAAGTTGGCACGGGCTGGGTCGGCGCTGCGGTTGTAGACGGCAATTCGTCCGTGCATGGACCGGGGCGATACCGATCGGGAAAAATCGTGAACTGTGCGGCACCCCTTCGCCCGAGGCGCAAATTTTTCCGCGGTGATACGTTTAACGGCTTTTTTTCGTCTAAGATGCAAAAACGTCGATCCGGGAGCCCTGCCGAACGCCGTGCGGCTCGGAGGTATGGTCGGCAATACGTGAGCAACCCTATAGAACGAGGTCGAGCGTGCCCCAGCCTTTGCGTTACACCCTGCAAAAAACCGTAGCGCGCGTGCAAACACCACCCGCTTTGGTTCTGGACCAGGCAGCCCTGAACCGCTTCCTGGAAGACTGCCATCTGCGCCATTACCCGCGCAAGACGGTCATCATCCGTCCGGGCGATTCGGCGAACATTCTCTATTTCATCATCGACGGCTCGGTCACCGTTTCTTCGGAAGACGAGGAAGGTCGCGAGCTGATCCTGGCCTACATCAACGCCGGCGAATTCATCGGCGAGATGGGCCTGTTCGTGGAGACACCCCAGCGCGAAGTCACCGTGCGCACGCGCACGCCCTGCGACCTCGCCGAGATCAGCTACGAGCGCCTGTTCCAGCTCGCCGAGGGCCCGCTGCGCGAGGACCTGCCGAAAATCCTGTTCGCGATCGGCACCCAGCTCACCAACCGCGTGCTCAACACCTCGCGCAAGGTCAGTCGCCTCGCCTTCATGGACGTGACCAACCGCGTCGCCAAGACTCTGATCGACCTGACTGCCGAGCCGGACGCGTTGTCGCATCCGAGAGGTATGCAGATCCGCATTTCGCGCCAGGAAATCAGCCGCATCGTCGGCTGTTCGCGCGAGATGGTCGGGCGTGTGCTCAAGCAACTCGAAAGTCAGGGCATGATATCGGTGTCGGGCAAGAACATGGTGGTGTTCGACTCGCGCTGAACGCTTTCAGCCGCCGCTCCCTGCCCGCGCGGGAGCGGTGATCTAGCGATTGCGATTGCGTTTAGCCACCAAGGCCGCCGGTAAGGCGGTCGCTCCCGCATAGATCATGTACACATCCGACCGTGCGTAGTGCGAGCCCGGCCGCAGCGCCGGCTGACGCACGAAACCGGCGCTTTCGTACAGCTTCAGCGCCGGGCCCAACTTCGAGTTCGATTCGAGGAACAGCAGCTTGCCCTTGCGGCGGCGGAATTCCGCTATCACCGCATCGAGCAGCAGGCGTCCGGCACCCTTGCCGCGCCAGCCAGCCTCGACGCCCATTTTGGACACCTCGTACTCGCCGACTGCAGCGTCCTTGAGCAGCGCGACCGTGCCGATTACCTCGCCGTCCACGCGCGCATAAAGAATCGCCCCGCCGGGTTCGAGCACGTGCTTTTCCGGCTCGCACAGCACGTCGCGATCGATCGGCTCCAGCGACCAGTAGCGCTCCAGCCATTGCGCATTGATGCGATGAAAATGTTCGCGCAGCGCCGGTTCGAACGGCGTGATTTCAACATCGGCTGCGGCGAGGCGCGCATGCCGCGCGAGGATGTCCTGCAGCACCCGTTCGCTGGACAGCTCCTTTTCCAGCGCGGCCATCGCCGTCGACAGGTCGCCGGCGTGGCGCGCGAGTAACGCATTCGTCGCGCGCCGGATTGAAGTCCAGATCGGCCCCATGTCGGCGAGGCGACGCTCCGCCTCGAGCGGCAGGTCGAGCAGGCTGCGCCGCGCGTCGGTGCGGTCGGACTTACGCACGAGCCAGCCCTCGCGTACCAGGCGTGTCGCAAGCTGGCTCACTGCGGAATGCGTCTGCCCGATCGCTTGCGCAATCTGGGTCACCGTGCCAGGGCCCTTCACCTGCACGTAGCGCAGCACCGGAAACCAGTGCGCATCGAATTCGATTCCGGTTGCGCGATAGGCGGCGTTCGCGATCCGATAGCAATGCTCCGACAGCGCCTTGAAGCGGCTGCCGAGCGCGAGTTCACCCTGACTCTGCAGGAACATGAAGCGATCCGTAAGCATTTACGTTAGTGCTAACGTATATATTTGCGTATGCAATTGCAAGTCGGCCTCGCAACCCGCGGCGGAAGGAAAGAGGCGCTCAGGCGCCCTGCTGCACGCGGCCGTTATCGCGGATGCGGCGCCAATAGCCGAGCAGGCGCGAGGACAACGAGACCGAAGGTTCCGCTGCAGCCGATTCTTCGACCGCGTGGCGCGCGGCGAGCAGCGGTGCTGCACGGATGCGCCGGTAGTGGTCGACCGCCGACTGCAGGCTGCGGCGCAGCAGCTCGCGCGACAGCGGCTTCGGCAGGAACCGGTAGATCTGGCCCTGGTTGATCAGCTCGATCAGGCCGTAGCTGTCGCCGAGCGGCGATACCGCGATCGTCAGCGTGCCCGGGCTGTAGCGTTTGAGCGTCTTCAGCGCGCCGATCACGTCGTCGCTGCGGTGGCGCAGGCCGGCAATGACAACGGCGATCTCCTGCTCGCTCAGCACCGCGAGAGCGCCTTCCAGCGTCGGTGCGTACTCCACTGCGCAACGCGTGCCGGCGAGCTCGCGCACGAGCGCGAACGTCGCCGGGTCTTCGTCCATGGTCAGCAGCCGGATGTCGTTCGCATCCGGCAGCGAAGCGGATGCCGCGACCGGCGCCAGCACAGGAGCGGCGAGTTCCCGCCGCGCGACCTGCACGGCCTGCTCTACCGCCTCGGCCAGGCGCTGAGCCTGCCAGGGCTTCTCGATGAAGCGGAAAATCTCGCCCTCGTTGACCGAGGCGACAATCGCCTGCATGTCGGAATAACCGGTCAGCAACAGGCGCATCGTCGCCGGCGAGATCTCGCGCACCCGGCTGAGCAGTTCGGCGCCGCGCATGCCCGGCATGCGCTGGTCGCTGACCACCGCGTGGACGCTGCGGCCGCGCACGATGTCGAGCGCCTCGCTGCCCGAGCCCGCGGTCAACACCTCGTAGCGCCCACGGAACTGCATGCGCAGCGAACGCAGGATGCGCTCCTCGTCGTCGACGAACAACACGGTGGCGCGATCGGCGTTCACGCCGCGTCCTGCGTACTGCCGCGGATCGGCAGGGCGACGAAGAAGCGTGTGCCGACGCCGGGCTTGGATACAGCGCGGATGCGGCCGCGATGCTGTTCGATGATCTGATAACAGATCGACAGGCCCAGCCCGGTACCCTGCCCGACCGGCTTGGTCGTGAAGAACGGATCGAAGATGCGCGCGAGATGCTCGGCCGGAATCCCCGCGCCATTGTCCTCGACCGCGATCATCAGGTATTGGCCGACTGCGTGCGTGCGCACGCTGATGCGGCCTTGCTCGTGGGCGATCGCCTGTGCGGCGTTCGTGATCAGGTTGAGCAGCACCTGATTGATCTGCGCCGGTGAGCAGACGATCTCGGGCACCGTGCCGAACTGGCGCACGACCTCGATGTTCTTCTTGCGCAGCAGGTTGCCGCCGATCTTCAGTGCGCCGTCGACGAGCTGATGCACGTCGACGCGCGCGACCTGCGCCTGGTCGAGGCGGCTGAAGTCCTTGAGACTGCAGACGAGCTCGGAGATCTGGCCGATGCCGAATGCGCTATCGTCGAGCAGGCCGCCGAGGTCGTCCAGTGCAGCGAGATCGAACCTCCCGCGCTGTGCTTCGAGTTCCTGCAGGTGCACGGCGAGTTGCGCCTCATCGCCGCCGTCGGCGAAGAAATCGACGACCTGCTGGTAGGCGCCGATCAGCCCGCGCATGTCGACCAGCGCTTCCTTGGTCATCTCGACGTTGTTGCGCACGTAGCCGAGCGGTGTATTGATCTCGTGCGCAATGCCCGCGACCATCTGACCGAGCGAGGCCATCTTCTCCGACTGCACAAGCTGCGCCTGCGACGACCTCAGCTGACGGTTGGCCTTCTCCAACTCCTGCGAATGTGCGGCCATGCGCCGGTCCATCGCAGCGAGCACGTCGAGCACCTTGCCCATGCCGGCGTAGCGGCCGTCCGCATCGACGACGATGAAGTCCTCCATGATCGGTTGGCGGATGCCCGCGGCGATCGTACGGCTCGCATCCTCGATCGTGGACTCCGCGGCGATGACCAGCGGCTGCGCATGCATGATGCTGGTGATCGCACGGCGGCCGTACAGTTCGCGCCCGAACGGCTTGATGTAGACGCGCTGCATCAGCTCGTAGCGGCTGACGCTGCCGACCGGTTTGCCGTCATCGACGACCGGCAACGACAGCCACGCTGCGCTGGCTGCGTCGAGAAAGCGCTCGCCGACCGCGAGCACCGGGGTGGTCGACGCGAGCGGCTCCAGCCATTCTGCCAACGCGGCGACACGCAACTCCGCCTCGGCCGCCACCGGGTTGGCGGAAGCAACGGGAGCGGACGGCAACGCCGCGACGGGCTGTACTGCGGAATTCATCGGCTGGATCGGAATGCCGGACGGATTGCGCAGCACGCAGCGCAAACCTGTCCCCTGTGGGCGCACACCATCGCAGATCAATATGGATGCGGTATGACAGTCGCGTGACCTTTGCGCCGAAGCAAAAGCAACGCGCGCCGGAAATCACGCGACGGCTCAGGCAATCTCCGGGTCACCGCCGCGGGCGGCCCGCCCGACTTCACCACTCGACGACGGCGAGGCGCTGGCGCAGGCGCGGCGACAGTTTCGAGATCAGTGTGCGGGAATTCTTTGCTTCCTGGCTCACTTCGAGAACAGGCGCCGCAGTTCTGCGCCGGGATCCTCTGCGCGCATGAAAGTCTCGCCGACGAGGAACGCGTGCACGTCGGCGCCGCGCATCCTCGCAACGTCTTCGCGCGTGACGATGCCGCTTTCGGTAACGAGCAGCCGCTGCGCTGGCACGCGCGAGCGCAGCTCCAACGTAGTGTCGAGTGTTGTCGCGAACGTGCGCAGATTGCGGTTGTTGATGCCGATCAGGCGTGCCGGGGTCGCCAGCGCGCGCTCGAGCTCCTCACCGTCGTGCACTTCGACGAGCACGTCCATGTCGAGCTCAGCGGCAAGCTCGGAGAGTTCGACCAGAGCTGCGTCGCCAAGCGCGGCGACTATCAGCAGGATGCAGTCCGCACCGAGCACACGTGCTTCGTAGACCTGGTAGGGATCGATCGTGAAATCCTTGCGCAGTACAGGCAGCGAGCACGCGCTGCGCGCTTCTTGCAGGTAGGCGTCGGCGCCTTGAAAAAAGTCGACATCGGTCAGTACCGAAAGGCAGGCGGCACCGCCGGCCTCGTAGCTGCGTGCGATCTCGGCAGGACGGAAGTCGGGACGCATCACGCCCTTCGACGGACTCGCCTTCTTCACTTCGGCGATCACGCCGGCTTGCCCGGCGGCGATCTTCGCCTCGATCGCCACAACGAAGCCGCGCACCGGCGGCGCATCGTCCACCCGTGCAGACAAATCGCGCAACGATACGCGTGCACTACGCTCGCGAATCTCCTCAGCCTTGCGCGCGAGGATCGTTTTCAGGATATCGCTCATCCGTGCTGCGGACCGCCGTAGGCGCGCTCGACCTTGGCCACGCGTACCTCGAAATGCTCGTACCACTCGCGCTTACCACGCTCGCGTGTCGCCGCATGCTCCGCGTGATTTCGCCAGGCGCGGATGTTTTCTTCGCTGTCGAAATAAGCGACGGTGATACCGAAGCCTTGCGCATCGCGCGCGGACTCGGCACCGAGGAACCCCGCTTGCTTCTGCACGAGTTCGAACATCGCATCGGCCGCCGCGGCGTAGTCCGCCTCACCGTGGCCGTTGCGCCGCGAGGAAAAGATCACCGCGTAGTACGGCGGCTGCGGCAGCCGCGCGAATCCCAATCCACTCATGTCTGCGCTTCCTTCAGGCGCCGTGTCGTTGCGACGAACTCATCGAGCTTGGCGCGCGCCGCGCCGCTTTCGAGAGTCGCCATCGCCGTCTCGACGCCGGACGCGATCGAACCGATCGCGCCGGAGGCGTACAAGGCAGCGCCCGCGTTGAGCGCAACGATGTCGCGCGCGGCACCGGCGCGGTTATCCAGCGCCTCGAGCACGCGCGCCTTCGACTGCTCGGGATTCTCCACGCGCAACACTGCACTGTCGACCACGCTCAGGCCGTACTGCGCCGGCTGGATCTCGTATTCCTCGACCGCGCCGTCACGCAGCTCGCCGACCAGAGTCGGACCGGCAAGCGAGATCTCGTCCATGCCGTCACGCCCCCAGACGACGAGCGCATTGCCCGCACCGAGCCGTTGCAACACGCGCACCTGGATGCCGACAAGATCGGGATGGAACACGCCCATGAGGATGTGCGAGGCGCCGGCCGGGTTGGTCAGCGGCCCGAGGATATTGAACAGCGTACGCACGCCCATTTCCTTGCGTACCGCGCCGACGTTCTTCATCGCCGGATGATGGTTCGGCGCGTACATGAAGCCGATACCGGTTTCCTCAAGACACTGCGCGACCTGCGCCGGCGCGAGATCAATCGCCGCCCCAAACGCTTCGAGCACGTCGGCGCTGCCGGACTTCGACGAAGCGCTGCGATTGCCATGCTTGGCCACGCGCGCACCGGCCGCGGCGACGACGAACATCGACGCGGTCGAGATGTTGAACGTGTTCGAGCCATCACCACCCGTGCCGACGATGTCGACGAGATGGCGATTCGCCTCTGCGTCCTGCGCCAGCGGCACCTTCGCCGCCATCTCGCGCATCACGCGCGCGGCCGCGGCGATCTCGCCGACGGTTTCCTTCTTCACGCGCAGGCCGGCGAGGATCGCGGCCGTCATCGTCGGCGACACCTCGCCACGCATGATCTGGCCCATCAGGTCGATCATCTCGTCGTGGAAAATCTCGCGATGCTCGATCGTGCGCTGCAGCGCCTGTTGCGGGGTGATCGACATCGCTTACGCCGCCAGTTTCGGCGCATGCAGGAAATTGCGCAGCTGGTCGTGCCCGTGCTGAGTCATGATCGACTCGGGGTGGAACTGCACACCCTCGATCGGCAGCGTCCTGTGACGCAGGCCCATGATCTCGTCGATGCTGCCGTCGGCGTGCTGCGTCCACGCGGTGATCTCAAGGCAGGCCGGCAGAGTATCTTTTTCCACAATGAGAGAATGATACCGCGTCGCCTCGAACGGATTCGGCAGACCGGCGAACACGCCGACGTCCTTGTGATGAATCGGCGAGGTCTTGCCGTGCATGATCGTGCGCGCGCGCACCACCTTGCCACCGAATGCCTGCCCGATCGCCTGGTGGCCGAGGCAGACACCGAGGATCGGCACTTGGCCGCCGAGCTTCTCGATCACGGCAAGCGACACGCCGGCCTCGTTCGGTGTGCACGGACCGGGCGAGATCACGATCTTCTCCGGCGCCAGCCTGCCGATATCCGCAACGCTCAGCTCGTCGTTGCGCACTACGCGCACGTCCTCACCGAGCTCGCCCAGATACTGAACGAGGTTGTAGGTGAAGCTGTCGTAGTTGTCGATCATCAGTAGCATATTATTCTTAACTCATTGAACTATAAGTAATATGATTGAGTAATCGCCTCATGGTATACACACCAATATACACATCTGTCCGAGTTTTGTTCGTGGGGACGAAGCGGCAGACAGTTGCCTTGTTGCGTGTACTCAAAAGCAACGGGACACGTCGTGGCGACAGAGTACGGTTTTTCCCGCAACTCGGATAGCGGAGAGCAAATTCTCATGTGAGTCGCGGCCAAAGCTAATGGATAAAACAGGTTTGACTCGATGTCCTCCCAGGCAAATTCAGGGGCGCGTGCAAGCATCTTGATAGGGAATCAGAGGCGACGCAGCGCACCGAAGCCGGCAGAGTTGGTTACACTCGCTCGGGCCGGAAACGCTCCCGGCATACAGCTGCAGCTGCTCTGCGGCCGAGCACGGAGAAATCGACTTGGCTTTCAAAATTGCGGCTCGTGCACTCTTGGAGTTGGGCAAAGAGCTCATCAGTTCTGATGAAGTCGCACTCTATGAATTGATAAAAAACGCAGTCGATGCGAAGTCGCCCAGTATCGAGCTGGACGTTCGCATCGTGCTCCCGCATAGCGCTTACATGGCTGCCCTGGACGCAATAGACGACGCGATCGAAAAAGAAGAGGAATTTTCGAAGACCGACCTTGTCCGGCAACTTCGATCCTCAATCGATACCAGCGCGTCACCCGATTGGATCGAAGCCTTCCTCGCCGACATCGATTCTGCCGGCGACGATGAACTCAGAGATGCCTTAGTTGCTGCTTACAAGACCCACAACTGGATCAAAGTAATCGATGAAGGACATGGGATGTCATTCAAAGAGTTGGGCGACGTTTTCCTAACCGTAGGAACGCGCTCCCGTCGTGCTCAGAACATGAGCGGCGCCGAATATCTGGGCGACAAGGGCGTCGGGCGCCTGTCTACGATGCGGTTGGGCGACCACCTGCGAGTGTCCACCACTAGGTCCAACGACGAGTACTTCAACGTATTGGATATCGACTGGTCTGCCTTCTCGCATGACTCGGAACTTGAAGTCTCCGATATTCCTGTGGCGCCGCATCGCGGCAAACGCAAGACGGACTCACGGTTTCAGGGCACAACCTTGCGCATCGGCCAATTGTCGTCCGACTGGTCGGCCGACCGATTCAGCGAAATGCTGTCCGGTAAAGTCGCGCGGATGGTTGATCCGTTTGAAAAGGGCCGCGCAAATCGCCTGATCACAGCGCGCTACAACTCCAAGCGCTTTCTGATCCCGTCCATTCCTGACCAACTTTTAAGAGCTGCGCACGCGACCTGTCAGCTGCGTTTCGAGATAAACAAAGGCGAGCCTGTCTTAAACGGTAAGATGAACTACCGGCTACGCAATGCCGCGCGTGACGTACGCCAAAAGGGAGCCGAAGTGCTCTCGATCGCACAACGCGTGTTCCGTCGGCGTGGGAAGACTGGCCATGCAGCCAACAGCGCAACACCTCTGCGATTGAAAGCTCTACAAGCGCTCGGAGCCTTCGACGTTGAAATTTACTGGTATAACCGGCGAATTGTTGAGGCGGTCGAAGGCCTCACTCAGAAGAAGCAGCAAACGCAAGCGGAGATTCGAAGATGGGCTGGCGGTCCTATGCTCTTTCGGCGGGGTTTTCGCATCCTGCCCTACGGCGAGCCAGGCGACGATTGGCTAGAGCTCGACAAGAATGCGTTTGGACAAACCGGCTTCAAGCTCAATCGCCAACAAGTGATTGGACGTGTTCGCGTCACGGCAGGTCACGCAGCGCTCAGCGAACAGACAAACCGCGAGGGCTTGGTTCAGTCGGACGCACGCGATGCGCTTCGAATAATTCTTATGTGGCTTCTGCACAATGAATTTCGTGGACTGATAAACGAAGCTGACAAAGCCCACGCGCTAAAAGAGCGAAAAGATAGATTGGCGAGTGTCGATCTCGCAAATGCCGAGCAGGCGGCGAGCGAACAGTTCGCCGTTCTGAGGCGAACCACCGGCCCCGGCGCTATACCTACCATAACGCGACTGGAAGGACTGTTCGGCAAGCTCACGCAGACCGTCCAGACGGTTATGGAGGTTGCTGCGAAAGATGCCGCGACAGCAAAGACTGATCGGGAGAAGTTCGTACAACTTGCCGGCATTGGTTTGATGACGGAATTCATTTTTCATGAATTGGATCGAGCGGTGTCGCACACCCTGCGTCTGCTATCAGAACGCCAAGGGAACGAGAAGGTCAGCTTGTCGGCTTTGGAAGAACAACTGAAAACCCTTCAGAAGCGAGTTTCTGCGTTCGACGAATTTACTGGTGAGCGGCGCCAGACAAAGTCGTCATTTGATGCGCGAGAGGTGGTTGGAACCGTTCTCGACAACCACGCGAACCAGTTCAAGCGGCACGGGATTCGTGTGGTCTTAAATGCGAATAGGCCATTTAAGATCCGTGCGGTGAAGGGAATGCTGATACAGATTATCGAGAACCTTGTGAGCAACTCCGTATATTGGCTGAAGACGCAGAAGAGAATTGAATCTGGCTTCAAGCCTGAGCTCGTAGTCTCGGTCGATCCCGAAGCAGAGTCGATTGTCGTGGCGGACAACGGACCTGGTGTGGACCCATCACGGGCGGAGATTATTTTTCAGGCCTTTATCACATCCAAACCGCCAGGCGAAGGGCGGGGATTGGGTCTATTCATTTCGCGCGAGTTGGCCGAGTATCACGGTTGGCGGATTGAGATGGATAAACAGCCAAATCTCTATCGCCCCGGACGCCTCAACGCTTTCGTACTGGACATGGACGAACAACATGAGTGAACAGGCGCGACTCCTGAATGCATTGAAGGCCAGCGGAATCCAGCGGGTAGCAGTTGTTGACGACGCTTTTGACGTTCCTGAGATCGCGCCAGACGCTTGGGGTCAGGTTCGAGAGCACCTTGCGACCCCCGCACTGGCAGCCGCCGTCAAAGAAGACATTCATCTAGGACCGCTGCTTGCCCCGGCAATCGCTGCCATTGAGGAGGGCGAGTACGAATCGGACGACTTGACGCAATTCGTGGAGCGCTTGTACGACCGCTACGCGCGTACGCGAGAGCCGATGTTCGACCCGGGCAAAGTGTTTTCCGAAAAGCGTGGCCCGGCCCTAGATGGCATCAAGCCAATCTTTGATCTCCTCAATAAGGCAGATCCGGCCGTCGAGGTGATTCGCGTTGGGTCGGTTGAGGATGAAGAGTTCGCCGCGAACATAGCAAACATTGACCTGATGTTCGTGGACTTTTTCTTGGATCCTTTGGTAACGAGCGACGTTGGGCCCGACGAACCGGTGTCCACGGAAGCGAAAAACCGATCTCAGCACATGATCCGAGAGATCATCAAGAAACGTGGCAAAACGCCGGCGATCATCTTGATGTCGTCGCAGGATGTTGCTGCACGTACGACAGACTTTCGGAAAGATCTGGGCCGAAAGTATTTGGCCGCCCGGTTCCAGTTCATCGAAAAAGATCAGCTCACGAGCGGGGACAATGGTGATGTTCGGATTGAAAATCCCGCTGCCGATACAATTCTAGATATCTTGCAATGTTTCAAGTTCGGCGATGCGCTTGCCTCGGTGGTCGACCTTTGGGAGGTCAGCGCGATGGATGCCGTGGGAACCACCATTGCAGCCGTTTCGGAACTCGAACTGCGCGACTTCGCGTATCTGATCCGATTTCGTCTGGAGAAAGAGGGCCAGGAACTCATCGAATACTTGGAATGGCTTCTTGGCGAATTCCTGGTCGACGAAACCGGGCGTCGCTTCTATTCAGCGACAAAAGAGGAGCCGCGAGCGAGAACCGTCTCCGAAGCACAGAGCGCAGTGGAAGGGGCGTTTGAGGGACAATCAGAAGCGGTCGCCAAAATTTACCATCGTGTACGCGTCGAGAACCCGCGCGTCGGGAAGCAACCCTCGCTGCGTATGGGGGATCTGTTCTTATCACCTGGGAAAAATCGGATTTCCGCAGTAATTACGCCGGATTGTGATCTGGTCGTACGCGACAAAAAGCCCGCTGCCAAGCGGGTTACTCTAGTGCACGGCAACATCAAGCCGTTTAATCGAGCGAACACGTCAGCGGACTCGTTTATTCTGATTGATGACGCGCCCAAGAATATCCAGTGGTCGAAGAAGGACATTGAGACACGCGAATTTGGTTGGCCGAAGGATGAGTCGGAAGCGACGTTTCTGGGCACTCTTCGACCACTTTACGCTCAGCAGCTGCAGCGCGCCGTTCTACACGACTTCGGCCGCGTGGGTCTTGCCACGTGGCCAGCCCTTGGTCTCTCCCTCGATGTGGAGCTGCTTTATTTCAACGAGAGCGGGCAACCTAGGCGCCTTACGATTCCAAAACCCCTTAGTACTTGCACAGTAATACCTCGGAGACCCGACGGGCCACCCGATGAAAAACACATGGTGGTCTTCACCAGACCGTTGATGCGGAAGGTGCGTGAACTTTTGGGAGGCTTGGAATTGGATAAAGTAGTCGAAATTGGTCGTGAGCATGTGCAGGCACTAATGGGTAACGATGCGGACGCAGAGCTTGTCGAAGCTGGATGTCATGGAGTCGCGTTAGAGAGCAAGCTTGCTCACAACATTCTGGTGACGAAAGGCGATGATCCTGGAACCGGAGGCTGGTGCTGGCTTGCCGTCAGAGTTACGTGAGCAGCACGGATGCCGACTCTCGACTCTGTGGTGCAGATCGTCGAACGGGGTTGCAAGCATGCAGATCTACTTAGACCACAACAGCACGACACCCGTGGATTCTCGGGTTGTGGAGGCTATGCTGCCTTTTTTTCAAGAGGCATTCGCTAATCCGAGTAGTGCTCATACTGGCGGGGCGATAGCCTCTCGCGCCATCGAATCCGCCCGATTTCTTGTGGCAGAACTGGTCGGCACCGAGCCAGAAGGAATTACGTTTTGTTCGTCAGCGACAGAGGCGATCAATACCGTTATCGCCTCAGCAAAGGGCAAAATCGTAACCACTGTAGCGGAACACGCGGCGACTCTAAGCGCTGTGGAACGCATGGAGCGGACAGGTACGCAAATCGTTCGGCTCTCTGTCGATCATAATGGCCAACTAGATGTAGACGAACTCGGAGATGCGATTGACGCCGGGACAGCCTTGGTGTCACTTCTCTGGGCCAACAATGAGACTGGCGCGATTTTTCCCATCGAACGGATCGCAGACCTTTGTGCGTCACGGTCGGTGCCATTGCATGTTGACGCTGTGCAAGCGGCGGGAAAACTTCCCATTGACTTGCGAGAAGTCCCAATCGACTTTCTGTCGATAAGCGCGCACAAGATGAATGGTCCAAAAGGGATAGCCGCGTTGATAACCGGCGGAACCGCTAGAGTGAAACCTTTACTGGTAGGAGGACACCAAGAAGGCGGTCGGCGGGCTGGCACAGAGAATGTTCCAGGCATAGTTGGATTCGGCGCGGCTGCATCACTTGCGCTAAAGGAGATGGCCCACCGCACGGATACTGTAAAGCCACTACGCGATAGATTGGAGACTTCGCTTATCGAAAGATTGCACTCATGCTGGGTGAACGCGAACAACTCGCCGCGCCTTGTGAATACGTCCAACATTGGATTTCTTAACGTCGACGGCGATGATCTTGCAGCCGCGTTGGATGCGCGTGGAATTTTCGTGTCTACGGGCTCTGCCTGCCACGCCAATGCGACAGAGCCGTCGCACGTCATACGTGCCATGACACACTCATACGACGCGGCACGCAGCTCAGTGCGATTTAGCCTTGGACATTCAACAACACTGGCGGAAATCGATTACGTGATTGACGCGGTTGTTTCGGCTGTCGCGGATAGACGCTGACGTAATTGCTATGAAGGCAAATGGTACTGCAGTCTGAGCGCGTCGACCAGTTGACTGATATCTGAGGAGGTCAGCATAGGCACCTGACAATACGTCAGGCCGACATGGCCTTCCAGCTTGGCTACCATATGGCCGCGTCCAAGCAGGCGCTCAGCGCCCTTGTCACCACCGAGCGCGATTTCTGAGGTACCTTCAGAGTCGACCCGCAGAATCAGGCGATTGCCTAGATTAGAACGCAACTGCATCGGCATCACCTGGTTGTCAGGACGTTGCGCCGCGAAGATCAGGAAAATTCCAGCGGCGCGTGCCTTTACGCCGAGCCGACTAACAACGTTGGATACCGTCTGGCTGTACGTGTCCGTCATCATCCACTCTGCGAACTCGTCGTGAATGACCCAAAGACTCGGCAGGTGCTCTGTGGCGTTGACCTTGCGGTTCAGTTCGAAAATGTTCGAGCATCGATTCTCTCGGAGGATGATGTACCTCCGATCCATTTCCTTCAAAAGCCCATTGAGCGCGTCGATCGCTTCCGCTTGCTCTTCGATGATCCCTTCGCCGAGATGAGGCAAACCATCGAACGCAAAATAGTCGACACCCATCTTTGGATCGATGAGAACAATCCTTGCCTGGTCGGGGGTGTTTGTGCAGGCAATCGATAAGATAATATTTTGCATCAAGACCGACTTGCCGCTGCCCGTGGCGCCGGCAATTAGGGTGTGCGGCGCATTTTCAGTTGGCGAGACAAAGAGCAAGCCGCTATCGTCCTCCTTTACCGCGACGAGGAGTCGGTGATTGCCGACACCTGCCGGTGGATCCCACTTCTTCCAGACATCTATTGTATGAAGGATTTGCCGTTGCGGTCGTGCAACGGAAACCGACACAAACCCAGGCTCACCTCGGACCGAGATTACATTGAGTCCGTACGTCGTGAGAAGTTCTGAGCGACGCTTCAGAACCTGCTCTACGGTCATATTGGCGGCGCCCTGAAAGCGAATGATGGCGGCATTAGGCGTGAGCTTGGGGTCACCCACGACCTTTGAGTTCAATTGGAACTGTTGCAATGCCGTCCGGGTCGCCATAACGACTTCTCGTAGCCACCCGGCGTCGGCTTCGGATGTCGCCGACGTCTCCGTCCTTTGGGCGACAATCGCTGCCACCGCGCTACTGCTCCAGCCGTCAACGCGTGGCGGCACAGAACTTGAGACTGGAATTGACGCTACAGCGTCGGTCGCGGTGACGTGAGAGCGAGGTGTCATGTCGCCAACAGCTGGATCCGTAGGTTTGTCTGCATCCACGGTAGAAGTAGACGGTGTCTTCACGGCACCAAGTTGCGGAGCTTTTTGTGTTCCTGGAACCTTTGTCTTCAAAGCTCTCGATACCGATATCCCATTCCCGCTGCCTATTGCCTTAAAGTCCCTCTTCTGAATGATTGGTTGTTCCACGACCGAAAAACGGATTACATCTGCCGACGAATCACCTTCATATGCAAGTAGTAACAGTCGGGTCTTATCTCTTGAAAAGCATTCCTGATATGCGCCGGCGCAATCCGCTACCTCAACAAAATCTGAGTTGTCGGAGCCTGCTGCGGGACCTGATACGAAAACGTGCGAATAGCCGCGAAGGAAAATTCGACACCGACCTTCTCGAACTAGTCGTCTGAACCCCACAAGGTCTATTGGATCTCCAGCGGAGTATGGAATCCCTGTTAGCAGCAGATCAGAAAATCTCGACAGCCACAGATCCCGGTCGAGTCTTGGTGGGTCTTCGAAAAGAGCCTGCTCGATACGGCGCATGCTGTCCCGGAGCTGCTTCTGAGACTCCTTTCGTTTCTCGGCCAGAGACGTTTCCGCAACATACTTCGCTTCGGTGACGACAACAGAAAGATGTCGCGTACCATCCGGCAATACCTCCGGACTGAGGATCAATAAGTCCGCTATCTGCTCTCCTTCCTCACCCAGCCACTCGGCGTAATCGTCTAGGAAGTAGCATCCAATGCGTTTGCTTGCACCAAGCTCCTGCCGCACGAGAAAGTAGCTGAGAACCACACCGATTAATTCGCTGGCGTTTCGGCCACGCTTTGCGGCTCGTAACACCAGATCGCCCGAAATCACGTTAGCGTCATCGATGAAGCGCTTCGCGAGAGTCCGGACTCGGTCCTCAGAAAGTTCCGGCGCGAGGTCTCGGATACGACCGATGAGCATTGTCTGGAGGAGGCCCAACGATGCGTTGGATGACACCAACAGATTACGGCCCTGCGTGGCCGATTGTTTGTATCGAATCACGCGGACGCCTTGATTGACTAGCTGCCTGCGGTCGAGCAATTCGTCGAAGTTGACAACCCAGTTCCCAAGGTTATGCGTCTCCTCGAATATCTTTGCGGTAATGGGATCGTGAAAGTCTAGCTGCCGGGCGGGTAAGTAGCGGCGCGCCAGATCTTCATGCCAATCGGGCCGAAAAAAACTCGTGACAGCTGTGATGTAGTCCCAACCCTCTTTGGTTTGCACTGGGCAACAAAGATAAACAATCGACTTTTCTTCGTCACGGGGTGACGGCCGCCGCCTCGACCACTGTGCGGGAACCAACCCTTCGACGCTGACGGGCGTAGCGTCTTCTCGATACCACTCGAGCACTGCATGGCGCGATACAACGTCGTGCAGGAAGACGATGTCCTTACTCGGACCATCTTTTTGGTCCGGCACCGGCGCCTCATCAGCCATTATTCCAATGCGAAGCCTTGCCATGAAATCGCGGCTGGCCTCACTTGAGATGAAGCCGTCATTGTCGGAATCAGACGATTCCAGGATTTGTTCATACAATCGGTGTAACTTCTCGCGATCGCGATGCCGGAGAACGACCTCACACCGCATGTTTTCGTCGTCCTCATGCAATTCATTGATGCGATCGACAACCGCCTGTGGAAGGCTTGCAGAATCGCAGTTATAGAGCACCGTCGACAGGTTGGCACGCTCGTGAGGGAAGAGCATAAGGTACCGCTGGACCATGTCGACAATCTGCTTCGCCGCTTGAATGGGGTTTTCATTTGTCTCTGATTCTCGCGAGTTACCGCGCAGGGGGAGTTCATGAAGTGTGTAATCCATGTAGCTATCGGCTGCGCTCAGGAGCTCTGCCTTGCGCTCTCTCCAGCCAATAGCTAGTTCCGGATAGTATGGATGCTGCAGCTCGTCTTTCATCTCTTTGAAATACAGTGCAGGGTCTCCAAACAAGATCGAAGGAGCATCAAGAAGGTGATGTACTAGTGCCGCCAATCGCTCTGCCTTGGCACACATCGCTCGCATTCGCAGAGGATTCCAAGGCGCGACGATCGCAGCGGGTGCAGCGCCCACAACTGGAACTATTCCAATCGCAAGCAACGGCTTTAACAACATGTCTCGCAGGCGATCGCCTTTGGCCTTCAGTGTGACGGCTTCAAGCAGCCGGCCATATGCTGTGTACTGATCCTTGATCTCTTCTGCGGCTACGCTCGCTCTTGAGAACGCGCCAATCGCTGCCGCGTAAGCCTTTGCGAACGCAATGAACAACCCTTGCAATTCGTCGGCTAACGCGGCGGTCAGAAAGCCTTGTGCCAACAACGCCGTCAGATTCTGCTCCCAACTAACGGAGAGGTCATACTCCTTCCGGTACGAGCGGACCAAGGACCCGCGATCTTGACCGAATGCTGCTGACAGACTTCTCACGTCGTGAAGATCTAGCGCCAGCGCCTGACCTTTCGGACCCATCAGCTCACGAGAGACTTCGCAAAGCGCAAATGGGTGATCGACTAGCCTGCCCCAATCCGGGACCAGTTCACTTCCGATAGACGTGGGATCAAATCGCCAGACAAGCTGACGATGAAACTCGATATCCCCGTCGTTGACACTGAGCTTGACATAGAACTTGATTTCCATGGCCGCCCGCGCCATGGAATCGTTGGGTTTGTACTTCCTTCGGCCTGCCTTGGCTTCCTTTAGCCAGTCTGTGTGAATTTGCTCGAAGTTGAAAAGTTCACCGACATCAAAAAGACTTCGCCCTAACAGGATACGCAGCCCCTTGTAGCGAAACACAAAATGTCGACCAGCATCAACGTTCAGTTTCCGGAGGTCCGCCTTGTTTCGCTTGTCCGAGGAAATCTGCAGGACGCGAGTGCTGCCTTCCGGCAGGTTTTGGTCGAACAGAGACTCAAGGCACAGCGCCAGTCCTCCGAGGAAATCCGTTGTTTCGACGGGCGTGCCGAATACAAATCGATCCCATTTTGACTTGAGCTGAGGGTTGTCCTTCAGATCTAAACGGTACGCTCGATAGAACAGCAAATCGTCTGGGATCGACTGTGACGAATGTCGGTTTGAGAGGGCTTTGAGATAGGCGCGATCGTCTTTCGTCAGTGAATCTGCGCCCTGGTCGTCGAAGAATTCCAAGGTTGCCTTGCCAAGATTGAATTTCTCTGGTCTGAGACCGTCGAAAAGTGGCTTGATCAGCTCCCAATCAATGTTTGCGAGCGCCTCGGCCTGCGCATTCCATTTACTCGGAGCGGCAATAAAGTCGCCGATGACTACGTGATGGGGCTCGGGGATCACATCCCTAACCTTCTCGAATGCGATTTTCAGGTCATCAGCCGACAATACTTGATTGCCAGGCGTGTATTTCTTGAAATAGCACGCCTGCTTTTTCTGTACGGTAGCGAATAGCTGCTTCCACTTGCTGGCGTATCCGGCTGTTTTGTCATTGAGAGAACGAAATAGGGCCGGGTTACGAGGCCATTGCAACACGGGGAGTGCAATCCCCATCACGTCCGGGAAAACATGACCCTGCTCAACTTCCCTGCGAACTTGCAATACATATTTCGCGAAAGCATCGAGCGTGACCTGCGCAACATCGTAGAGACCATTCAAGGCCGCTACCCATATTCGCCGCTGCTGATCTGTGATCGGCAAGCTGATGGAGGCCTCTTTGACCCACAGCGCAACATGAGACCGAAGAATTGTCGTATCGATGACTGTTAGATCGGCGAGGGATTGCCTCTCATCGTCCCCAGGCGTGGCAAGTAACAAGGCCGGTTTCGTGCACGGAGCGTTACGGTAGAAAGTAGCTCTCTCGTGAGTCAGGCATTCCGACGGTAGACCAAACGAGGCGAGCCATCGATCAGGCAGCTTTAGATCAATCTTCGCCGTCAAGGAAGCATCCGCGAGTATTGCCTTTGCAACGGCTGCAGTTTGGTCCGCAGACAACGAGTCGATGAGATATCGCGCCGTCGTAGCCGGATCGAAATGTTCCAGTTGCGACGCGAGGTACGATGCCGCAACGTTTCCAATCAGTTCGTTACTGTTCATCGTCAATCCGCGTATGGGTTTTCAACATACGCACATGCGTCTGACAAGCGCTTGAGCAGTCCTAAGCTACTCAATCTATGTTCCAACCTAAGTGCGTTCTGTTGGAAGGGTTTCTTGTCAATTCCTTGCTCCGACTTTGCGTCCTCGGCCTCGCGTTCACCGAAGACCAAACCATATCGTTCGTAGAGTCGAGTCAACAGCTCACCAAATTCGATCCGTTTGCTCACGCTGGCAAAGACAAGGCACTTGAGGAAATGGTCAGTCGGCGCGTATCTGAACCTATTGGTGCCGCGCCTGGATACGAGCCCGATCCCGCGGCCAAAAGCGCGGTGCACTTGACCGAAATGTCGACGATGGCGCTCCTTCGCTTCGTGACGGAAGTGCGGGAGCAGTTCATCCGGATCGTTGACCTGCCCCTCGTCGCTCCACCGAAAGAGTTCCTCCAATACATCTCGCCGCCTATTGAGCCTGTCGCCAGAGGCCCCTGGCAGATTCCACGCCGGATGGCTCTCCGCGGTAGTGATCAGCTTCTCCGCCGCCTCAATGGATAGGAAGCTGTTTTCTTCGAAACTCTCTATTGACAGCTCGCGAACCAGGCCTTTTCTGGGCGCCACGATCTCACAGATCATAGGGGGCTTCGGCCGGCCGCCGACGATGTTTGCGCTCGTATGGAGTTGATAGAGCAGGAGGCCGAAGGTAGCCGATGTAACCAAATATGGAATGACATCGAACCCTGGAAGGCGCAGGCGAAGAAGAGAAATCCAGTCTTCAGCTATTAGATCGAATATGGGATGCGAGTCGTATGGAAGGAACGCCGCGACGCCCCTCCTCTCCCCCGACTCCTCAGTATCCGGTTGTAAGCGGGCGACCAACTGACTCCATTTGTTGCTTCCATCTAAAACGCGTGCTGGAAAGAGCTTTACGAGCTCATCTCGTGATTGAGATCGAGACAGCATGTGATACAGCAATTCGCCGCTTCTTCCAAAGTTCACATAGTCGCGAGCGACCTTTTCGTTCTTGATGGACAGGTCTTCAAAAACGGCCGCAGGTCCGAACGGGAAAATAAAGCGCGAACTCCAGCGCTTATTTGTATCCCCCTCCACTACGCAAGAACGCAATGCTTTTACGAGAGTCGCGAAGTCGTGAAAGGACTCGAAACGTGTACGCAGATATCCGAAATTCCGCTGAGCAGCGTCAAGGCCTCGTGCATTCGCGTCTATCCACTCAAGCCACTTTGACCACGCCGTGGCATTGTCCCCAAAGGCTTCCGCGATGCGGCTAATCTGCTGCTCGTTGTTAAAAAGTATATTCCGCAGGTGAATTCGACCATACGCTATATATTCCGATGGATATTGGGACTTACCGAAATCGAAGAGGTAACCATTCCGGAGGGCGGACGCCGCCACGCATAGAAACTCAAGGAACGTCAGCCAGGGCGACTGTTGGTCCCAGAGCCGATGGCCCCAGAACTTTTCCTCAAGCCACATGTTTTCTCGTTCGCGGTCTGCGGTCGATGGTGTGGGCGTTTTCGTCGTACGCGCGTAGGTCACAACAACACCGCGATCTGCCGATCCCTAGCAACGCCGAGAGCATCAATCTCCAGGGTGGTGAACGTCACTTCGCCGTCCCGTGCAGTATTGAGATTGCGCCGCTGCAGCTCCCTCATCAGTTGGCTCTTGAAAGCCATTACGTCCTCGAAGCATTCTTTCGAAAAACTGCTCGGCATGGCACCTTCAGCAACGCGACTTAGGTATTCGAAGCGCGTGAGGGTCATCTGGAGGTCCGCCGACCGATCTCCACCTATTGACACCCTAAGTACGGGGTAACGGCCGATGAAGATCAGCTCAACGCGCTCCCCGGTATGTTTTGGCGCAACAGAAATTCGCTCCTCCAGAAACCGGGAAACCTTGGCTTGCGACAGGGACGCACTGGACGCAACGTAAATCTCGTTCTCGCTGCTGACTAACATCCCCGTAAAGATGCGATTTATTCCTTTGACAACTCTACCCAGAAGGCCTCGTCGGACAGCTTTGTTGTCTCTTAGCGGCGCCAATACGCGATCGAGATACTCGCCGCCGTAACGGAATACCGTGAGATCCCACAGCTTGACTTCGTCCACTTCGCTATCGGGGACCTTAAAAAATAAAGCTTGTCGTTGCGCTACGAGCAGTTCTAGAAACCGTTCCCCCGTCTCGTTGGTCTCGTCATTGCCCTCTATATACGCGCGTCGAGCAGCAGCATAAGCCAGGTCTGCGCCATAAAAGGAGTCAGACTTTACGAGTTCTACAAACTGCTGTTGCAAGCGCTCATGCGATTCCCCGAAGATCAGGATGTTGTCGACGCGATTGGTCGTCTCATGTCCAATTTGGAACCTTTCCAAATAATCGAAGATCGCGGTATTGCTGCGCCGTGAAGCTGGCAGATTTCCGCCAAAAATGTTGCTGTAGAGGCTTGCAAGGTGTCGCTCACCCGATGCAATCACCTTGCGAACATCGTTCGCCGTCATCAGATGGTCTTTAACGTTTCGATGGCCGAGTACCGCATTGGTAAGAAGGATGAGGAGCTGACGAATCGGCACATGCAAGCCATTTTGATCGCACAGTTCCAAGAGAGCGCGAAGACGCTTGCGTACTAATGGCTCGCCAATTAACTCGACGTTACGGCGGATGGGGCACTCGGAGCCGAAGAGCTGATCAGGCTCGTTAGACTCGTCTCGGCATTGTTGCCAGCCCTCGTGCCCTAGAAATGCATCCAGGGCCAAGTCGAAGAGGTCAGCTGAGCTACCACGTGATAAGTTAAAGAGGGATAAGAATGCGCCATCCATTCGCTCCTTATCAGTCACCAGTAATTCTTCGATCGTTTCTTTCGCGTATTGAATCTCAGGAACTGGTGGCAATCGCCGTAGTGTTTCCCCTAGCTGGCCGTCGTTAGCAGCGATAAGAAAGACATCTGCTGCGGCCCCGTTAGAGAGGGAACCGCAAAACGTCTTCATGAGCTCAAGCTTGTCGTCTGGCCATTCACTCCCTTGCGGAGGTACCCATGCGCTGAGGTCTCGAAGGACGTGAAGGGTCAATGTACGCGCAGGATTCGAAGCTGTAGCACCAACCGAGATCGCGTGTAGGAGATGCGTCTCTTGACCGGCCCACTGGCCGGGGTCGCCTTTCAAGTACTCCCAAATGCGCCCACAAAGAAACGTCTTCCCGTCGCCAGCGGTTCCGGTGAGGATGACAGATCCGGAGAACTGAATGCTCTCAAAACAACGCCGCACTCGCTCTTCGAACGGATGAGCGAAGAGAATCTGTGGTATTCCGGTTTTTCGTGACCGCCGCCGAAGATTTTCATCGTACAAATTGTCTTTCGTCGGGATTGGCCCGTACTGACGAAGAAAAGTGATCCATTGCTCCCCATTCACTCAGAATCTCCCGAGTTACAAAGTACAGATCGTGCACGAATCGCGCGGTGCCTCCTCCAGCTCGAAATCAGCGAGCACTGCCATGAGTCCCTTGTTCTTTCTGTTGCGTTTTTTTTGCTCAATGCTTTTCTGGTGACGCTCCTTAATTTCGGCTGTCCGCTCAGGCTGTTCAATATCAGCTAGTGATTCGTTCTGGCTCCAGTAGAACACGTTCCCATTCACCTTATTTGGTTTCTCGTACGCCTTAGCTTGCTCGTACAGATCCGGGTACGTTTCTTTGAGGCGGACCCACTCAATTTTTTGCTGATAAAAACAAAAATAGCATCCCGAGCGGGATCTACCCCAGTCCGTATACTTCGGCATGCCGACGCCAGACTCGTTCAAGATACGGACGATATCTTCGTATACCAGGCCATCGTCTCGGAATGGAAAGACGGCTTTGATATTCGGCTTCGTACTGATATAGCCCACGCGGTCCTCATCAGCGCGGATTCCGATGTAGTTGATGACTTCGTCATCCCCTACATAAGCTTCAAACGGTTCCAGCTTCAGCTGCCGGGTACACCAGCGGCGGTGATTAGATGGGATCATGTCCCCATACACCTTGAACCAATGGTCGAAGCTGTTTGGGGGCGTCGTTCGGTGGACGGGTTTCCCCAACACGGCTTCCAAGCGGGAAAGGAATTCGTAGGTTTCGGGCAGCTCTTTGCCAGCGTCGTGAAATATGTATTCCATTTCGGGCACGCGATCGCGCATATAGACCGCCAATGCCGCACTATCTTTTCCTCCTGAGAGACTCAAGATATGGCGAATGGGCTTGGACATGCTCATTTCTTCTCTAGTGTTGCCCAAGTAACTTGGGACAATGCGGCCAGCGCGACGTTTCTGTTCTTTCCAAGCGTTTTTTCGATCTGTTCTGCGAGAGCCGCAACCTCACTGGACCGTGCCGGATCGACGAAGACAACCTCCTGCGCCTCATGGCCATCATTTCGGGTGACAACGACCTTGAAAGCTGCCGATCCGCGCAATGTACGCCCTTTCGCGAAGACCATTGATTCTAAATTCTTGAAGCGTTGAGTCAGCAGGTGGAGTTCGCGTCGATAAGCGTCCTCTTCAGCATCACGCCACTTCGCAGGCGGCTGCGAAGTCAAATAGCTGCCGAGCGACTCAAGCCAAGCATTATCGGACAGACCCGCGTCCGAAAAGCGCAGGCATAGGGTCTTGAGCTTAGGTTCACCAGCCAGCAAGACGATAGGCTGCGCTCTTTTTTCCAGCGCTTGGCGAACTTGCCGAAGATCTCCGCCGATGCCTAGCTCCTCGGTCAAGGAGCCCACCATGCGAGTTTGCAGACCGTCATAGGTATGTCGAAGTTCGTCGAGATACCTTTTCAGCGTCTTCGCATAACGCCTAGGTCTTTCTCCCTGCGCCGCGTCGTCTGGACCCACAGCATCAACACCGATTGCTTCTGGCAAGTCGCGAAACAACAGCTTTACCGGATCCTTCGCAGCTAGAATCACCTCTCTGACCTTGCTGGCCTCGGCGGATATACGTTTGGTATTTCTTGCGTAGTCCGGCAAGTTCGCCACAAATTGGCAAAGGGGCCTGACCACATCTAGGACCATTGGCTCCGCCGCAGCGCTGGAACGAAGATTCAAGATCCTCAACAAGAACTCGAAGACCTCCGCTCTCACGCCTGCGATCCGGCATAACTGAACTTCAAAGCTTTCCGGCACCTTGGCAAGGCGTTGAAATTCTTCCGGGCCAATCTCCCGCAGGAAGCTGCCATCCTCGTAGAATGCCAATTCTTGAGCATTGACCGCCGCGAATACGGCAATCAGCAACCAGGCTAGCCCGTCGCGCACGCCGAATGGAGAGCGGTGGAGCACGCGAAGCAGCTCGGTCGCTTTTACTCGTTGATCCATCCTGCCCTCAAGATGGCTACGAAGAGCGTCGAGACTTGGGCGCAGCTGGAGACTATCCTTTGCCGATGTTGGAATCTTTAGCTGATAATGGTCGCCTACCTTGACATGTAAACCACCTCGCTGAAGAACCGACATGTACATCGACATCTCGGGAGGTTTCTTGCTGCGATCCATTCCGAGATAGGGCAGCTCCGATCGCTGAAGCACCCCCCCGATTAGAAGCATGCGGGCACGAGCCGCTGCGGAACTGAGGGAGTGCCGATTGAGCAACTCATTCTTCACTCGCGGCGCGTTTGGATAGCGCTCGTCACAAAGCGTAGAAAGGCGTTGCAGGAGCTGCCGTCCATCCTTGATCTTCTGAATGCTGCCGCTTACATACCAACGCAACGCGCGCGCGCCGCTCAGGGAGCGCAAGCCGACAAGGTCCTGTACTCGATTTTCCAGGCGAAGCCGTGCCGCCTGTAATTGTCGGCTGACTTCTTCGCGGGCAAACCGATCAGCGTTGAGCTCGGGTGTGTTTAGACTCACCCAATCCCACCGCAGGACTTCGGCAACTAGGCCTGCCTGATGTGAAAGGGGCTCGGCCGGAATCGCCAGGAGTACGTCTGGACGCAACTTCAAGTCATGTGATTGCGCCGCCTTTTGAGCTCGTTCGATGTCGCTTTGAGATTCGCACAGGAGCACAAGCACTACGCCATCGGCCGCAGTTTGTTCGGTTAGGGCACCTGGCAGCTGCTCAACTTCAAGGTATCTGACGCCGAAGAAACGAAGATTTCCGGTCTCGATGTAATGCCGTCGCGCGACAAGCGATCTTTCCTCCAGAAAGTCTCCTAGGTGACGACCAACCGAGGTAACGTTACCAACCTCACGAGTGGCGCGTTCGTAGGCTGACTCCAGATCGACGCTAGTGTGCGGCCAAAGACAAAAGCCCCCAGATGTTCCACGACGGAAGAGCACCTTGCGCTGCTTGTGCAAGCGATCAATCGCATTTCGCAGCGCTGACGAACTAAATCCGCCGACACCTCCGAGTGCCGCTTCCAACGTATTTTCGTTGGCAATGAGGTCCGGGTGATCTAGCAGGTTGATGACTCCGACTGCCTTTACAACTGACAGCTCAATCTGTTCGGCGGTCGAGAAGCTCTCGACCATAGACTCAATTTGAGTCCAATGGCTTCGATAGCTCTGAGCTGACAGTCGGTAGCCGAAACTCGAACGAACGTAGTCGTAGAAGTGCGGCAGGCGATACGTTGCGCCAAGAGCAACTGATGCCCCCGCATGATTCATTAGACCGAATGGCTCGTTGGATAGGAGGAACCCGAATAGAGAACGCTCGTTTTGTCCGAATCTGGCAAAGATCCGAACCATCGCTGGAATGACAGTGGCATGGAGCGGATATAGCTTAGCGGCTAGATCGCCGGCACCCTTACCGGCGGCTGTTCCCAGCCATCCCAAACCCGCAGCCGCGCTCCACCCAGCTCGCGCTTCCTGCTTCGCTATTACTGGTAGCCGCTGTGTGTCAACACGCAAAGCCGCCGCGACCAGCTCCGATACTTGGAGCAGCGGCTGGTTGAAAACTACCTCCTCAAACCGCCCTCCCACCTTCTCCCATTCACGCTGCGTCGCTGGGTCGAGACTTTCAGCATATACGTCGAATCCTTGATGCAGTATGCCTACAACAAATATGGGGGCGACCTTGTTTGACGAACAGGCCATTTCCGCGAGGCGCTGGAGCAAAAAAATGTCCTGCTGCTCGGGGTGATGTGCTGCGTACTCAAGGAACTTGCCCAACTCATCGAGCAGTATTAGGAGCCCCAGAGCCTTGTCGTCGCGTACAAGCTTGTCGTTCGCTTCGGACAGCAGTGCCAAAACATCATTGTCGAGAATCCGACCTCTTGTTTCCGCGGCGCGCAAACGAATCTGCAGCGAAGACTTCGCCCCGCGCGAGTATTGTTCGTCGAGAAGATTTGCCAGAGCTCGGACGACTGCGCGACCCATAGGTTCGCGCGATCCAGTAATCAGCAAAGGAAGATATCGCGGCTTGAAACCTAGCGAAAAACGGTTGTACTGAACATCAACACTAATCGTCTTCGAAATCTTCGCGGCTTCGCCGCTAAACCAGTGGGCCAAAAATAGAGCAAAGCTGGACTTGCCCGACCCATAGTTACCGGTTACTCGCCATGCGCGCTGAGTCGAGCCAGGCAAGATGCCCTTGGAAAGACGGTCCAAGCATTCGTGGGCGTGGGTCGTAAGGACATAGCTATCCAGTGCCCGGCGGTCATGGAAATCGCGCTCAAGATTCGTGGACCGAAGATAGCGCGGCGTTACGTCAAAATAGGACGCGATGTTCGGCGCGGAGCTATTGCGATTCATTCGTATGCCTTGCTCAACAAAGCTTCGTCACGTAGGTGTGTGGTGCGGCTCAACTGCGGCAGCGTTTCCGAATCGCTGTATCGGATACGGCCAAGGGTGACACCCTCTACCTCTGCAAGACGCTGGTAGATCTCCTGCTCGGGGATCTTAAAGATCTGGCCTGGGCTGCCGCGCGCGTTCGCAATAGCTCTTGCGGGAAGGGTCTTCTCGTTGGGGTAAGCGCGATTCCAGAAGTCGTTTACGCAAAAAGCAAACAACCCATGTGAAATTCCAGGCTTGTCTTCGCGGCGGAAGGCATAGATCGGCTCACGCCTGCTGTTGGAGTCCTTACCCTCGCGCTCCCCAACTTTGACGATTAGTTCCAACTCGGTGAGCGGGCAATCGAGATTGTCTTCGCTAATTTCGTCTTTGCGCGTACGAGCAGCGAGATACGTGTGAAGAAAGATCGCGAAGTGCTGTCGGAGCGTGACCTCAGAGGCAGTGCGCTGCGTGGCGTCGACCTCTTTTTTTAGTCCTGTCAGGACGCGAGACTCACTGAATTCAGTTTCCTGCCAGCGATTGAGCAGGAAATCCCAAGCCAGCAATGGATTGGCATTAGTGGACAGCTTCCAGTGGATAAGCCAAAGCGTCGTTATGTCCTCAAGGAATGGATCGAACCCAGCATCAAGAAAAATTTGTTGACCGAGAGAACTCGGAGACAACCCACTCCTTGCGGGCTGGACCATACCTCCAGCCTCTGCCCAGAAGCGGATCGATCGGACCATATTCTTGCCGACGCCAAGTTCCATCATGGCGGCATCTTCGTCGGAGAAGATCTCGGGTGAAGCGGTAACAGCCTGAAGCGCCTTCGGCAGCCATGCATATCGGCAAGCAAAAGACTCATGCCCGGAAAATCTCATTCAATACGCTCCATGTAGAACGTGACGGTGGCGCTCGGGCGATGCAGTGGCTTTCGAGCTCTCAGCTTCAGCCGCCGCGCGCCGGCTTTGGAGGCTATTACAACATATGTTCAGGCAACTGAGCATAGTTCGCTCAAGATGGAAATTCACGGTCGATTCGGGACCAATCACTATGTTTTCGCACGAGAATTTTACCCCACATGGCCTCGAAACTCACTCGTATCACGATCCGTTAGGCCCCCCCCGTGCGAAAACGTTCACGATCAGCGCCGGTCAAGGGACTGGTCTTGTTGATCATGCCGAACGACGCCGTGGCTACGGGTGAAGGAAAAGAAGCTGTCCGTCGGCCGACCCTATCCGTAGCTGTCGTTGAAGGACGCTCGGGAAGGCACAGACAGGATGCCTGGAACGTACAACAAGACGGCGTATCTGAGGACCGTCGAAAGATGGTGCAGGCGTGGGCCGACTACCTCGACGCGCTGCGTAATGGCGCGAAGATATGACCCGTTCAAACGGCGCGCTTAGTGTTGCTCGGCAATCGCAGACGGGGGTCGTTCGTGTCGAATGCGTGAAGCCTGCCAGGCTGCGGATTCGGCACAGGCAAGCGTTAAATCACTCCTGTCAGCAGTTAGTGACGCTCAGGCCCGACCCTCGACGAGCTGCGCACGAATGCTCCTATTCGACAGCAATCATCTCCACTCGATAGGCAGTTGCGGTCAAAGTGACAGCTCCACGAATGTCACCACTAAGTTTGAACATACGAGGCGGCCATTCGGATGACCCGAAATCGAACAGCCGGTATAGGAAATACGAATCTGCGTGTCGCTCGCTAAATGCGACTTCGTTGGCGGAGAGAAAAAAGCTTGTGGCAGCTCCGCCTTTCGTCGTTTTGACTTCG
>Ga0207712_10000584_pt1 | contig 29466 bp, 23 predicted proteins | sample KBSS44metaG_FD_184402 | JGI IMG/M metagenome (GOLD analysis project Ga0207712, IMG submission 184402) | Switchgrass rhizosphere microbial communities from Kellogg Biological Station, Michigan, USA - KBS S4-4 metaG (SPAdes) (version 2) | ecosystem: Host-associated > Plants > Roots > Rhizosphere...
GTGATCGACCTACCAGTACCGATCCCGGATGAACTATTCAACGGAACAATAGTCAAGATCCCCACCGAACTCTACTGGAACGGCCTGCGAGCTGAAGCTCTTGAGATCGCCGGGTCGATAGAGGGCAAGATAGGCGGCAACCCTGTGCAGCTCCTGAGTCTCGCTGGTTTCTACCTGGGAATCGAAAACGGCTCGGACGCAAAACGACTCGCTGAAAAGGCGATCGCGATCGATCCTAAGGCGGCGGCTGGATATCAAACGCTGGGCCTTTCGGCGCGACTTAATTTTGACCTTGATGAAGCGGAAAAGGCGTATACAAACGCGCTCGAACTAGAACCAGATTCTCAGCAGTCGTTGAGAAGCCTTGCCGAGATCAAGCGAGGATCTGGAAAAGCAGACGAGGCCGTTGACCTTTATCGACGGATCCTGGAAAAGGATGCTGTGAGCATTCCCGCAGAAACAGGTTTGATCCTGTCGCTTTTTGACGCCGGAAAACGAGGGGACGCTGAGGCCGAGCTGGCAAGATCACTCGAGCAAAATCCGAATAATGTGATCCTTCTCGCTTGTACAGCATACTGGTATGCGGCCCATAATGAACCGGACAAGGCGATCGAATATTCAAGATCGGCGATTGAGAAGGAACCGCGTTACATATGGTCGCACATTGCATTAGCTCGGGGGTTATTGGCCAAGAATCAGCCAGCGGCCGCCGAAGAGGTACTTCTCAAGGCCCGCCAGTTTGGGAATTTTCCCACTCTTGAATATGAACTTGCGTCGGCCCGGTTTGTGTCCGGATTCTTTCATGATGCAGCTGATGAATTGAAGAAAAGTTTTGTCGTAAAGGACGGTCTTATTCATACGCGACTCGGCGGGCGTGTCGATCGTAGCGAAAGTGGATTCATCGAACTGCTCGCGAATGAAAGACGGGCAAGCACTTTTGAGCCCGTCGCAGCGGACAACACTGAAGCGGCTGCGCGACTAAAAGCCCTTCTGGAATTCGATCAGGTCCTAAACGAGAGCGAACCGAACGAAGAGGCAGCAGGAAAAGCTGCCGATATTTTTGTCAAAGGCGACGATAGAATGAGGCTTCATCGTGAGCTTTACGCAGCGTCAAGTCTGCTTGGCAAGCGGATCGCCTTACCGAAAGTCTTAGAACTTACAAAATCAGCTATAGGAAATACAGAGGAAGCACTTGAAGTGCCGGACCCAGGCGCCGCCGTAATGGCGAGCGAGCTTTATGACAGGCGTGCGATCGCGCTGGCAAGAAGCGAGCTGATAAAAGTGCCGGAGGTACCGAAGTCGACCCTTTCGGCGATTCTGCGGGGGCGTATAGAGGAGATAGCAGGTTGGGCATTGTTTTATCAAAACGATCCCGCAGCCGCAACTGTACGACTGCGACGAGCCGTTAGTGTTATGCCGGCGAAGAGCAGCTGGTGGCGATCAAGCATGTGGAAGCTCGGGGCAGCCCTTCAGGCTGACGGCAAGGATGCCGATGCTCTCGACGCCTACGTTAAAAGCTACTCCATTGATAAGCCTGATGCTGCAAAATACGCAACGGTCGCAGCCCTTTATCGAAAGGTGAACGGAAACACGGACGGCCTTGAGAAAAAGATCGGAGCAGATCCACAACCAATTGCCGTGCAGCAGCAGTCGGTAGATGCGTCGACTGCAGTCGCTCAGAAAACTGAACCTGTAGAACCCGGGCCTGTAACGTCACCAACGCCATTAGCCGCGGCATCTACAAAACCAGAACAAAGCGAGATCAGCAATGTCCAGCCACCAATCGCCCAACGAGTAGAGTCGCCGGCGGAAGCTAGTCCAACTCCGGTACCTTCACCGGCAACTATCGACGGAACGCCCGCTCCGGCGACCGCGCCAACCCCAACCGCGGAGACGTCGCCAGCCCAAGACACGCAAACGACGCCGACACCGGAACCTTCGACGCCGGTCGCTGTGACGACACCAATGCCGGCAGTTCAAGTTCTCCCTACACCGACACCTGTCGCATTGGCGACGCCGACACCGGAAGCTCAAGCTCTGCCGACACCGACACCCGTCGCGTTGGCAGCACCAACACCCGATATTCAACCCACGCCGACGCCAGCCCCCGACATTCAGGTGACACCGACGCCAACGCCGGAAGTTCAAGCTCTGCCGACACCGACACCCGTCGCATTGCCGACACCAACACCTGATATTCAACTTACGTCTACCTCAACCGCCGACAGTCAAGTGTCACCGTCACCAACGCCCGACGTTCAAACAACGCCAACGCCCGAAATGGCGACCGCTCAGATAACCCCCTCGGTGACCCCGGATCTGGCTACCGTCGCGGAGGTAAAGCGGTCGCCGGAACCTGCAAGGGAAGATTCGACATCGAATAGGTCTCAAACATCCAAACCGCATGACCTCAAAGCCACTGGTGTTCCGGTAACAACCTCTGAAAATGGGTCCAAACCACTTTTTGAGCCCGTAATAATCACCGTTCCAAAACCGCAGGCAAAAAGGGGCTTAACAAATTTGAGAGCGAAGTCTCCCGACGTATCAAGTACCGACACTAAACCGAACGTGGACGACGAAGTTCCAACAAACGGCGAAGCGCGGCCCAGGGTTATTGCGGGCAAAGATGTGAACGTCGTCGAGCCGCCCGCGTGCGCGATCTCGGTCAGCCGGGAGACTATCTCGATCTTGAATAATGGCGGGGGCCTAGGAATCCTCCTTCAAATGGATGCGGCCGGTGATCTGAAGTCAGTTAGCGCTACTCCCGACAGTCCAGACGACATAAAGATCGAACTTGAACCTGAAATTGCTGGGATAAAAGGGCAGGCTTTTTACCTAATACGATCTGTCACCACCAGAAAAGGTGAATTCAAGGTCCGATTCGCAGCTCCATGCGGATCAAAAGAGATTACCGTAGTGGTGCGGTGAGGATCTTCACCTGTTTTTCCGATCTCTCAGTTTTATCCCCACTAATTTTCACGATCGCAAGGGCCACCAGCGTCAGGAAAAAAAAGGAGTTTGCCGGTGTCCGCAATGGAAAATCGACAAAGCTGTGGACCGCTATACCGAAACATCCGGCTAAAGCGCCGATGGCGATACTTCGCTGCTGCGGATCTTTGCGCTTTGTGATTGAGGCGATCCCCTTTGTGAAAAGTAAATAGAGGAACCCCATCAGACACCCAAAAGCCACAATGCCACCGTCCGCTAGTGTCTGCAGATAATCATTATGGGCCTCCTCGACACGGAGAAGGCCGTTCGACGGGTCAAACCTTGTAAACGCAACCCCAAATGTGTCGAAACCGGTTCCAATGATCGGATTGCTCAGAAAGATCTGAAGTCCGATGCGCCAAAATTGTGCACGTCCACTCGTGATATCCGGCTGGGTGTTCCCAATGCCTGAACCCCGAAGCAGCGATTGTTCACCACCAAGAAAAACGACCAGGCCCGTGATCAACAGGATCGCGGCGGCAACAATAGTAACTGGCAAAAACCAACGCGATAGGAACGTTCGGACTCGATTCTCGTTGCCAGTTTGCTTATTTCTTCGGAATGCGGCCGCGGTTATGGCCGCAAAGAGCGCAACTCCTATAAAACCGACCAAGCCACCGCGAGATCCTGTCAATAATATGGCAACAACCATCAGAGCCGTTGCGATCAGCAAAAGAGGTTGTTTGTCCTTTTTCGTCCCCTTTCCCAAAAGAACGCCAAGCGTCAATCCCCCAGTCATTTCCATTAGGGCGGCGAAATGGTGCTGATTTACAAATGGGCCAAATGGAATAGCCTGCGGCGTTGCCCGTAGGCCGTAAATTGCATCCGGTTTGGCGAGCCATTGAAGTATCCCGAAGAATGCGATCACCGAACCAAATACGATGACCGACCAGGCAACACGTCGGAGCCGTCGGTCCGAATTGATAAAGGTTAGAGCGGCGGCCAGAAAAACGAAATAAAAGAACAAGCGAATGAGAAAAAACTTCGTTGCGTATTGATCGAACGATAGGGCGGCCGTCGCGGACCGGCCCAGAATGTCGTTCAGGGAGTCCATGTTTCTCAAAGGCAAAAGCTGGATCAAGCCTAAGACGATCCAACCTAAAATAGGGACATAAATAAAGGTTGTGTAAAGACGAAACTCGCCCACTATCCAGGCGTGCGCGGCCCACAGGCATAACAGAAGCGTTGTCGAGATGGCAAGAAGAGTCACGACGCCCGAATCTACGGCGCCGTAGATGAGAGTCGTGAAAACAAGTGTCACGAAGAGCAATACAACTACCGCCGAACCTAGGCGTGTGTTCCAATTTAACGTTTTTGCTGCCTCATCGACTAATTTCATCGGGAGTTATTTTTTGTGCAAACTTATATCGTCGAACCAGGCCTTGCCGTTAACCGAACAGTTCTGGGTAACGCATCCGCTCCTGGCCAATCTTATTATTACCCCGTCGGACGTTGAGGGAACGGAAAACGATGCCGTTAAATTGATCCAATCGGGCGACGAGGCGACCGGGGCTGTTGTGCCAAGGAGTTTTCCATCCGACGCATCGACGACCTCCCATTGTATCGAGGATTGGGATTTAATATCTGATAGACAAAACGCCTCAAATGCATAAGTTTCGCCCGGTTCCACTGCGATCGTTTGGGAAATTGATCGGAATGTTTTCCCATCGCCTCCAAAGACAATTAACAAGCTGCGGCTGCCGCCGTGCTTTTGTCCGTCGGTAAGTACCACCTTGGGTTGGAGGCCATCACCGATCGCCCATTCAAAGACGGATGCGTCGTTCATTCGTATATCGCCTTCGAAATCGCCATTTTCAACCCTGCCGATCGATCCTGAAGACGATCCGGAGGCAATGTCCGAATTGACCCGAAAAGCATCGCGGAATCGCTTCGCCGAAACAAGTTCGGTGAAAAGGACCTTCCCGTTCGCCTTCAAGTGGCCGGTTTTTTGCTCAACGGGTAACGCATTCCACAAATTAAGAGCATCATCGAGCCGTTTCTGCGCTGCCATTCGCGTGATCAAAGCAGCGATAATATCCGGCGACTCGCCGATCGTTTCACGGACAGTTTTGACGTCGCCATCGAAATATTGCCATGCTATGTCAGCAGCCGGAGACGCATAATTTGAATCAAGATCGGCGGCTTTGCGGATCTCCGCAAAAGATTCCGTCGCTCGCCCCTGTCGCAGCAACACATTCCCGAGGGCCCATCGCACCGAACCGTAATTTGGCGCGAGATCGACGGCGACGCGCAAAGCACTCTCGGCACCTTGCGGGTCACCATTGCGGGAGCGCGCATTACCGAGCGTCAGCCAGAATAGATAGTTGTTCGGCGACAAGGCCGCGACAATTGAGTATTCACGTAACGAACGGTCGATATCATCTTTAGCAAAGCTCTTTTCGTATAGAACAGCAGCTGCATAATGCGTCTGCGGATCGCCGGGGGCGAGGCTCAATGCAAGGTCGGCCACTTCGACCGCATCGGCATGAGTTGAAGCCATGTTCGCGAGACCCCATTTCCCAAAAAAATAGTTCAGAGCACATCCGGCAAGCAGTGCTGCTACCAGAACCGCTCGGGATGCCGGTGTTTGAATTCTTACTGAACTTACGGACATGGGCGCAATTTGCATTATTTCCGCAGGTAGTCGAGCTTAATCGACATCGATCGTTTCGATCCGAATTTGTGCCTGCCGAAGAGATACGTGCCCCTCGCGGCATATTTCCTTAATCCGTTCCAGTCGGTCGGGTGAGATATCTTTGAATGAGATCAATATTTCCTGTATATCTTTCGAAGCCAAGATCTCGGGAAGAGTTCCGTTCGCATCGTACACACGCAGCCCGTGAATGACCTTGTCACGTTTCAGGGGATCGTCGTCCAGGAAACCAACGGCAGTACATTCCAGCGCAGGATTGTTTCTTAGTTCGCGATAGAGCATTTCGCCGCCATCACCGGCTCCGTAAATCAGGACCTTCCTATTGTCCGCTGGATTTCCCGCGGGAAGAAATTGCCTGAATATACGAAAAGCAGTGCGGCTTCCAACGACCGCAAGTAGAAGTATTACGGCGTCAGCCACAAACACGGCTCTAGAGAAATTCAAGAATCGATAAAGCAGAAGTATCGCCAGCACGGAGAGTCCTGACCCGAGAAAAACGCCTTTTCCGTACGTTATTAGCTCGTCGATGCCTGTATAGCGCCATATTCCCCGATAAACCCCTACCACTAGAAATGAAGAAAGCTTTAGGACGATCAGGACAGGTAGTGTACTGACGAAGAGATTCCAGTTGGCACTGCCTTCCAACGGTCCGAAGATCAGGATATACGAGGCGTAATAGGACACCGTAATAAGAAACGCATCAAGGAAAACCTCGAAAATCCGCCTCTTGTAGGAGACGTCGACAAGAAATGCGAATACCGCGTTGTTGCGGATCGCCAGGTCTTCCTCCCTGTCCTCATATACTTTTACTTTCGAAAGATAAACACCAATTATCGCGAGGGCAACGGTGAATAAGCCGATCAAGGCAAGACTTTGCAAGGTGTGAAGCCTGGAGATCGCCAGTGACAACAGTCCGGCACCAATCGCAAATGCATAAAGCATCAGGACCGCTTTTCGTTCGCTTAATCCCAACGCCACTAAACGGTGGGATGTATGATCGCGGCCACCCTGCGATGCCTTTCGGCCCCACATCTTACGGAGAACAGTTACAAACGTCGTGTCGAAAATCGGGACAAAAAGGATCAGTACCGGCACCGCAAGAATTGTCAAAATTCCACGCGAACGCCCTCCGGTCTGGTTAAGAAGCACCGACGTTGAGAGCAAGAATCCAACGAACATCGATCCACAGTCGCCCATGAAAATTGACGCTGGATTGAAATTAAAAACGAGGAAGCCAAGAAGGGTCCCGACGAATACGGCGACGAGTATGGTTTCCGCGGTCTGGCCATTGTTAAGAAAGCTGAGCCCGAGCGAAACCGCCGCGATCGCCGAAATACCCGCCGCGAGGCCGTCCATGTTGTCGAGCAAATTGATCGCGTTCGTAATGCCGATGATCCATCCGATCGTCAACCAAATGTCGATCAATTCGTAGCCGGTGATAGGGAGCTTCAGTCCCATACCGACCACAAAGGTTGCGCCAAATAGTTGCCCGATCAACTTCTGATAAGGTTTGATATTTATTAGATCGTCAACCAATCCGATGCAAAAAAGGAACGAAGCGGCACCCAAAATAATGATCGATTCCGGCGCTTTTGGAACGAAGATCAAATAGATCGAGACAACGGTCAGATATATCGCGGCACCGCCGAGCATCGCTGTCGGGCGCCGATGCCAGCGGTCGACCTTTGGTTTTGCAACAAAATTATACTTTCGGGCAAACCACCGCACAGCGGCAGTGAGAGCGATCGCCATAAGAAAACTTACGATGGCTGCGGAGAATGGATTTGAGAGAATCTGTCCCATAGAATTCCGCGGGCGTGTCTTCAGACTATCTCGCGGTAGAGTTCTTTGATCTCGTCAACAAGGCGATTTTTGTTGTATTTTTCCTCAACAAAATGAAGACCGGCTTTAGCGAGATCTTTTCGCAATTCCTCGTCCCTCGCCAAAAGCAAAAGACCGTTAAAATACGATTCGACCGAACCAGGCTCGACACCGACGCCGCGTTCGCAGATCTGAAAGCCGTCATGGTCGTCGCGCATCAAACCGAGCAGATCAATCACTCCGCCAACCCTGGTCGAGATCACAGCCCGCCCGGACGCCATGCCTTCGATCAGCGAAAGCGGCGTCCCTTCGTTCATAGATGTGAGCGCAACAATATCCAGCCCCTTATATAACCGCTCGGTATCAGTTCTGTTGCCTAGAAACGTCAAGATGCCATTGACCCCCAGTTGCTCCGCTGTGAGTTCAAGGCACGAGCGCAAATGCCCGTCGCCAATGATCACAAATTTTAAGGAGGGCTTCGCGTCATCCGGCAAATCATTATACATTGCCGCAACGTTAAGGAGCAGTTCGATATTCTTGATCTCCGTCAAACGGCCTACAAAGCCAACGACTATATCCCCATCCAGCGCTCCCATCTCCGCCCGTACGTTGGTGGCATCGAATTCATTACTTCCAAAAACCTCGAGGTCTATGCCCAGCGGCACGACACGAAACTGCTCTTTCTTACCCACACCGAAGTCTTCATGTATCTCGCGAAGCTGCTGCTGTGAGATCACTATGATCTTATCGGTAGCTGTTCGGGCGAGAATTCTTTCAATACCGAGAAAGATCCGTGTTTTTGTCTTGCCGTAATAGCTGTGAAAAACGTGACCATGAAACGTGTGAACCATCCTCACGCCACGCGGCCGCCCGATCAGCGTTCCCCAGGTGATCCAGCGGTATACAAAGCCAGCGATGCGCCCAATTGTACCTGCCTTGGCCGTATGTGTATGAATGATGTCGGGTGACGCGCGGCAGATATGCTTATAGATCTTGAAAATGGAGACGATGTCTTTTGCGGACAGTTCACGGCTCATTTCCGGGACATAGCACGGCGTAACAGCATTCTCAGCCGCAAAATAACTCATGTCTTCCTCGCCGGGCGGAACCGTGCCGGCGATAAGCGACGTTTGGAATTCGTCGTCCTGGAGTTCCTTCGTCAGCCATATAACGTGACGTGCGGGTCCGCCCACATTTAGCCGTGCAATGATGCGAAGGATCTTTATCATGGATCGAGGGATTTGCCGTCAGCCGGCGTGATCTGCCGCGGCCGATAACTTAATTTCGGTGGCAGCGGATCGTACGATTGTGCGGGGACGTCGCTGCCGGCTGACGGCCTATTTGACCCTGAGATATTCTATGAACATCGGGCCAAGATCAGTCCATTGTAAAGATCGTTTCAGGATCGTCTTCGTGACGTATTTCATCAATTGGTTCGCTCTTACCGCGGCCCATATAAAGCTTGTTCGGGCAGTTTATCACCATTCCATCAACCTCGCCGACATTTTTATAGCCGTGAACAACACCTTTCGGAACGATGACCGCCCGCGGATCATCTTCTCCTATAAGTAATGTCATTAGGTAATTGTATGTGGGCGAATCGTGGCGATTGTCCCACATTCGCATTTTGAAAGTCGATGGCCCAAGAAAACAAAAAAGATCCGCTTGGTCGACATGTTCATGCGGCCCGCGCTGCACACCCGGCTGAGTGAACGAGATATAGGACATCACTGGATAAAACTCTTCGTCGAGGTCGTCATGCCTGAAGAGCTCTGCAAGCCAGCCGCGATCATCGTAGAATTTCCTAAGCGGATAGACAACTACGTCGCGAATTTCGCCTTCAATAAAACTCATAGTTTGTTCGCACCGGATTCCGCTACCAGATTTGTCGCGTGCAGTAAGCTATCGAATGTTCCCGCATCCGTCCACCAGCCTTCGAGTTCATTCCAGGTCATCTCGCCGCGGTCGATATAATGGTTATTCACGTCGGTTATCTCGAGCTCGCCTCGCCCCGACGGAACCAGCGTTTTGATGATCTCGAACACAAACGAATCGTAAAAATAGATTCCGATGACTGCAAAATCCGACTTTGGATCGCCCGGCTTTTCTTCAATTCGAACAACCCTCTTGCCATCCAACTCGGGCACGCCAAATCGCTGCGGATCGTGAACTTTTTTCAAAAGTATCTTTGCTCCTTTTGCCTGCTTTGCGTATTCATCCGCGGCGTCGCGAATGTTTCTCTCGATAATATTGTCGCCAAGAACGACACAGATCGGCTCCTCGTCAGCAAAGTGTTCCACCAGCGATAAGGCGTCGGCGATCCCGCCCTCGCCTTCCTGGTATGCATAATTCAAATGTTTCAGCCCAAACTCTTTTCCGTTGCCCAAGAGCTTAAGAAAATCACCGGCGGAATTTCCGCCGGTGACGATCATAATATCCTCGATCCCGGCGTTGATCAGCGTTTTGATCGGATAATAGATCATCGGCTGGTCGAAGACCGGCAGCAAATGCTTGTTAGTAACCTTCGTGAGCGGATATAGACGTGAACCGAGCCCGCCTGCGAGCACAACACCTTTCATAGTTATACAAATGTTTTATATGATCGGCTCAGTCAATGAACTCCCTGAACCAAAGTTCTAACATCAAGAGGCTCCAGACTTGGAATGCATGATCACGCTCGCCAGCTGTATGTTCGCTTACGTACGTTTGAATAATCTCAGGCCGAACGATCCCTCGTTTCAACGAACGTTCTGCAAGCAACACGTCCTTCACAAATCCCTTCATTTCATTCCTAAACCATTTTCCAACCGGCACGCCAAAACCCATCTTGCGCCTGTAAATCACTTCTTTCGGAACGAGCCGGGACGCAACCTTCTTGAGAAGCGATTTTGTACGAAAGCCCCGCATTTTCAAATTCTCAGGCAAGCTTGCGGCAAATTCGATAAGCTTGTGATCCAAAAAGGGTGAACGCGCCTCGAGCGAATTCGCCATTGTCGCGATGTCGACCTTCACCAGCAGATCGTTCGGCAAATAGGTCATCAGGTCATTCAGAAGGGCGGCGTCCAGAACTCCGGAGCCGTTTGCCTTTGCAAACCATTGGTCCATATACTTTGAAGAATTCTGTCCTGCCACAGCTCTCGAAAACTCGTCGGTGTACATGTCGAGTTTTGTGTTCCGGTCAAAGCCAGACATCCAACGAAAATACCGCTCTGTCTTAGCAAGTTTCGCTACTTTTAAGAATCGTTTCGCATCTCTAAATCGGCTTGGCTTCAGTTCGGAAGTCGGGATCGCGTTTACCGGTACCTCGATCAAAGCTCTGCGCAGCATCGCTGGAATTTGTCTGTACCGCTCTGCGATAAGCATCGCCGCATGCCGTTCGTATCCTGCAAAACTTTCGTCTCCGCCGTCGCCATTCAGCGCCACCGTGACATGCTTTCGCGTCTCTTTCGCGACGTAATATGTCGGGATCGCCGAAGAATCCCCGAAAGGTTCGCCATAGTGCCGAACGAGAGTAGGCAAGATCTCGAGAGCGTTAGGCCTGACGATAAATTCATTATATTCGGCTCCGACGTGATCGGCGACGATCTTTGCGTATTTGAGCTCGCTGTAATCGGCCTCCTCAAAACCGATCGAAAACGTTTTCACCGGTGCCGAACTTTCCTGCGCCATCAGGGCGACAATGGTAGACGAATCTACACCACCGGAGAGAAAGGCCCCAAGCGGGACCTCCGATATCATCCGCAACCGGGTCGATTCACGAAGAATGCGCGTCGTTTCCTCGATCGCTTCTTCTTCGGAGATCTTTATTTTCTTCGAAAAATCAGGCAGCCAGTATCGCTGCGTTTCGATCTCGCCGTCTTTCCAACGCATCCAATGACCTGGCTCAAGTTTCCGGATCTGCTTAAAAGCGGTCTGCGGAGCAGGAACACAAAGATAGGAGAGATAACTGTCAATTGCCGAGAAATCAACGTCTCGCGAAATGGAAGGATGCTTCAACAGAGCCTGAAATTCGGAACCGAATATAAGATCGCCATTCGGTTGATGCGAATAAAGAACAGGTTTCTTTCCTACGCGGTCACGCGCCAAAAAAAGTGAATTGTCCGTCTCGTCCCAGATCGCGAACGCGAACATCCCACGCAGGTGGCTGAGACAGTCGGCACCATATTCGTCATATAAGTGCACGATCGCCTCGGTGTCTGAGTTTGTGTAAAGAAGATGGCCTCGCTCTTCGAGTCCTTTCCGCAATTCCCGATAGTTATAAATCTCGCCGTTAAAGACAATCCATTTTGTCCCATCGGCGTTATGTATCGGCTGCTGGCCGCTTGCGAGGTCGATGATAGCCAGGCGCCGCATCGCGAGCCCCACATTTTCATTCAAGTAAAAGCCATCCTCATCCGGACCGCGATGGATGATGGCGCGGTTCATTGACTCGAGCAGTTCACGATCTGCTCGTCCGTATCTATTTACAAATCCGGTAATTCCGCACATCCTTTAGATCAGTACACCTGGGAACCTTCTTGACCGTTTTTTTCGATCTTCCTTTTTTTCCTTATAGATGGTCACCCCAACACCAAGAAAAATAAAGAGGAAAACCTGGATCTGCGTTCTTTGTCGATATGCAGTACCGACGTTGCCGAGAAAGATCGAATAGGCCAGTGTTAGCATCAGTGTAAATATCAGGATCGGAAAGGCTTTTCGCAATCGGTGGCGTATCGTAAACCAAAGGCCGTACACCACCACCGGAATCGTCGCCCACCATAACAGAACCTCAGGTAACGTGACAGCAGCGCGAACGCTATTTACCTGCCACGGAAACGGAGCAAGCATTAGATAAAGAAATCCGATCGGCAATGCGCTCATCGCCCCCTCGGACGTCGAAACATCGGTGTCTTCGCCATAACCGGATTCAGCAGACCGGGAGAGATCGAGGCGGCTGTTTTGAAGTACATCCAGATTTCCGAATCGCGCTAGATCGACCGTTGCCGATCTCGACACGCCAAAGTAGGTAAGACCAAGTCCGATGAGAACCAAAACCACAGTTCTCCTAACAATAGCGTCCACCGAGTTCGTCACGCCGATCAAAAAGCTGCCAGTCACCGCAATCGCCACCATATAGAAAATATAGAAGCGAAGTGACATCACGCTAAACAGGGACAAGGTAAGAATGACAATACTTAGGTAGCTAAAGTTTGTCTGCAGCTGCAGCACCATCGTCATCACCAGCACAAGAAGAAATACGATCAGACCGTCTTTCAAAAGTTGAGCCGACCATATGATAAACGCGGGGAAGAATGCTATGGACAATGCCGATATCCGTGCAACATTTGTATTTTCAAATAGCTTTCTTGCGCAAAAGTAAACCATCGGAGCCGTGGCGGCGCCGATAACCGCACAAAACGATTGAACCGCAAAAATGTTTCGGCCGAAAACTGTGTAAAAACCCGCGACCAGATAGTTCATTCCCCAGCCCGGGCTGCTAGTTGACGCGGCGTAAATAGCATTCGGATCGTTTGGTATAAGATTTCCCAACCAATATTGCATCAGCGTAAATCCACGAAAATCGTAGGTGTTGGCATCACCTCCAAAAAAATCCCGCAGGTCATACACCTGAATAACAATCCCGAACAAAAGCCTGATAAGCAGAGCGGCAAGAAATACATTCACGAGAAATTCAAACTCTTTCTCGAAGCTGTAACGCTGAAACAAAAGAATGGCAAGGATGGACACCATTATCACGATCGCAACCGCGGCGAACCCTTCCGGGTACGCGAGCGTGACCATCGCCACACCGACAAGAATCGCGCAAACGATGAGGAGGGATCTATTCATCCAAAGTTAAGCATCTCTTCGAAGTGCCAGATTATTCTCAAGCACCAAGGCATCAAAGCTCGCATTCCTAAAAGTAGCTATTGCGTCCTGCGGCGAACAGACAATCGGCTCCTGAACATTGAACGATGTGTTCAAGAGTAGCGGTATACCGGTCAGTTTTTTGAACTCATTTATCAGTTTCCAGTACCGGGGATTCGTTTCCTTGCTGACCATTTGCGGCCGCGCGGTCCCATCTACGTGAACAACCGCCGGGATCTTAGATCTGTATTCGTCCGCGACCGCGATCACCGTGATCATGAAGGGATCATGATGCTCGACGCCAAAGACCTCTCGCCCATGTTCCTCCAGCATGGAGGGGGCAAGCGGACGGAACCATTCCCGAAGCTTCACCTTTTGATTAAGGATCTCTCGCATATCCGCTCGCCGCGGATCCGCCAAAAAACTGCGGGCTCCTAATGCTCGTGGACCCCACTCCATTCTCCCGTTGAACCAGCCGACGATCGCGCCGTCCGCGATCATTTTGGCTAGTTTCGGTAATAATTCCTCGTCAGCAAGTGTCTCGTATTCAAGCCCAGCGACATCGAGAGCGGCCCGGCATTCGGCATTCGTAAAGCCCGGGCCCCAGTACGCGTGATTCATCACATAATTCCGAGGATTTCCGAGTTTCTGATGCCATACCATTAAGGCCGCCCCCAACGAACATCCCGCGTCGCCTGCCGCCGGCTGCACGTAAAAATTTTCAAAAGGCGTTTCGTGAAAGATCCGGCCGTTCATTACCGAATTAAACGCAACACCTCCGGCCATGCACAGGTTTTCCTCGCCCGTCATTTCCTTTATCTGTTTAACGAGATAAATAGCAGTGTCTTCAAGGGCTTTTTGCGCCGAACATGCAATGTCCCAATGATGTTCGCTTAGTTCTTCACCTCGACTCCGGGCCGGGCCTAATTCCTTCACAATGGCTTCGGGAAATTGGTAATGTTTTGCAAGATGATGATCGAGGACCTTGTAGTTTAAGTGAAAGTCGCCATTTCCATTCGTCGTAAGCACTCGTTCACGGAAAAAGTCGTAGTATTTTGGCTTTCCGTAAGCCGCGAGGCCCATTACCTTCCATTCGTCTCCGGCAAACATGTCGAATCCAATGTAATTCGTCACCGCCGAATAGAACTGTCCGAGACTATGCGGCAGCTTTATTCGCTTAAGCACCTCGATCCTGTTTTGCTTTCCGCGGCAAAACAGTGTCGTAGTATCTTCCCCCGTCCCATCCCATGTAAGAATTGCGGCCGAATCGAATGGCGAAATGAAAAACGCACTCGCCGCATGGCATTGGTGGTGCTCCAGATAGTGGAATTTGAAATCGCTCGGGCCGAAATGGTCTCTCAATCGCTTGGGGTGCTTAAACATACCCAGGTAGCTTTCACCCACCTGCGCCACCCCCCGGTCCGCCCGGGCCTTAAACATTGCGGGTGAAACGAACGCGCTCCGCACTGCTTGCATCGCCTTGTGCCGCAGGATCCACGGTTTCCAATAATGCCCGACGTGCTCGACGTCCTTGAGCGTAATTCCCGCATAATCCAGGCAGAACTCGATCGCCTTAAATGGAAATCCAGCGTGATGCTTCTTGCGTGAAAACCTCTCTTCTTCAGCCGCCGCAATTGGTATTCCGTCTTTGATGAGCGTCGCCGCCGAATCGCCTAATGTGGTGAGGCCCAAAATGTACATAATGCCAGTTTTATTTCACTAAACTATGTGCTGCCAATTCGGCGGTTGCGAACGCCACACGGTCATCCGCCCGCTGTTTCGAGACCCATCGCAAAAGCTCGTCCAAACCTTTCTCCAGGGTGACTTTCGGTTCATAGCCCAGCAGACTTTGAATTCGTGAGATATCGGCGACGCAGTGGCGAATATCGCCTTCGCGATACTGCCCAACGATCTGCGGGTCAATCTCCTTGCCCAGACCTTTCGCCAAAAGTTCGGCAATACGCTTTACTGAGGTTGCCCTTCCTGTACCGACATTCATTACCTGGTAATCCGCATTATCAGTTTCAAGGGCCAGCAGATTCGCCTGCACGATATCACTAACATGAACAAAATCGCGCGATTGTTCGCCGTCCTCGAAGATTATTGGTGATTGGTCGTTCATTAACCTTGACGAGAATATTGCGCACACCCCGGTGTACGGATTCGATAGGGCTTGTCGTGTGCCGTAAACATTAAAATATCGAAACGCCACGGTCGGTATCTTGTAAGCGCGCCCAATCGCCAGGCAGTACTGCTCCTGGTCCTGCTTGGTGACTGCATAAACCGAGGTTGGGAACAAGGGCTTTTCTTCGGTCGTCCCCTTTGCCTGAAGCAACCCCCCGCACGCATCACACGTAAACTCCCAATCGTGTGCGGCTAGCTTTTCATCCGAGCGCAACTGGGGATTGATCGTCAAATTACACGCGGGACAAAAGTATGCCCCTTCACCGTATATAGACATTGACGACGCGACAACGAGCTTCTTAAACTGCGTTGGCCGTTTTATCATTTCTTCCAACAGAACGGCGGTGCCTAAATCGTTTGCCTTGACATACCTAACGATCTCGTACATTGACTGGCCAACGCCAACCTCGGCTGCTTCGTGATAAACAACCTCAATCCCGTCAAGCGCCTTCGCGACGGCACCCACATCGCAAACGTCAGCCCGAATGAATTCAGCCTTCTTATTTAAATGTTCAGGTAAATTGCCCCCGTGTACCTGCTCCACGATCGAATCCAGAATGCGGACGCGATGCCCGTTTTCGACAAGAGCATCTACCAAATGTGACCCGATGAAGCCGGCACCGCCGGTGACCAAAATACTGTGTCTCTGCATATTATGCGGCTTTAGTTTGCCTTACCACCGATTCAAAGATTTCACGTACTCGCGGAGCCTGTGTCTTTGCCGAATATTCAGCCTCAACAGTCGTTCGCCCTGCCGATCCTAGTTTTTGCCGCAATTCAGGGGAATGCAGCAATACTTTGATCTTTTCGACCCACTCTGCAGCAGAGTCAGCAATAAATCCATTTTCACCGTCCTGAATGATCTTCGTATTAACACCGACGGGCGAACAGATCGTCGGAATACCAAGGGCCATGTACTGCAGTGCCTTGAGACCGCATTTCCCTTTACTCCACTTATCGTCAGGCAGCGGCATCAGGCCAATGTCGATCGGACTCAGATCCTCGATCTCAGTGTCGGAACGCCATGGAACCACTTCGAGATCCACACCATCAAGTTCATAATTTGGAGTTCCCACAACGCGGAGCCTGAATTTCTCCTCCTTTGCGAGCGACTGCAAAGCTCCACGGATCGTATCAAGATGCTGCACAGTGCTGTGGCTGCCGCTCCAACCGATTGTTAAGGTGTCCGGAGGGGTTGAACGCTCGACAGGCATATACTTGTCTGTTTCGATCGTGGTCGGGACGATTGTAACATTTTCATTGAATTGTCCTGCGTAATCGGCCAAAAACTCATTTCCGGCCATAACATGTGCGGAAAGTCGGCATATTTCGCCCGTTTTTTGCGGAAATTTAAGGTAGCTCAAGTAACCATTCGAAGGACTGCGATAGGCGACAAAAACGGCATCGTCGAAGTCGAATATCATTGGCACGCCTGAACGGGCGATCTTCCGCTCGAACCAGGCCGGCCCAAGCAAAGCCGCCTCGCGAAAAACATACACAAGATCGTAACCTCGCACCGAATCCAGTTCGCTCCGGCGCCGCCTCATATTAGTAAAGACAGTTTTAACTTTACTTAACGAATGACCGTTTCGATACAATACACTTTTTAATTCAGGTGTCTCGAAAGGCGAATACGTTATATCCACTCCGCTTTGTATAAGGATCTTCTCCCACTGTTCTAATCGGAATCGCTGGCCCGGCGAGGTATCGTAAAGCGAGGGGACAATTGCAAGAACCTTCATAAGGAATCGAATCAAGATAGTAGCATCTTGCAGGTTTTTCGAAAAAGGAACGCCGAAACCAGGCATTCACTCCCGTTTCACGCCAACAGCGGTCCAAAACGATGTCTCACTGAAACTTATATCCTTCAATCCTGTGTTTTCCATCATTTCGCGTATTTCAACCTTGGTGAATCTCCTTTCAAGCCGCGTGCCAAAGCGGTCGAGAGCGTCGTTTCGCATTACATAAAAGCTGCGATACCGATATTGTGAAAGCGGTAAAGAGTCCACCTTAAACCCCATTTTTTCGATCAGTAAAGATGTCCTGGCGAGCGGCCAATATAAAGTCGCCGCTAGCAACTGGCTCAAACTATACCGAAGAGAATTCGGCAATCGACTTACGACCTGTCGCGCCAGATCACTTATTTTCCACAAAAGTCGAAACCACCATGGACGATTATCGAATCGGTAATATAAATATAGGAGGAACGGCGCTCCTTTCTTTAACTTGGCGATACATTTGCATAAACCGCCCTGAGTATCGGGGACATGATGCAGGACTCCAAGGCTATACCCGAAATCACAGCTTTCATCCGCGAGGGGTATGTTTTCCACGTTCGCACAATGAAACCTGCAGTTTAACGTGCCGGACAAATTCCGCTGTGCGACCGCAAGCGCCTCGGCGCTTGCATCTATCAAGTGAAGCTCGCCAACCCGCGGTGCAACAAGCCGTGCCCAGCGGCCGCTCCCACACCCCAGATCGAAGCCCACAGCATGTTCCGGGAGAGTTTCCCAAGGAAAGATGTTGAAATAGTTGTCGAACATCTGCTGCAGTTCTGCCCGCGATAGATCCGATTGGTCAAAACGCGACCATTCGTCACCAAAACCGGCGACAACTTTTTCATCTACATTCTCCGCAACCATTCTAGTATCGAGCGTTATTTCCTCGCGGCCCACGTTTCAACATACGTGCCAAGATTGCCGAACTTGCTAATTAATGTAACCAGCTTGGACGCGTAACTTTCCAGGCTTCCCATAAACCCACCACGTGACGGAACCAAACTGGTCCCACCATAGACATTTAAAATTTTAGGTTCAAGTCCATATTTCCGAAGGAGAATTTTTAGTGATCCGGGGCTAAATCCAAACACATGAAACGGTGAGAAGGTTGGAGCCAAATTTACACACCATTTTCTTCCGCGCAATCTTTGATAAGCATTGCCGACAAAAAAATAAAGGCCCTTCTCATTCGGGACATCAAGATAAAGTAACCCTCCTCTTTTGAGGGCTCCGGAAAGATTCTTAATGACTTGGTCAGGGTCATAAAGGTGCTCTAAAACAGCGGAAAGAACTACAAGGTCGAATTCATCATTGGGTAGATCCAAATCCTCTACAGGCTGTCGCCAGATCTTTATTCCCGTATGTTTTTCCGCGTAGTCGGCAAACGTTTCCGAGGGTTCGACACCTTCGACGTCCCATCCTCTCTCCTTTGCGGCAATGACCAGCTCGCCGCGTCCTACGCCAACATCCAGGAGCTTTCCGAGCCGGCCTAACAACCCCTCTGCCTGCGTTATTAGGTGAACCGCGGCAGCCAACTTTCCTTCCTTGTCGTGAGCTTGAAAGTAATCGTCAGCGTCGACCTCGTAATGTTGTCGCAAGCCGCCGACCGGGAAAGGCATGGGATTCGGAAATATCAAACCGCATGTACCGCAACGCCAGATGTCAGTTTCGACGCCGAGATTTTCGCGATGCGACGGGCCACCTCGCTTACCTACGAACTTCGTTGGCGCGATCTCGCAGGTCGGACAGTTTTGCGCTTTCCAAACATAACCGTCTCGGATTTCGTCAGAAACCAAAGGAGCCTCTTGCATAACTATCAATTCTCGAGCAATTTCCGATAAAGCCGTCCGTATCTTTCTCCACCAACCTTTTCTAGGTCGAATTCCCGTTGGGCCGTTTCGCGGCATTTTTCACCAATATTGCCCAGATCTTCGAGCCTCTTCAAAGCGCTCAGATAGCTCTCCGTGGAAAAATCGTGCAGCATTACACCGACACCATTTCTTTCGATGACATCATCTATATCCCCGATACCGCGATTGCTGATCACTGGTACACCGCAGGCGAGATACTCGGCAATTTTGGTCGGTGAAGACGACTGCTTGGAATAGCATTCTTTGATGAACGAAATTGCGACATCAGCTGCACATAAATAGCGCGGTATTTCCCCGGGTGTAACGCTTCCGACAAAAAAATCCCCTTCGGCAAATCCTCGTTCCAACAGGGCGTTTCTGATTTTTTCTGTTTCACGCTGCGTCAGGATCAGAATGAATGTATTCAGATCGGACTCGCGGGCTGTGGCGAAGAAATCGAGCATTTCATCGGTCAAGTACCATCCCCCAAAAGACCCAACATAGGCGAGCACTTTTCTCTTGTCGATCTTGAGCTCGGCCTGAACCTCTCGTCTCGACCATTCATTGGCGGTTTTGAACTTTTCCAGATCAACACAGCATGGGATCACTTCTACGGGCCGACCGAATTCGTCAAAGCCGGTCTCCGCTGATTCCGGGAATAGTATCTCCCGCGCTTTTTCTGTCAGGACGACAAAACCGTCGGCTTCTTCCAGCAGCCATCTTTCGACGCGCTTAGCAGAGCGATAAAGCCATCCTCCTTCGGGCCACACCCCTGCATCGGTGTATTCTTCGGGGAAGAACCCTCGGATATCGAAAAGCAGATCTGGCTTATGTTTCGAAAGCTTGCGGGCGATCGCTCCCATCAGCATGGGAATGTGGACGCGACAATGGATCACATCGAACTTCTCCAGGCGAAGAAGCTTAGCCACGAACCAAGCACCATTCATCACATCGAATGCAGTCGCTGGTGCCGACGGCCGCTTGTGATACTGCAAACAATACCAATTTATTCCCTTTTCCGAGAGGTTGGCCTTTTCCGTTGCGATCTGTTCCTGTGTCCATTTCAGCTTAAAGTCAGGTTCAAATGTAAGTAAACTTACCTCGACACCGCCTTTGATTATTTCACGCAGATAGGGGATAACCTGCGTCTGTACCAATGCCTCGCGGACCCCGAAATAACATATGTAAAGAGTTTTAGATCCCATGCTCGACCATTAAAGTCTAACGAAAAGCCGCTTGATAGTCCCGTAAAACGCACGGTTCTTCAGCGCATTTAGTGTACAGGCAAGCGACTTTGCAAGATAACTAATGGCCATGGTCCGTCGTCCCGCCAGTGCGAGATGCAGAGCAATGTAAACGCGATTATTGGCGCGGAATTCTGCCAATCCCTTTCCAAATTTCTTTACGAACGAGTGATCCTCGAGTAGATACTGCTCCAGAAGTTCGATCCTCCGTATCAATCTTTTCTGATCCGTCGTTACAACACTTCGTTGGTCGTGCTGCATGATCGCCGATGTCACACGATTATCACAATACAAGGGATAGCGGCTTGCGAGCCGGAGCCAAAGCTCATAGTCCTCCGTACCAGAAAGCTCGCGATTGGTGTTGAACGGATGTGCTTCGGCAATATCCGAGCGCAAGAATACACCATTACATGAAAGTGCGTTCCCGCGGATAAGAATGTTATTAGCGATGACTGGCATTAGGGTAACGTCTCGCGATTGGGCGGTTGCCGGATCAATGAATTCGTAACCCAAGTGAAAAAATTCCGGCTCGCCATATTTCTCTATCATTTCTTGGGCCACCGCCAGATGATCGACATAGAGCAGGTCGTCCGAATCCAGGAACGTTACATATCTACCTTCGGCAATGTCCCGGCCCGTATTCCTGGCAACTGCACGTTCTTCGTTCTCTTTTTTGTGATACGAAACGCGTTCATCATCAATCGATCGAACTATCTCTTCTGTACCATCCGTACTACCGTCATCAATGACGATTACTTCGAAATCGGCATTAGTCTGGGCCAAGACGGATTCGATAGTCTGCTTGATAAAACCCGCACGATTAAATGTCGGGATCACAACACTGAATTTCGGCTTATTCATTTTGATCCAAGACAATCCAGGTAGAAGTCGTCACACTCGGCCTGCGTTCGCCGCACCGTAAAACCATCGGCGATCTCTCGGCAGCGTTCCGCCATTTGATTCCAATCGCGTCGCTGATCTAACATTTTTGTTATCGCTTCTGCGATTTCTGCGGGATTCTCTGTAGCTACCAGATATCCGTTTAAGCCGTCCTCAATTACCTCCGCTGCCACGCCCACACGCGTGCTGATCACAGGTAATCCCAATGCAAACGCTTCTATGAACACCATGCCAAACGATTCGGCCAACGATGAGTGAACAAAGACATCGAACGTATTCATCACCGCGGCAATATCCGTTCGCCGTCCGGTCAATTTTATTTTATCGGTTAAACCGACGCGGTCGATTCGCTCTTGAAGCGCTTGCCTCTCATTACCGTCTCCGACAATCACAAGCACAATATCCTCTCGTTCTTTTGCCGCAGAAGCGAACCCGTCGATCAAGGTTGTAAAATCCTTAACCCAGAACAGACGACCAACCGCGCCAAAGACGATCTTGCCTCTGATACCGAATTCGTCAGCGAACCGCGTCTTCTCGGCGGCCCGCACCCGCCAGTCTTCCAGATCGAATCCATGGTGGATGACGTTCACCTTTTCGGCAGGTACCTTTAAGTCACTGACAAAGATCTGCTTCATCTGCTCTGAAGGAGCTATTGTATGTTTTGCGAGAAGGCGCGCACTCAAACCGTCAATGAACGTCAGCAGCCTTCTTTTGTGCAGCGGTGTCTCGTGTGAGTGGTGCCCGGTAAATATTGTAACTGGTACTCGTGCGAGGCGTGCGGCAGTAAGTCCGATCAGGCTTGCATCGAAAAGGTGGGTTTGGACGATTTGTATTTTTTCACTGCTGAAGTATTTGTAGAGCCTCCAGAGGGCTCGAATTGCTTGCCTACGTGAGGTATATGCGAGAGAGAATGACCTTACGCCAAGATCGCGCATCTGCTCTTGAAGGCCGTTCTCGGGTTCCAAGCTTATTACCGTGTACTCAAATTTTTCCCGATCGGAGAATTTGATCGCGTTGTAGAGTAAGGGATTGAGGTTGGAGCCATCGATCACATGACAAAACCGGATTCTCTGCATATTGCTCGGGTCACATTCTCGTAAATGACAAATTAGTTGCGCAGATCAACCCCGTTTGTTCATCCAACCGCTCAAAAACATCGATTTTGAAATTATTCGCTTCAAAAAAAGTTCGGAGGTTTTCGCCGTCTCGGTCAGCAGTTTTATGATACTCGCAAACCACCTTTTGTATTCTTTTCAAAGTTCTCTCGGAAGCGCCTTCAAATATTTCGTACTCGCTGCCTTCGCAGTCGATCTTTAACAAACTGCAATAACCTGTTTCGTTCAATACCTGATCGAGAGGTACACATTCAACCTCGATCATGTTTCCCGTCGAACCTTCGGTACCGAGCGAATGTGTAACCCACGAATCGGAAACTGTCAAAGCCCTGATTCCCGCTTTACCCGCAACGGCCTTTTGAAACAACGTAACGTTCTTGATCCCGCTTCGGGAAATGTTTCTTTCGAAATATTCTGTATTTTCCGGGAATGGTTCGAACGAAAAGACCCTTATTTGTGGATCCTGCACGGCAACAAACGCGGCGAATACCCCGATATTTCCACCTATATCGATCACGACGTCGCCTCCGCTGACTAGGTAACCTTTGGGGCAGTAAACTCGATCGATCCATATTTCATGAAACAAAAAACTTAGATCGATCTCATCCGGACTTGTAAATATCACACCGTTTCGCAGGCAGATCTCGCGTACCGGTGCTCGCCGAGCCTTGGCAGACAAAATATCCTGCCAATTCTTGGCGAGCCTCAGAATAAGAACGTCCTCCCTTATCCTGGCCGGGATCCTTTTAATTCTGTTCAGCCAAATAGCCATAATTTAATCTGCATGGGCTGATCTCTTCACGCCATCCCTATAGCCAGACCAAAAGTAGGAACTGGCCGTTAAGCCGAACAAGCCGTCGTGATTACCATTGGGTAAAAGCTTTTCGACGCCGCGAGCCAAGAACAGCATAAATTTTCTTCCCGACCGCGATGCCATTACGCTTTTCAAACCAATTTTGAAACCTCCGTCATTGCCAAAATCCAGCTTTGACCTCAGATCGGCAAATTTTTCCATTTCGGTGATATGGGGCACCTTTGCGAATGCCTCAGCCGTCGCGAGGCCGTATTTATATTGCTGCTGGACAAGCCATTTCAATTCTAGGTGATGATTATGGATCCCGGAAATGTGGCGCGCGCTTACGATAGATATGCCCATTTTATGAAAACGTGCTATCACCTCGTGTTCCTCGGCCGCAGGAATTCTCATATCGTTTCGGTAGAAATTCTCGCGGTCCGGCAGCTTCGACTTATCGATGATCAGCAAACCGCTAGTAATAGCATCGACCTTTTCGAAGTTTTCCGTATCAGTCAACTTGTCATAGCCGTAAAGCCCGACCGCAAAACGCCGTAGCGATTCCGAGGAATGCGAGACAAACGGATATCCACCGAATATAACGGCCGCGCTTGTGTCATCCATTGCCTTCAGCATTGCCTTGATCGTATCGTTCTTAACAAGAATATCGTCATCCAGGAAGAGTACGAGGTTTGATTTCGCCTCTCGATATCCGCGATTGCGCGTTGCCCCGATCCCTGAATTTTTCTGTTCGATCAGCCGAAGCTCGAACACAGGTGGAACAGACGGAATCGCGGCGATCACATCCGCAACCGGCTTTGGCGAACCGTCATCGACAACCAGCAGTTCGATCCGCTCGAGGCCATCCGTGTCACTCGTGAACAATTGCTTCAGAGTCTCCCCGACCTTATCGTCGCGATTAAAGGATGAAATGGTTATCGTCAGATCGAATTCCGGAGGCACTACGGCAGATCCTCCGCGATTGCTTTCATCAAATCATCATGCGTTCTGTCTTCGCTGAATTCTTCTTTGATTCGGGTCGCCGCTTTTTTCCCAAATTCAGCCCAGCGTTTGCGATCGTTCCACACGTCTTCAAGAGCGTCGGCAATGTCGCACACATCCGTTGTGCGTGCCAGCCACCCGTTTTCGCCATCGGTGATCAATTCCGGTATTCCGCCAACTGATGTGCCCATGGCGGGACGTCCGCAGGCCATCGATTCGATCATTGCATACGGTGTTCCCTCCGCCAGCGAAGGCATCAACAGGACATCATTCTTCGCGATCTCAGTAAACACATCATCGGTGAACGGTACGATTTCCATTTTTCCTGCATCCAGTTCGAAAAACGCGATCAACCGTTTAAGATACAACCTACCCGCGTCCGAGACGCCGATAAAACTCAAGCTCCAATTGCGGTCCTTCCATTTGGGGTCGGCGAAAGCCTCCAACAGAAGGTGTTGGCCCTTATCCTTCGGAGAAAACCTGCCAAGATTGAAAAATTTCGCAGTCTCGCTCACCCCGGGCGGCGACGCAGACGCGATCACATTTGCTTCCGTTATCTTTCGATTGGAAAGTGCGTTTGCCGAATGAAAAGCGTTGTGCAACCGTCTGCCGATGGCTCTTTCAAGTGATCGCCGGTTACGTTTCGCGATAAAGATAAAACGTCGGGCCGCAGCCGATAGCTCAGCGACAGCTTCGATCTCTCGTTCATCCGCAAGGAAGAAATCTTCGTAACCGTGCTGCAGAATTATCCAATACGGTATACTCCGCTCGCGGCAGATCACCGATGCATACTCTAGGTCAAGCAAATTATGCAGACCGTCCAGATTGAACCAAACTAGGTCATATTTACCCGATCGTATCTCGTCATACCAGGGCAATGTGCGAAACGCCCGCCGGCTAAGCCTGTCGCGAAGCCGCGAAATATTTCGCCGAGCAAAATCGACATTGAAATGTTTGTAGAACGACGCCGTGGCACCCGAGGCGGCACCAATGGTGGCCATCTTTCTTGTTACTGGACTATCCGCCAGGTGCAGGTGAAAATCGAAAACCGAGCTCACTCGCGCATCGGTGACAAAATCGAACCAGAATTTTTCAGAGCCCGCCCAGAACGGATGCGGTGAAAGTGTGCTAAAAAGAAGGATCTTTTTCTTCATCTAAGGGTCAGCTATCTTTCTGCCGACAAAGAAATATCTGTTTCCGCTTCCCAAACCGATCAGGGTCGCTGCCTGAGATATTCGTCGTAAGACAAATAACGACGTAGTTCTGATGTTGCGAAGATCACCAATGGAAAGTTTGTATGCCGCCGGAAAGGCAATCTCCGTTTCGTCAAATATTGTCTCCTCCAAACCGTTTCGCCGGAATAGCTCCCTTTGCCCTTTTGTCGTAGATAATGTGACGTGAAACGGCGGCATTTCTGTTGGTCGTTTCTTAAAGCGTTTTCCAAACCTCAGCGCCCGGTAGAACAGATTTCGATTGCCTTCGAGTGGCCCATGGGCAACACAATAGCCGCCTTTCTTTAGCAATCGCAATATCTTTGGAAATTGCGTCTTCAGATCAGTCAAATGTTCCAGCACATCGCCAAGATGCAGAATGTCCGCTCTCACCTCTGTTTTTTGTTCATGTCCGATCACGGTGATTCCTTTATCTTGAAGAACCGAGGCGTAATCCGGATTGAAGTCGATACCTAGAACTTCCCAGCCTAGATCGTGAAGCTTCGAAAGAAGTTTACCGTCCCCGCAGCCATAATCGACGAACACGCCGTTTTCCTGCTTTTCCACAAAATCAAGAACCTGTGTAAATTTGGCGAGCGACGTATCTTCTCCCTCCAATTCGGCTTCACCCCCGTAGGAGCTATCGTACATGTGGCCCAACATTTCACCGCTAGGCATCGGGCAACAAAAGAGCGAACCGCACCCGATGCATTCACGATACCTAAATATGGTCTCGCGGAATTCGAGTTCTAGCCAGGAATCCTGGTTTTGATCTTTCCCGCAAAGCGGACACTCCATACGTTCTATTTCTTCCTCGCCTGCACCATCAATCCCAAATAGAAGTCGTGCCCTGTTTCCACTGAATCCACAACGCGGTTGCCAGCAAACGCGTTGTCCGCAAGACGCTGCCACAACTTTGGCGATCGGTGAATGACGCTCCTCATCATCCTGAACATTGCTGAGGACAAGCCCGCTGGCGATTCGAACCAACCGCTGAACCGGTGGATCAGGTACATCATTGCTCGCGCGTTCGTCGTCAGTTTTAGCGACCGCTCGATCTCAAAACCGGCTAGCGCCAAATCACGGGCAAGTCCGTCCGCCGTCCATCGTTGAAAATCGTATGGGCACCCGTGGTCCGGATACGTGCCGTGCGTAGTGCAGATCAGCGAGCCGCCTGTTTTCAATAGCCGAAAACATTCGGCGAAATACGTTTTCGGATCCGAAACGTGTTCCGCAACCTGTGTCGAAAGGATCAGGTCGAACGTGCCGTCCCCCTCTTCAAGCTTGCTGTCATTTCCGATCACATAGTCAAGTTCCCTGATCTCTCCAAAATCAGCCCGCTTATATTCCGCATTTGGAAACAAAGTTCGATACGGCGACCCACCACAGCCGTAATCGAGAATGACAATTTCGTCATCGTTACGAAAACGCTCAAGCGCTGCGAGCAGGTCCGCGAGGTGCAGATAGTCAGCATCGCCTAGCAGTGGCGTAAGCCGCTGCCTGACGTAATCTTGTTCTTCTATTACCGCTTTAGCTTTCAAGTAAGTCGTCGCCTTTTCATTCGAGGATCATGTAGCTAATGAGCTAACAAGCCGCCGCACTACGCCTGCTTTTGTCTCGCAAGATAGACCATAAATGGTCTCTCGAAGAGAAGGAAAAAGACGTATGCGAATACAAGGCATATAATGCAAATCATATACAGATTCATGCCGGCCAAAACCTGCAGGACAAATTCATGTGTAAGATAGAGTGAATAAGAAAAAAGCCCAACAAACGCTAGCGCCGCCAACATCTTGTATTCTATCCCGTCCAATCTGTACTTTCCCTCAAATGATGTAACGTAAGTGACCAGGACGAAAAAGCCCCCTCCCCACACGAGAGGCTCAAACAGGATTGCGATATTGGCAAAAACAGAGGGTGACGGAGTCAGAGATCCAAGGTAATGCACGAGGGCGGCCAGAATCAACAGAAAGAATACCAGGATCCGTGAATAGCACCAATCAGGAAATTTCACAACCTTGTAATAATTCTCGACAGCCAATGCACCCATCGCCCATATCCACCAATTTGCCAGCGACCCCTCGGTAAACGGCAGTTCAAAACCGAGCTTCTTTGTAATCAACACGCTTACACCGAGCCAGAGAAATCGCGACGCGAACGTGATACCTAGAGCTATTGTCCACCCCAATTTTCTTCGGAGGGCGAGCAAGAGAAAATAAAGTAGGTAGAGTTGCTCTTCAATAGCAAGGGTCCAGAATACACCGTTCATCGAATAAACCGTGCGATTGTCGAGATTATGGATCATCAGAAAGTGAGCGACCAGGTCCCATAAAAAGAATCCATTTACTACAAGGACACTGTTGTAATATTCCCATGTCAGAAACACTGCGATCGCGGCAATATAACCGGGATAGAGCCTGATAATCCGCCTCTTCCAAAACGCAAAAAAATCGATTTCCGGATCGGCTTGATCGTCCTTTGCCCGAGCTTTGGCCCACCGAAGATGGATGCAAAACCCTGAAATGACGAAGAAAAGAAATACGCCGGTGTATCCGAACGCCGGCACAAAGTAGAAAAAGTTCCAGCTATTCAGTTTATCGATAGCAACGACATCTCGATACGCTAACCCATTTCCAAAAACATGAAACAATACAACAGCAAAAGCCGCTATGCCCCGAAGCGCATCAATACCTACTAATCTGCTTTTTGTGATTTCACCCACTTTACGGGTTTTCCTGACCGCAGTTGTCAAACGATTCCTCTGCAACGTTTCGAAAGGATCGTCATTTGATCAGTAAGCGGCCGGTAAGATCAATGCGGTGAAGAAAGTACTTCTTTGGACTCGCCGAAAGAAATTCATCGACGGCTTTCCGTGCCCCTTCCCAATAGCCGTAATCGTCAATGATCAAGAAGCCGCCTTCAACAACCAGGGGAAACAAGTGTTTGAGCTCATGCTTTGTAGATTCGTACCAGTCGGTATCTAGCCGCAGGATCGCCATTTGCGTCGGGTTGTTTTCTGGGATCGTGTCTTCGACCTTTCCTTCGATATAGTGTATTTTTTCTTCCGGATATCCGGTCGAGGCAAGGTTCGCTTTTACCTCATCCAGCGAAGAGTAACACCAAAAGTCTTCACCCTTCGGAGTCTCGGCGAGTAGAGCGCCTGCCGAAATTCCATCATAGCTCTTATCAAATTCCGTTGGCTCACTCATCCCTTCAAACGTGTCGTAGAGATAGAGATCGCGTGTCGTGTCGCCCTCGTCGATCAGGGTTTTCGCAACCGCCATCATACTGCCGCCTTTCCAGACTCCGCATTCGGTAATTGCGCCCGGAACAGATGTTCGCACAACATGCCGCACTGTATTTACCAGCGTGATCAAGCGTTCGTTACTCGTCCACGAAAACGGCTTTACGGCATTTATTATTGACTTGTCTTTGTCGGAGATGTCGCGCGGAAAGTCGTCGATTTCTAATTGACGCGGAAAGCGAATTACATCGAAGCCGATCTGTTGAATTGTTCGACGAAGTATTTTACTTAGCATTCAAAAATATCTTACGACGCGTTAAATCGTAACAGATTCGTTGTTCTGCTCTTGATCCACTCCCTTTCGCCCTGTTCGACAAATGTCCTCCAGACCAATACAAGATACAAGCCGATGCATACGGGAACAAGAAGGACCAGCCACAGAGAAAAGTTGTCATAGAACGCCGCGAAAAGCGCTGCGGGTACCAGCATGGCTACTGCAGCGACGAGGCCTGGCAGATGGTGAAACAGGCGAAAGGGAACAACGGCGACCCGCTTAGAGATCCAAATGATAGCGAAGGCGTCAAGAATGACACGAAGGCTCCATGCGGCAGCGGCTCCCGCGATTCCGAAAAACTTGATAAGGAAAAAAACTGCTACGGCGTAAAAACCAAGTTCGAGCCAATAAAGCTTTGCCAGAGAGTCAGTTCGCCCCTTGGCCACGATGGTGCTGTGCGGAACATAGGCAAGAATATTGAAGAATAGTCCGAAAAGCAGAATGTAAAATGGAAGAGTACTTTCGCGGGCAAATTCTTCGCGGCCCATAAGGGTAAAAAAGG
>Ga0207712_10000585_pt1 | contig 29451 bp, 23 predicted proteins | sample KBSS44metaG_FD_184402 | JGI IMG/M metagenome (GOLD analysis project Ga0207712, IMG submission 184402) | Switchgrass rhizosphere microbial communities from Kellogg Biological Station, Michigan, USA - KBS S4-4 metaG (SPAdes) (version 2) | ecosystem: Host-associated > Plants > Roots > Rhizosphere...
GACCGCCGCAATCAGCTGGAGGGCAACATCTCCCTCTTCCAGCAGCTGCGGCACGTTGAGATGCTCAACGACATGCTGCTGTCCCATGCGTTCCGCCCCGAGTTCCTCGGTCAGTTCGACATCAAGACGCCGGTGCGTATTCCGAAATCATTCTCGGCGTCGCCCGACCAGCCCTATCACATCCCCTGCATCGAAATGTCAGCTGAGCTGGGGCAGACGCTCGACTACGAGAGCAAGATCGATCGCTCGGCCGCGCATATCGAGCAACTTGTCATCGAGGGCGAGCATTGCGCACGGGTGTTCCTGCGCGAACGGGCGAGGATAGTCGCCGCCGAGCCGCTTGTGGCGACCAGCCACTGATTCAAGTGCACATTGGCAATCCGTCTACATTGCTTGCTGCAGTGCATGAGTCAGCAACTGTGCAGGTACTGTCCACTGTGCTTCGGCGCTACCCCGCCGTACCGGCTACCGCCAGGAAACGGCAGGGAATGGGGCGCACATTGACCGCGCTTCTCTGAGCTTGGCGCCTCCGGGCTTGGCGTTGCCGTGTCACAACCTACAGGGTGCTCGCTCTTCAACGCAATATCTTCAAATTATCCCAGCATGGTTCCGGCGCCACGGAGCTGCACTGGCCGATTGTCATTGCTGCAAGCCAGATGGAAACTTACTCATCGCGCTTCTCCAGGGCAGAGCACGCTACCGTTAGCAGGTTGCTGAAAAACCCGCTCCACAGGCCGGTCCGAAGCATGATTCCGCTTTCCGATCGGCTGGGGAGGGCTGGATGCGCGGGTTGGATGAGCGGAATGGGTCGTTGTTCTCGTACGTGAGCCTGGAGGTGCGCATCCCGGCGCGGCATCCGCTGCGCAAGGTGCTGGTGGTCGTCAACGATGCGTTGAAGTCGCTGGATGCCGAGTTTGCGCAGCTATACGCGCGCGACGGCCGGCCCTCGATCCCGCCGGAGCGCCTGCTGCGAGCGGCGCTGGTTCAGATCCCGTTCACGGTCCGCTCCGAGCGCCAGCTGATGGACCAGATGCAGTACAATCTGCTGTTCCGCTGGTTCGTGGGGCTCGGCATCGACAACCCCGTGTGGGTGCCGACGGTGTTCACGAAGAACCGCGACCGGCTGCTCAATACGGAGATTGCACGCAAGCTGCTGGCTGCGGTTCTGGCCCACAAGGAGGTGGCGTCGCTGTTTTTGGACGAGCACTTCTCGGTGGACGGCACGCTGATCGAGGCCTGGACGTCGATGAAGAGCCTGCAACCGAAGCCGCCGCCGGACGGATCGGGCGGCGAGGGCGGGGCGGAAGAGAAGAGCCCTGCAAAACCCGCGAGCCGCGAGACCGAGCCGAGCACTACCACCGAGACGACGCCGATGACCACGACCCAGAGCACGCCCCAGAGTACGACTGAGCGGACCAGGGATCGCAACGGCGAGGTCGACTTCCGCGGCCAGAAGCGTTCGAACGAGACGCATCAATCCACCACCGATCCGCAGGCCCGGCTCTACCGCAAAGGCAAGGGCAAGCCCGCGCAGCTCTGCTTCATGGGACACGCTGATGGAGAACCGCTCGGGCCTGATCGTCGAGGCCGAGCTGACGCAGCAGGACGGGCACGCAGAGCGCGCGGCCGCCATCGCGATGATTGAGCGGCACTCGCCAGGCTCGGAGCGCCGTCTCACCCTCGGTGCCGACAAGGGCTACGACAGCGCCGACTTCGTCGCCGAGCTGCGCCACATGTGCGTGACGCCGCACGTGGCCGCAAAGGCCAAAGGCTCGGCCATCGACGGGCGCACCACGCGCCATGCGGGCTACGCAGTGAGCCAATGCAAGCGCAAGCAGGTCGAGGAGCCCTTCGGCTGGGGCAAGACCGTGGGCCAGGTGCGCAAGACCATGCTGCGCGGCCTCGCCCACGTCGGCGCCCAGTTCACATTGAACATGGCCGCTTACAACCTCGCCCGCCTGCCCAGACTGGCTGCCTGAAGCGGGGGCCTAGCACGGTCCCGACGCTGTGCAGCACCGGTCAGAGGATATATTGCTACCCGCGCCGCTTTTTCAGCGACCTGCGGTGAGAGGGGGAAAAACCCGGACTCATGTTCAGGTAGCCAGCGCACTGCGCACTTGGTGCGGGATCGGCGCCACGCCTTGACCCCCAATCGGCACCCAAGCGCGACCCGCTGCTCAAGCCCTCCGTTGCTCCGCTACGCTCCGCAACTCCGGCCTTGAGCAGCGGAAGACGCACACAGTGGAGGGGTCAAGATTGGACGCCGATCAGGGGTCAAAGTTCCGCGCCGATTGCCCACTCTCATTCGAGCTGCTGGCCGTCCCTGAGGTCTGCGAGCACGCCGGCCTCGGGCTCCGCGGGCGTCGCCGGCGGCGGGTCCGCGATGTCGGCGATGTGCCGTAATGCCTGCGCCAGCCACTGCCGGTGCGCTGGGTTCAGCTTCTCGATGTCGCTCCGTGCGACGCCGGACAGGATATCCTCGATCTTGTGGATAGGCAGCAACGCAGCCTCCCTCACGCAACACTGTGCCAGCCAGCGCCCTGATGGCCCCGTTTCCACCCCTCAATCATCGCTTGCCGCACGGGAGAGCCAATGATCCGGCCAGCGGGGTTGCGCACGCCGGACCATTGGCAGGGGGCCGCGGATAGGCCACTCACGCGTTCCCCTAGCCTGCACAAGCACACGCCGCCGCATGACTGGCGAGCCTCGGAAAATGCCTACTGCGGATGAACCTGCTAGGCCACACAGGCGCAGGCTCCGGCGTACAGCGGCCGCCGAAGCTCAGTGCAGCCTCGTAGGCTGGTGAGGGGTGTCGGCAGGCAGGGGTGGCCACTTGGTTACAGTCTACAGGTACGCGCGTTTCAAGTGTCGCTCAGCGGCAGGCGGTGCCGTCGCAGACCAACGCCGCCCTCGGTGTAGCGACCGCGACCTCGCTGGGCGGTGGCCGATAAAGCCTTACGGCAACGAGTGCCAGGATCAGGAGCAGCGGAACGAAGATGGGGGTGTACTTCATTGCGGATCTCGCTGGGCATTACGACGAGTACGGCGCGGCATGCACCATTCAAGACGCTGAACCACGCACTCGCTCGGCGGCCGCCATGCTGGCGAGCCCTGCTCGCTTGAGCACCTCGGCCGTAGTATCCTCGCACAGGGGATTTGCGAGAATGATCCGGGCGAGCCGATCACGGGCAGTCGCGATTGCTTCCGGTCCGTAGTTGCCTGCGATTTCCAGCCACGCTAGGTCGAAGGCTTGGCCGACAGCGTTGGGGACCACAGGGGACATCATCAGCCCTAGGGGTCTATTGGGAGTCATGGGGTACGTCCTTTTTCCAATTCAGGTGTAAAATGGGACGTCGACGCTTTGTTGGCGTCTTGCTGCCGGGTCGCCCGGCAGTCCCTTCGCGATCGGGTGCAACGAGAGGTTCGTCCTCCACGGGGGGGACGATGCGACCAGCCAAGCTGGTGGTTTGCATTGCAGGCCTTGGTGCGGGCGCTACGCGCGATGGCCGAGGCGTGACGATAGTCCCACGCGCACTCGGCTGCCGGTCAATCCTCAAGTCGCAACAAGGACGATGAGCGGCTGGTGAGAGGCCATGGCGCGTTGAGCTGGGGCGGCCACGGTGTTGCGTCGTCGTAGATTGATACAGGTTCGGAGAGGGATTGTCGCCGTATATATCTTTTCAGTAGGATCTTGAACTAACGACTCCGGCATTGCGGAACGCGGCTCGCCCAGCTCCTGGGGGTCGGCGCGGCACCGATGGGCCGATGTTCACACCTTTACAGCTTCGCTCCGCTCGGGTGCTCGCCGGCTGGACACGTGCAGACCTAGCCAAGGCGTCGGGCACAGCCGCAGAGACGGTACAGGGATTCGAGGCGCGGGGGTCTGATCCCAAGCGCTCGACGCTCATCGCGTGGAGGAATGCGCTGGCCAAAGCCGGCATTGAGTTCACCGACGAGACCGATGAGCACGGCGCCGGCGTGCGCTTCAGGAAGCGGCGCTAACAGTGCACAAGTGCGCCGGAGCGCTTGAAGCCGCGGGCGTCGAATTCCTAGATGAGATGCAAGTTGCACTGGGCCGAGATGGCGGCCGACAACGTGCGTGGCGAAGGCGTGCGGCTCAGGGCAAGGAAACCGTGAAGGAGTAGCGGCGATGCCCGACAATGTAATCCCCTTCTGGCGTAAGTTAGCGAAACGCTCGCAAGCGGAGGAGGCCAAGCGCGCTCAGGTATTCGAGCAGATGGATGTGGCGCTGGTCCTGATCGGCGTTCTTGCCGGAACGATCAAGACCATGCGGGACACCGGCGCGACTCCACACCAAGTCGCCAGCGTGCTGCACTACGCTGCTAGTGAGCTTGAAGACACTGGCGAATGGGCAGACTGACGATGCCATGACCCCCGCCGACCGCGCCACCGCCGACCGCGAGGCCCGCCTGCGCCGCTCTCTGCGGCGTCTGGGCTACGACCTCGTGGACGATGGGTCGCCATTCGACTCATCGGCGCCCGCACCAGTCTGCCGCGGGAGTGATGCACGGCGGGCGAGTTCGGCTTGGACGGAGGCGCGCCAGTTATCGCATAGGGCCTCGAAGCTTCGAAGCTCGTCATCGCCGAGTTCGCGAAGATCCCCCGCAGAGTGGTCGTTCAAGAGCTTCAGGATGTCGCGCATAGCTGGCACCGGAAGATCGTTTGAACTGTGCTGTATGTGGGCATGACCAGCGCGCCACGCAATGCATTGCAGATGACGTTCACCGGACTGTGCGCAGGTGGTTCGCTCTGATGGGAGAGCCCGGCGCGAAGCACTAGGACGGAAGCACTAGGACGGCTTTGCCTCAAAAGGCGATTGCGATTAGCATCAAGAGGGGGAGCGGAACCCACACGGCTAGGCTCTATCACCGTGTCCCGCCGCAGCAACGCCCACCGCCGTGGTCCGTCGCCGCCTGGACCGTGAGGCCACCTTTGTCGCAACTCTAGAAGCCTACCAGCACGGCGGCAGTCCGGAAGCTGTGTTGCCAGGCCGCCGGCTCCGTCATTGACTCCAACAGACCGATCGCCCCGGAGCACGCCGATACGATCTCCGTTGTGACCGACAATCTTAACATCGTGGTCGAGACCTACGGTAAGCATCCGGTGAGAGCCGCAGGGTGAATTGCGCCTGTTCAGGCGGCCTGCGGGTGTGGCTGGTCCCGGAGTGCCTGCCAGTTCCATGGCAGCAGCTCTTCGATGCGGCTGGCCGGGTGGTCGGCGATGCGGGCGAGGACGTCGGCCAGCCATGCCCGTGGATCAACATTGCAGAGCTTTGCCGTCTCGATCAGCGTGAAGATCACGGCCGCGCGTTCGCCGCCGGCATCGGAGCCGCAGAAGGTCCAGTTGCGCCGGCCGACGGCGATGCCGCGCACGGCACGCTGGGCGGCGTTGTTGGTCATGCAGATGCGGCCGTCGTCGAGGAAACGCGTGAACGTGCTCCAGCGCTTGAGGCTGTAGTCCATGGCCTTGGCCAGCGGGCTCTTCGAGGACAGCTTGCGCCGCTCGGCCCTGAGCCAGCGTTCGAGATCCTCGACGAGCGGCTTCGATCTCTCGCGCCGGACGGCCACGCGCCGCGAAGGTGGTAGACCGTTGATCTCGCGCTCGATGGCGAACAGCTCGTCGATGCGCCGCACCGCCTCGATGGCTATCGGCATTTTGCCGAGCCGCGCCAGCTCGTAGAGCTTGCGCCGGCCATGCGCCCAGCACGCCGCCTCGACGATCGGGCCGGGCTTGCGACCCTCGGCATAGAGCGCGTTGTATCCGGAGTAGGCGTCGACCTGCAGGATGCCGGTGTACTTGGCGAGCTGCCGCAGCGGGTGGGTGCCCTCGCGGTTGGGCGAGTAGTAGAGGACTACCGCCGGCGCAGCCTTGCCCGCGAACGGCCGGTCGTCGCGCACGTGCGTCCACAGGCGGCCCGTGCGGCACTTGTTCTTGGCCAGCACCGGCACCGTGGTGTCGTCGACGTGGAGGCGCTCGGCCGCGTGCACATGGCGCTCGCTCGCATCGCGCAGCGGCATCAGCGTCGCAGCGCAGGCCCCGACCCAGTCGGCCAGGGTCGACACGTCGAGCGCGATGCCCTCGCGGGCGTAGATCTCGCTCTGCCGGTTGAGCGGCAGGTGCGCACCGTACTTGCCGAACAGCACGTCGGCGAGCAGCTGCGGGCCGGCGCGTCCGCGCGCGATCGGATGCGACCGCGCCGTCGGCTGCGTGATCGTCTCGCACTGCCGGCACGTCCACTTCTCGCGCACGGTCTGGACCACCTTCCACTGCGCCGGCACCCGCTCCAGCGTCTCGGTGATGTCCTCGCCGAGCTTGCGCAAGGCGCCGCCGCAACACGGGCACGCCGTGGGCGACGGCTCGACGCGGCGGAAGCGCGGCAGATCGGCGGGAATCGGACGGCGCGCAGGCTGGCGCCGCAGCGGCGTCGCGTGAGCGGCGGCCTGCGTGCTGTCCGGCTGGCTCGGCTGCGTCTGCGCGGCTGCGATCTCGTCCGCCGTCGCAGCTTGCGCGACATGCTCCACAAGTTCGCCGAGCTGCAGCTCCAACTGGTCGAGCAGCCGCGCCCGCTCGGAGGACGGCCCGAACCGCTCGTGCTGCAGCTTGGCGATGGTGAGCTTGAGGGTCTCGATCTCGGCGGCGAGATCGCGCTTCTTCTTCTCGGCATCCGCCGCGGTCTTCTCCGGTTCGGCCGCACGCCGCTCGGCCGCGATCAGCAGCGCCTTGAGCGTTGTCACGTCGTCGGGAAGCTGCGAGGGATCGACCGTCATGCGGGCGATGATAGCTGCTTCGCGCGCACTTCAATCAGCCAACGAACATAAATCTGAGGACGAGTCGCCGGCGCCACACCTCGCGGCGCCAGCAATCGCGATCAACCGGCGATCTGGGGCCGCCAGGTGTGCTGCGGCGCACGCCAGTCGATGCCTTCCAGCATGTAGCCGAGCTGCGCCGGCGAGATCGACACCGCGCCGTCCGTCGGCGCCGGCCAGATGAAGCGGCCGCGCTCCAGACGCTTGGAGAACAGGCACGCGCCCTGTCCGTCGTGCCAGATCACCTTGATGAGATCGCCGCGCCGGCCACGGAACACGAACAGGTGGTCCGCGTGCGGGCGCCGTGCCAGCTTCTCCTGAACCAGCACGGCAAGCGACGCGAAGCCCTTGCGCATGTCGGTGTGGCCGGTCGCCAGCCACACCCGCACGCCGGCCGGCACCGGGATCATCGCCCTGTCTCCAGCGCCTCGATGACGCGTACCAGAACGGCCGTGTCCACATCTGCGCCGACGCGGAGCGTTCGCCCGCCCGCGAGCACCACCTCGATGGTGCCCGACCGCGCAGGCGCTGGCAGTGCCAACAACGACGGCGGCGGCAACCGCACCGGCAGGAAGCTCTGCTCCGGCGACGCGCACGCAGATCGTCAGGTCGCGGCGCCAACGGAACAGCAGGCTCGTGTGCAGCGCGTGGCGCCGCGCCACCTCCGACACCGAGCCGCCAGGCGCGTCGACCTCGGCAAGGATCGCCAGCTTCTGCTCCCGCCGCCACCGCCCCCGCGTGCTGGCAATCATCTCAAATCGCGGGGAAGTCCTGTCTCCAGACATAGTGCCGTCCTATCTCCAACCGTGATCAGTCGGAGCCACTCGCCGCTATCGATCCCACAGGCACAAGGCGGCCTTCCCCGCATGCGTACGACCTACGGCGATGCCGCGCGATCAGGCGCTGGTTCACCCAGATGCGCGAGCCGGCGCCCAGGCACTAGGAGGGATCATGCCACCCAAGCACCGTCCTACCCCAGACATCCCTTCAGCTCTGGGATTTTTGCTTCGGCCATGGTGGCTGCCGTTCCTGCTGTTCTGGGTTCTTACCTTCGGTGCTGCCTATTTGGTTTGGCTGTTGAAGTAGGTGGTTCGCCACCATGGCGGAGCCAGGCGCGAGGCGCGTACAGGCGCGAGCGAGCCCCCGCCTAGACTTGCGCATCGTGCTGGAAGACTTGGGCAAAGGCCGACTGGTCCTCTCGCTGCCAGGCACCTCGCGTCAGCCAGCTCAGCAGCCCTCCACGCCGGCCGGATCTCTTCTCGCGGTAGGGACAATGTCTGGGCCATTCACCGTGGACAGTAAAGTCGCTGAGCCTCGGGAGGGAATCGCGTCCACCATGTCGCAGTCAGCGACGCCGACCGCCGCTCGGAACTACGCTACGCGGCGACGATCCACCGCATCGCCCAGGAGCGGGACTATCACAACGAGCAGGTTACGCCCGCGCTCGACCACGGCTTGGTGGTCTATCGCGGCCCGGCGGGCGGGGCGGCCCGCACCAAAGCCCTGGGCTCCGCGCGCGCTGCTCCACCTCATCAACTTCGACGAGCCGTTCGGCCTATCGGTGGTGGAGGCGCTCGCCAGCGGTACGTCAGTCATCGCCTCCAACCGCGGATCGATGCCCGAGCTGATCGACCATGGCGTGACGGGCTTCCTGGTCGACAGCGTGGAAGCCGTGGAGGCGATCGGCCGTATCGGCGAGATCAATCGCGCCGCATGCCGGGCGTCCGCGCGCCTCTCGGTAGACCGCATGGCCGATCATAGCTGGGCCTGTACCGCTCGCTGCTTGGCTGAGGATGGCCTCGGCCTTCAGGCGTCCAACGCTTATCGATTCACCTTAGGATGCTCTCAACGATAACAGCTACGCATTCTGCCGACATCTCGGCTTGATCGTGTAGTTCCATTCAGGATGGAAGGCATCACCGGTGATGTCCAGCTCGGCCATCTCGGCGTCGCTGACCTTGATGCCTTTCTGGTAGGTGCGCTCGTCGAGCAGACACTCGACCTTCAGCCCCGTCTCGGTCGTCGTGGCGCCGATCAGCTCGACGACCGCAACGCGATCGGTGAGCGGTCGGCCGCGCCAGTTCTGCGTGATGTGACAGAACAGGCGATGCTCTATTCTGTTCCACTTCGAGGTGCCCGGCGGATAGTGGTGGACGTGGAGCGTGAGGCTGGTCTCGTCGGCGAGCTTCTGCAGCTCGACCTTCCACAGCCGCACGCGCGCCCCGTTCGAGCCGCCGCAGTCGGCCGTGATGGTCAGCTCGCTCATCCTCGGATAGCGCTGACGGCCCATGCGCTTAAGCCACGTGCGGATCGCCGCGACGGCAAACTCAGCGGTATCGGCGGTGATGCCGACACTGACGAAGGCCTCGTTGGCCGCCACGTCATAGACGCCGTAGGGCACCGCCTTGCCCAGCTCCTTGTCGGGAAAATCATGCACGTTGACGCGGGCCGGCTGACCCTGCGGGCGATAGTCGGAGCCGGCGTTCTTGTAGTTGCCGATGAGCTCCTTCTTCTTGGTGTCGACCGAGACGACGGGCTCGCCTCTGGCCTGCGCCGCAACGACTTTGGCGTTGATGTGCTCGAACTGCGCGTCACGCTGGAAGCGTGCCTTCGGCACGACGCGGTCGGGATGGTGCGAGCCTTCGTCCGCCTTGCGGTTCACCTGGCGCGAGAAGCCGAGCACGTCCGTGAGCAGCTTGCCGACCGTGTTGGCGCTGATCTTGTGCCCCATCTCCCGGAGCGCCCGCGCCAGCTTCTCGCAAACTCTTCGACACCCACCGCAACGGCTGCACGGGCGAGCCCAGCGTCGCCGGCTCGACCAGCCGCTTGAGGTCGTCGACAAGCGTCGGATCGCTCTCGCTCAACGGCCTGCCGCCGCCGCCCTTGCGCCGCACGCGGCCACCCGGCAGCGGTCCCTCGTCGAGGTCGTCCTCGCCGCGGTTGATGGTCGAGCGGGCGAGGCCGGTGATGCGAGACACCACCTTGAGGGCGCCGTGGCCGGCCGCCTGCACCTCGCCCGCCGCCCACAGCCGCCGCCCTCGCTCGTCCAGCTTGGAGCCTACCTGCTCCCACCGCTGCTTGATGCCATCCTCGTCAATCTTGTCATTCTCATCGGTCATGCCGACGCGGTACGCGTGTTCGCGCCGCCCCGGAATCCCCCCGAGTCAATCCGTCACGCCCACAGATTGCGATTCACTTGGCTCTGAGGGCGTCCTTAGCTCATTGTAGACGCGAGGAGACAACGAGCGGCATGCGATATATTTCGGCATTCATCGCATTGCTGTTGACCGCGATGAGCGCCGCCAGCGTGTAGCGCCCGACGGGCAAGCGTTCGTTCAGGTCGACCTGGAAGCTTGCATCGGTGCCGAGCGGAAGAGTGCCGGCGAGCGCGACGCGCCCTTTTGCATCGATCAGCACATAGCGGCACTCCGGCGCGGCGCGTCTCAGCACTGGTCCGGGAACCTCGTTGAGGGCGGTGCGCACCACGCGATAGCTGCGCTGGAACTTCTCCACGACCTCTATGTCGCCGGAGATCGTCAGTCGCTCGCCTTGCCAATCCACCTTGGTGACGAACCCGCGCCGCGGGATGGCGTAGGCGTCGTAGGAGCCCACGCCCAGCGGATAGGTGAGGTCGCGAAACGCTTCCAGCGTTGCGCTCTCCGGTGTCCAGCTCTTGAGCTTGTAGGGCCCGTTGGTTACCAGGAAATGGCCACTGGCCTTGTGAAACGACGCCAGGGCCTGCCAGCGTCTGCGCGCCTCGTCCTCGGTGACGTAGGTCTGCAAGGCGCCCGGGCGGAAGGCGGTGCGCTCGAAGTCCGCGACCAGGGACGCCAGCCTGGCATTCAACTCGCTTGAGCGCACGAGATCGAGCCAGGGGACGCCGCGCCGCTTCGCCTCGACCTCGGAGAAGGCGGCCCAGCCGCGGCTCACGGCCTCTTCCATCAGGGCGAGGACGTGCCAGGGAAGCGTGCTCCACGGCGGCGCCACGACCGCGTTCCACTCCGGATCGGCGGGGGCGATGTCCAGGTAGACCTCGAACGTGAACACCTCGCGCACGAACTTAACGTCGCCGACAAGGAAGGACTTGGAGCCCGCATCGACGCCGACGGGGCGCAGCGCAACAAGATGCTGCCGCAGAGGGGCGGTCGCCGCGTCCACGAAGGGGTCGTAGCGAATATCGCTGCCCGCGTCGCGAATGCCCCACCGATAGGCGAAGGCGTAGGCGTAGAGCAGGTCCGCCGCGGTCGTCTTGGTGCCGTCGTGAAAGGCGGAGCCCAGCACCTTGTAGGACAGCTTCACCCTGGCCGTCGTCTTGTCCGGCGCCGCCAGCTCGCCGTCCGGACCGCGCGGAAGCACGGCGCCGGGCGGAATGGAAACAGCCTCCCCCATGTCGGTGGCGACCGCCGAGGGCGTGGCAGCCGCCCGGCTCTCGACGATCGGCTGGGCAGCGATGGACAAGCCGAAGACCGTGTAGGCCACCATCAGCACCGTAAGCGGCACCTGGGATCTCAGCGCGGCGCCTGGAGCCTCGAACAGCCCGATCGCCTTGACGTGGCCGAGATAGACGGCGGTCACGTGACCGATGACGATCGCGGCAACGGTCGCGTACCAGGCGAAACGGGCTCCCACGAGCCCGATGTCGACGCGATACCCGCTGGTGCCGATGAGGTTCCAGCCGAAGCCGAAGGGGTCGGAGAGGAGCGGAATGATGTACTGTCCCTGCACCAGCAGGAACACCAGGTAGTGAGCCACGTGGTAGCCGATGGCGATCGGCACCAGGGTCAGGGCGAAGCGCTGCGCAGCTTCGATGGTGCCCGGATACCCTCCGCCGAGCCGGCTCATGAGGGCGCTGATGCCGATATAGGCGGCGAGGAAGATCAGCCAGGTGGCGACGAGCCCCACCGTCCTGATGGCCGTCGAGGCCGGGTCGCCGGCAACGGGGAGGAACGGACGCAACCCCTCCTCGAGCATCGCCCACTCGCCGGTGCCGATCAGCCCATCGTAGAGCACCGTGGCGAGCAGGAGCAGCACGAAGGCCATCATCGAGGTTGAGAGGGGCGGCGCTTCGCGCAGGCCGGTACCGAAGGGGCGCAGCAGCAGCCGGCCCTCTCTCACTTCGGTAGGAGAGAAGCGGGTGAGCGTGCCGAACACGAGCGAGAACACCTCGCCGTGCTGCAGCCACGCATCGCGCCCGAAGGCCAGCATGCCGGCCCAGGTGAGGATGGAGTAGCCGACGGCGAGGCGGGCGATGAGCGCCGGCTCGGCGGCATTCGGAGAGATGAGCTCGATCCAGGAAAAACCGAGCAACAGCAGGCAGGCGGGCCACGCCCCGAGCCACGATGGATAGGGCAGGCGCAGCGACAGCTCGCTCTCCCACCCCAGCTGCCGGTAGAGCCAATTGGCGCCATCGTAGACGGTGCGCCACGGATTGATCAGGCGCCACAGATCGCCCAGGAACGCCTGCACGTAGGCGAGGCCGACCCACCAGACGATCCACACGAGCGTCGGCGCGATGTTGCGATATGGATTAGGGGCCCCGATCAGTCCAGCCAGCACGGTGACGATGAAGAGGCCGAGCACCGCTGCCCTGAGCGCGAGAATGACGGCGGGGTGCGCGATCGCACGACCTATGGGAATCGAGAGAAGATCGTAGCCTTTGCCGACGCGGGCGGCGGGGGTGTGCCGCACAAACAGGGCGAATACCGCAAACGAGAGGGCGACGGCCGCCGCCGCACCGAGCAGGTAAAGCGACAGCGGCACGGGCAGCTCGTAACGCTGGCCGAAGCCGTGGGCGTCTGCGGGTGTTGCAATAAGGCAGGCCGCGACGGCCAATATCTGTCGTACGACTACGCTCCTGGCGCTAGCGCGGGAGCACCTCGATGCGGACAAGCGCGGCCTCACCATGCGAGTGACCACCTTTCGCGTCGGACTTGTGCTCCTCGACGGAGAAGCGGCCCGTAGCGCGGGCGACGAATGCCATCTCGCTCACTATGCCAGGCTCGACCTTGTTCTCGATGTCGTAACCGTGCAGGTGCAGGATAATGGGCCGATCGCTGGTCCAGCGCAGCTTCACAGCGTCGCCCTGCTTCACCCGGACGAGACGCATATTCGGCGGCACCCGGCCGCCCTGGATTTTGAGATCGAAGGTGAGATCGGCGGCGCTGACCACGGCCGTCGAGCTGAGGAGGGCAAGGGCAGTGGCAAGGACCCGCAGCGTGCCGCAAATGCCGCGCGTGAGGGGCAGCCGCCGGCGTACCGCGCGGAGAGGGAGAAGGGGCCGGAGATCGTGGCTCATCGCGGGGAGGCCTCCACCTCGGAGATGCGGTTGAGAACCCAGCCATGGTCGTAGGGCGACGGCATGGCGGCGGGGTCGCCGACGGCGGACCACATCAGGCGGCCGAAGTCGTCGGTGAAGCCGCCCGCGGGATTCCACGCGGACTGCGGAGAGGCACCGGTGCCGAGCTTCAGCCAGCCGTTCCAGGGAAAGTCCTTAAGCTTCACGGAACGGATGAACATGGGTGAGTTGAGCCCTTCCAGCGCATCGTAGGCGATGTTCTCGATGCCGTCGGAGAAGGAGGCGTTGTACAGCTCCCGCTTGACGGTGTAGCCGACGACGGCGCCCCGGCAACCGGCCGTGAGCCGGCGCACCACATCGCGCTCCAGGTTGGCGCGCTCGGCCGGGTCCACGTTGTCACCCGACTGCAACCGCGCGGCGTCGGCGTCCACGCCCTGTCTCGTCTCCGGCTCCACAATCGTGTCTGCCAGCAGCCGATAGGCATGGAACCAGCCCGAGCGCACCCAGCGCGGGCCTATCCAGCCGTTCGTGACCATCATGGCGGACGCGACCAGGCGGCCGGCATCGATCTCCTGGATGACGGCGTCCCAATCGTGCCCTTCGGCGCGCCACTCGGGCCGAACGAGGCTTTGTGCCAGTGCGCTCTCAGCCCGCAGCTTCAGGCCGTCCGCCGCAGCGCCGCCGAGTCGCGCCTTCGCGGCCTCCGCTAGGTCGACATGGTGCAGATAGTCGCCGTGCAGCGGCGTGACCGGATAGGGATGGGCGACCACATCGCTGCCTTTGCCCTCCAGCTCGCGCATCACGGCGCCGACGACGGCGCAAGCCGAGATCTCCTCTCTGGCGAGTGGGGAATTCGGGTTGAGCTTCACGATCAGCCAAGAGCCGAGCGACGGCGCGGACGCAATGTCCTTCGGGAGCGCACCACCAAAGCTCGGGACACCGCCAACATAGGCGTGGAGCTTGCCGCTGGCGAGCAACGCGCCCGCCTCCCGCGGCTCCAGCGCCGCAATCTCGATCTCGTGCGGGTAATAGGACGGATAGACAGGCAGCTCATGCCCACTGCGCGCCACCGGCGTCAGCAGCAGAGCCACAACCGTCAGACCGAGCGCAGGCCGCAGGTTCATCGCAAGCTTCCGTGTCACTGAGGCCGCTACATCCAATCGGGTTTGCTAAGCCCGGTCAATGCTCGGTAACCGCTACACATTTCGGTCCTCCTCTATCGGATAATCCGGATCCAGCTCGGCGAAAGAACGGAACGCCGCGAGGAAGGATTCAAACTCCTGGTCGTGGCGCCTTTTTCGAACTCGCAATATCGATCCGTCGTTCAGCAGTATACTCAGGGTCGGCTCAGTCCAAGGGTTGCGATTGAGGCGGAAGCCGCTGATCTGCCGCCGCGGGATCCGACGCTCCACCCATGCTCGTCTGAGCATTCGGTTAAGCAATGTGCTTCGACGCCATTGCAAGCCACTGTCCTTCATAGAGATTTCGAACTGAGTGAGCAAAAGGAGAAGGCCCACTGCCATGAGCACCCACCCAATTCCAAAGATGAGCGGGGCCAGAGCCTGAGAATCCGGATAGTTACGAAACAGACTGATGAGCGCCACAGTGCTGGCAACGGTCACGACCAAGAAGGCTAACAAGCCAAGGGTCGATGAGTCGATCCAAGTATATCTACCCCGCTGGTCCAAGTTCGACATCGCCACGCCCGTTCACGTCAAAGTTGGCTCGTGAAACGCGACCGAGCCAAGCATCCTGCATCACCCCCTGAGCGCGCGCACCACCTTCTCTTCTGCCAGCGCATCCTTCGGGGGGCCGTGGAAGATGATCTCGCCGCGGTCGATGGCGTAGAGGCGGTCGCCGATGCGGGTGGCGGCGGCGAGGTGCGACTCCGCCATCAGGATCGAGACGCCCAGCGCCTTGATCTTCAGAACGGCCTCGGTGAAGCGGTTGACCACCACCGGCGCCAGGCCCTCGAAGGCCTCATCCAGGAGCAGGAGCGTGGGCGACAGCATCATGGCGCGGGCCACCGCCACCATCTTGCGCTGGCCGCCCGACAAGTGCAGGCCCTGGCGCGCGAGCAGATTGCGCACCTCCGGGAATACGCCGAACGCCTGCTCCCGCGGGTCGGCGCCCTGCTGGCCGCGTTTCTTGACGATCTCCTCGCCGAGCCACTGCCCGATCATCAGGTTCTCGTCCACAGACAGCTCCGGGAACACGCCGCAGTCCTCGGGCGAGAAGCCGATGCCGCGCCGGGCGCGCTCGTGCGGCGGCAGCTTGCTGATGGTCTCGCCCTGGAACGTGATCTCGCCCGCGCTCAGCGGCAGGAAGCCCATGATGCTCTCGATGGTGGTGGTCTTGCCGGCGCCGTTCCTGCCGACGAGGCACACCACCTCCTGCGGGCCCACGCTGAGGGAGACCCCGTGCAGGATGTGGGCCGGACCGCGGTAGGTGTCGATCGCCTTGACCTCGAGCACGTGCGTCACCCCTTCTGCGGGCTAGTCTGGGGGAAGGCATCTTGGCCGAATGCATCGGGCCCGGAGGTGCCGAGCAGCGTCATGGCGACCTGGTCGTTGCTGCGGATCTGGTCGGGCGTGCCCTGGGCCATTACCGCGCCCTGGGCCATCACCACGATGCGGTCGGAGTATTTGAACACCACGTCCATGTCGTGCTCGACGATCACCGCGGTGATGCCGCCGCCGCGCACCACCGAGGCGATGGTGTCCATGATCTGCGCCTTGTTGCGCGTGGAGACGCCGCTGGTGGGCTCGTCCAGGAACAGCAGCTTGGGTTTCAGCGCGTAGGCCAGCGCCACATCCAGCAGCTTGCGCTCGCCCTGAGCGAGATCGCGCGCGTCGTCGTCGCGCTTCGCCGCCAGCCCGAACCGGCCGAGGATGTCGTCGGCCTCGGCGATCACGGCCTGGTCACGGTGCGCGAGCGCGGCGAGGTGCGCCGTCTTGCCCTCGCGAGAGAAGATGGCGAGCGCCACGTTGTCGAAGGTGGAGAGGTCGTCGAACACGTTCACCAGCTGGAAGCTGCGCGCGATGCCGAGCCTCACGCGCTCCGTCACCGACGCGCTGGTGATGTCCCGGCCCTGGAACAGGATCTTGCCCGAGCCGGCCTTCAAGTGCGCGGTGATGACGTTGATGAGCGAGGTCTTGCCGGCGCCGTTGGGGCCTACCAGGGAAACGAACTCGCCCTCCTCGACGCTCAGGCTCACGTTGTCCACGGCGCGCGTCTCGCCGAAGTAGCGCTTGAGGTCGATGGTCTGGAGGAGCGCCATGTCAGCTCTTCCTCAGCTTGCTCAGCTTGTCGGCGAGGCGCCCCAGTGTGCCGACGATGCCGGTCGGCAGCAGCATCACCATGGCCACGAGCACGCACCCCAGCACCAGCTGCCAGTACTGCGAGCTCGCGACCGCATAGACCTTGAGGTAGTTGAAGGCGATCGCGCCGACGATCGGGCCGAAGAAGGTGCGGAAACCGCCCAGCACGGTCATGAACACGATCTCGCCGGAGAACGGCCAGTACAGCACCTCGGGCGTGGTGAGACCGTTGAGCGGCACCCACAGCGCGCCGGCAAGGCCCGTGAACAGGCCCGAGATGATGAACGCGATCCAGCGGTAGCGCGACACCCGGATGCCGACGAATCCGGCGCGGGTCTCGTTGTCGCGGATCGCTTGCAGCGCCTTGCCGAAGGGTGAGTGCACGATCACCCACATGACCAGCGCCGCCATCACGAAGATCGCCAACACGTAGTAGTAGTAGGAGTAGACAAACCTCTGGTAGGCGCCCGGCCCCCTGAAATCGAGGAGGCCGGCCAGCAGCGTAATCCCTGTGCGCGGCACGCGGATGCCGTCGGTGCCGCCCGTCACCCAGAAGAACTTGAAGGCCAGGCTCCAGAGCACCTGGCTGAGCGCGAGCGTCAGGATTCCGAAGAAGATGCGGGTGTGGCGCACGCACACGTAGCCGAACAGGGCCGCGATCAGCAGGGAGCTGGCCAGCGCCCCCAGGATGCACAGCTCCATGGAGTGGACGTGCAAGTCGCGCGCGATGAATGCCACGGTGTAGGCGCCCGCGCCGAAATAGGCGGAGTGACCGAACGAGAGCAGTCCGGTGTAGCCGAGCAGCAGGTTGAAGCCGAGCGCGGCGATGGCGAAGGCCAGCCCGTAGGTGATGAGCTCGATCTGGTAGATGCCGGCGAACCGCGGCAGCAAGGCGAGGGCCGCAATGACGGGCACCGCCACCGCCAGCAGCCTGAGGAACGAGGGAACGGAGTGAGCGGACGGCATGGCTCAGGCCCGCCCGAACAGCCCGGTCGGGCGTACCAATAGCACCGCGGCGGCGATGAGATAGAGCACGGCCAGCTCCATCTCCGGGTAGAACTGAATCGCCGCTGTCCTGACGAAGCTGACGATCAGCGCGCCGACAAGCGCGCCCTCCAGGCTTCCCAGGCCTCCGATGACGATGACGACGAACGCAAGGATGAGGAAGTCGAGGCCCATGCCCAGCACCGCCGCCTGCGCCGGCACCACCACGGCCCCGCCCAAGCCCGCCATGAAGCAGCCGATGGCGAAGGCCTGCACGTAGACGCGGCCGACGTTGAGCCCCAGGGCCGATGCCATGCGCCGGTCTTGCGAGGTGGCGCGCAGGATCACACCGAAGCGCGTGCGATAGATGAACCACCAGAGCGCGAGGCACGCGAGAATGCCGATGCCGATCACCACCAGGTTGTAGGTCGGGTACTTCAGTCCCCCGATCCGGATGATGCCCAACGCGTCCGTAATAGAACTGGCGGTAAGCGGCGTGCCGCCGAACAGAAGCTTGATCACGTCCTCCAGGATCATCAGCAGCCCGAAGGTGATGAGCAGGATGTACTCCTCGGGCCGCTTGTAGAGCGGGCGCAGCAGAGTGGGCTCAAGCGCCGCGCCCAAGGCCGCGACCGCAAACGCCCCAATGGGGAGAAGCAGGAGTTGCCCCATGAGCGCGAGGCCGCCGCTCCCACCCGTTCCAAACAAGCCGCCGACGGCCCAGGCCGAGACGAAGGCGCCGAACGCGAAGAAGTTGCCGTGCGCCAGGTTGACGATGCGCATCACGCCGTAGATCAGGCTCAGGCCCGCCGCAATCAGGAACAGCACCGCCGCGTAGAAAATGGAATTCAAGACTTGGATGACCAGGATTTCCATCTTCTTTCCGCCTGAGCAAGGTCGGCCGAGCTTACGCGGTTGCCGCAAGCTCCGCCACGGGATCGGTCGCCCAACCCGCTAGCCCGGCGAGCCTGAGGCGCCGATGCGGCGGATATGCAACGCCCTGGCCGACGGCTCAACCGCGTTGCCGTCCAGGAAGACTGCCAGAATGACGGTATAGTCGTCCGGCGGCAAATCCTGCGGCAGATCGATGGTGAAGAGCCCGTCCTCGCGCCATCCCATCTTGTCCGCCTTGAGCACCTTGCCGGTGCCATCGATGAGGAGATAGCGCGATACGACGAGTAGCGGATAGGTGCCGCGCGCTGTCGTGTGCTTGAGGGGCTCCCTGGCGTGCATGGTGCCGCGCCCGCCCTTCAAGGTCATGTCGGCGCTGATGCGTACCACGATGTTGCGCTCGTCCTGCACCACCGCGTCGATGATGGCTTTCGGCGGATAGACGAACCGGTCGAAGGTGCCGAACCCGAGCGGATACGTCATCTCGCGCACGGCATCGAGCACCGCGCCGTCGGGTGTCCATGACTTCAGCCGGTAGGGGCCGTTGGCGACCAGGAAATGCCCGTTCTTCTCGGCGAACGCGCCGAGCGCCCGCCAGCGCGCCCGCGCTTCGTCCGCGCTGACGAGGCCCTGCAATGCGGTCGGGCGATACCCGTCCCGCTCGAGTTGCTCGACGATCGCGCGCAGCTTCGCCTGGAGCGCCGGATCGCGCACCAGGTCCAGCCACGGCACGCCGCGGCGCCGGGCCTCTCCGGCCGAGAAGGCTGCATCGCCGCGCGCGACCGCCTCCTCCATCAGCGCCAGCAGGTGCCACGGCACCGTGCTCCACGGCGGCGCCAGCGCCGCCACCTGCCGCTCATCGCCCGGGGCGGCTCGGAGATAGACCTCCACGATGGGGGTCTTCGTGACCACCTCCAGGGCCTCGGCGATGACGTGGCGCGTCTCCTCCACGCGCACCACCCTGAGCCCTGCGAGCCGCCCCTCCAGTGTGGCGAAGGCCGCCGCAAGATGCGGCTCGCCGGCGCGATCGCTGCCGCTCGCCCGGGCGCCCCAGCGGTAGAGGAAGGCGTAGGGATAGAGAATGCCCGCTACCCCCTGCTCGGTCCCATCCTCGAACGGCGAGGCCAGGACCTCGTAGGTCACCTTCTCCGAGGCGGACGCCCAGGCGCCCACGCGCTGCAGCGCGCCGGTCCCGGGCTCCGGCAGCAACGCGTCGGTGGGCACCTTGATGCCGCCGGAGCGGCCTTCCACCTTGATCAGCTCTGATTGGATGCGGTTCGGCATCCAGCTCGCGTTGAACGGGAACGGAATCATGGCCGGATCGCCGACGGCCGACCACATGAGCCGCCCCATGCCGTCGGTGAAGCCCGCCACCGGGTTCCAGGCCGAGACCGGCAGGTCGCGCACCCCGAGGTGCAGCTTGCCGTTCCACGGGTACTCCTTGAGCTTCGCCGTGCGCACGAAGATCGGGGTATTGAGGCCGGAAATTGCGTCGTAGGCGATGTTCTCGGCGCCGGGCGGATAGGCGTCGTTGAAATGCTCCTCGCGCGTCGTGTAGCCAAAGACCATCCGGTTGCAACCCACAGTGAGCGCGGCCGCCAGCTGCCGCTCCAGATCGACGTGCTCGGCAACTCCGGCGCGCAGCGTGCCACGCGTCAAGGCCTCGAAGGCCGTATCGGCGACCGGACGCTGTGCGGCATCGAGACCGGGCGCCAGCAAGCGATACGCATGGAACCAGCCCTCCTTGAGCCACGGCGGTCCCGACCAGCCGTTGAGCTGCAAGCTCGCCTCAGAGAGGAGATCGTCGATCGGTACCGCCGCGAGCACGACATCTGCGTCCTTCTCCACCGTCCCGAAGCCAGCGCGAACGATGCTCTCCGCAAGCTCGCCGCGGGCGGCGATGGGCCCACGCGGTGCCGGCGGCGAACCTGGGCTGACAGCGGCTTTGGCCGCCTCGATGCGGTCGAGGTGGTGCAGGTAGTCGGCGTGATAAGGCGTGAGCGGATAGGGATGGAAGATGAAGCCACCGGCCTTTACCGCGCTGAGCTCGGCCATGAGGCCGCGCGCCGCGCTGCAGCGATCCTCCGCGGAGGCAAAGCGCGTCGACGCGGGGTCAAACGAGAGGACCAGGAACGCGCCCAGCGATTTGGCCGATTTGACATGGTCGGGGATCGGCGCGGGGAGCTTCGGGATTGCGCCCAGATAGGCGTGCAGGGTCTTGTCGACAAGTCCGGCGGCGGCAGCCTCCGGCTCGATGGTGTCGATGCGGATCTCGTCTGGGTAGTACGACTGAAAGTGACCGACCGAATGCCCCGCCCCACCCCGGCCGCTGGCCACGATGGCGGCGACGGCCAGGGCCATCGCCGCGGCGCCATGGCACCGTCGGCGGGACAGCCAGCTCCAGGCCGTCTTAGTGCTCATGGCCCCGGCGCATCCGCCGCTCCCGCGCTTTCCGGTTTGCGTAGGTTCGGTAGCGGAGCGCAGACCCAACACCAACAACGGTTGTTCCATCCGTCGTGTTGGGTCTGCCGCCGGCTTGCGCCGGCGGTGACCCAACCTACGTCGCCTACGTCAACCAGGTCGTCTTCAGCCAATTGGCCGCTGCGGTCGACTCGTTGTGTGAGGTGCCGGGCTTGGGCCAATCCGGCGGCGCGGTGATGTCGCGGATCGGAATGGTGATGATCGAGGCCGGATCCCAGACCGGGAAGTCGTACTTCGGATCGTTCTTGGTCATCCCGATCACCGTGTCCTTGTAGCCCTGGTGGTTGTCGGGCCGGATATAAGTGTACCCTGACGGTGCGTTGATCCCCATGCCCTCCAGCATGGCGATGATCATCTCGTCGTCCGGCCAGCCGCCGGCAAGCAGGTTGGCCTTCTCCACCGCTGCCTTCAGCAGATAGAGCGATGTGTAGGCGCCGTCCGCCTCGAAGCTCGGATATTCGTTCCAGCGCTTGTAGTAGCGTTCGACGAACGAATCGTTGATCGGCCAGCGACCCTTCGCTGGGAACGTGAAGAAGTAGTTGGCGTGGCAGCCGGCGAGGACGCCCTCCGGGTGGTCCTTGCCGATGGCGTGCGGCTGTCCGCCGAAGGCCAGCGTGGTGGCCACCTTCATCTTGTCGAACAGGCCATAGCGCAGGGCCTGCTTGTAGAACGCCACGTAGTCGCCGCCCCACACGCCGCAGATCAGAAGATCCGGCTGGTCGGAGATGATCTTCGTGATATGCGCGGTGAAGTCGGTGGTGCCCAGCTTCGGCCACGCCTCGGAGACCGCGGTGGCCCCGGGAACGAGCTTCTGGTACGCGAGCATGAAGTGCTCGTGCACGTTGCGGCCGTAGCTGTAGTCAGGCTGGATCGAGGCGACCTTCTTGGCCGTCGGCCAGGCCTTCGCCGCGCCTACCGCCGAGGTGATGCCGTCCGCCGACTGGATGTTCGTAACGCGGAAGGTGTACTTGGGATTGGGCACCGCCTTGTCGAACAGGAAGTCGGTGCAGCCGTCGTTGAACATCGTCAGCACCTGCAGCTCCTCGGCCACCGGCCCGAGCGCCGGCGTGTTGCCGCTGGAGATGACGCCGGTGAAGAGGTCGATGTTCTCCGACAGCTTCATGCGGCGCAGCTCGCGCACGTTGGCGTCCGTGCCGGCCGCCTCGTCGGCGAAGATGGTCTCGATCTTGCGCTTGCCGAGCAGCCCGCCCTCGGCATTGATCTCCTCGGCCGCCATGATGTGGCCTTTGCGGCCGGGCTCGCCCAGCAGGTTGGCTGGGCCGGTCAGGAACGTGATGTGGCCCGTCTTGTAGGGTTTATCGGGGACTGTCCCTTTAACCTTGGGAGCAGCTTGGGCCGGGCGGGGACCGGCAAAGTACGTACCGGACATCGCGCTTGCAGCGACCGCAGCACCCGCGGTGACGCCGAGGCTGTTCAGGAAGGTCCTGCGATCCATGGGATTTTTCATGGGGTTACCTCTCCTTGCGATTGTTTCTCGCCCAGATACAGTGCTCTGGGGCCGGCCCTTGGTGCGGGCTTCTCATGCCTCAAGATAGCACTTTGTCGCAGCCTCAGCCATCCCACTGGGCGGCGCTGGCCAGCGTGTGCTCGTGCCGTGCCACCTGTTTAACTGTGCTGCCGATGCTCGGCTCGTTGCCGCGGCTGCGATCGCCGTGATCGACCTGGACCGCAATCGACTTCAGATCGCACCGCTTTCGGTGCAACGCACACCATCAATATTGCGGTGACGGCAAAGCTGTCGACGAGCGTGGCATGACCTCGGGCTTCTCACCGAAGCTGCCGCTCAGAGCGACGGCGGCGATCAATGCCTTAATGGCCCTTCACGGAGGAAATGAGAGCCGGGGCAATGCCGGACCGGCGCAACAGCAGGATTGAGGCGACGAGGAAGGAAAACGTGATGAGGAACCCGATGTCATCGAGGCCAGTGCCCGTCGAGACAACATGATTGACTGCCATTTCCTCAAGAAGACTTGGGCCTCCACACCCGAGTTTTTTATAATCTAGTCTAGTGACCACGCCCCTCTGCCGAACGGCGAACGTCGGGTTCTGAGTGTCTTGCGGCCTTCGTCATCGACGATGGAACGTTGTCGAGAAGCGCCGCTGACGAGGTCCGCTTCCTCTGCTTCGCGTCGCCGTCACCCAACCGCTCGCGATATCGGCGATGACGCCAAGCGCCCGGCGGCCCCGATCAGATGCTTCCTTCTAGCGATAAGGCCGAACATTGCCGCGCGCGGCCCAGCCGGTGTAGCCCGCGTCATGCATGAGCTCGAGCCAGCGGCCGTCGCGACTTTGACCGCCGGTGGCGGTGAGGCGGCAGCTGGTGGGCAGGACCTGGACGATCGGCGGGGCGCCCGGGGCGGGCCGCGCGCGCAGCGGGAGGTACGGCCCTTCGAGGCGCCACCGGTCGACGCAATAGCGTTGACCGGGCCTCGCCACGGGCACGTCCGGCGGCGGCGCGACGCTGAATGCCGGGCCGGTGGTCCCTTCGCTCACCGATGCGGGCGGAGGCGGTGGTGGCGGGGTCAGCGACGGTGGCGGAGGTGGTGAAGGTGGCGGCGGTTTGGGACAGGCCGCAGCGTCGTGCGCGCAGGGATCGAAGGCATCGGCGGGCAGGGCCGCGCGGGCGATCGCCTCGATGGCCTTGAGCAGGAGATCTTCGGGGACCTTGCCGTAGAGCGGCGGCAGCGGCTTCGCGAGCGCGGCGAACGCCTCCCCTCCCCGCTTGAAGGCCTCGATACGTCTCGCGAGCGCGTCGGCCTCCACGGCGGAATGGAGGGTTGGTTCGTCGCGTCCCTTCTGCGCCTCGCGGTCGGCGGCGTAGTAGTCGGCGGTGAGCGCGCGGGCGCGGGCGAGCGCTTCCTTGCCGGGCGCTTCCCTCTCCCACTGCTCCTCCTTCGTGAGGTGCTGGAGGCCGGGAAGCTTGCGGCGGAAGGCGGACGCCGTCTCCACGAGCTCCTCGAGCGCGGCGGGGATGTGCGTTCTCGCCATGACCGCGAGATGCGCCTCGAGTTTGGCGTGGTCGGCACGCCGCTTCGCCTTGCTCCGTGCGTAAGCCTTGCTCTCCCGGTCGTGCTCCGCGGCGCGCTCCCAGACGGAGGCCGGGCCCTTTTCCTTTGCGGGCGTCTGTCCCGGCAGCAGGGCGGCCTTCTTGGGGGCCTGCAGCGCCGGCTCGCCGAGGCGGCCGCACTGGCTGAGCACGAAGGCGAGAAGGATGGCATAGAGAAGGACGAGGCCGGCTTTCATCCAGTGGTTGAGGAGCATGGCGGGCGTTCCGGGGAGCCTGGCGGTCATGGCTTGAGGAGGAGGTAGAGGGCGCCCAGCACGGCCATGACCCGACGAACCTGCCGGGCCCGCTGGTGACGATCCTAAAGAGCAGCGTGACGATCTTTGGCGCGATCTTCTGCTGGATGTCATCTGCCGGAGCTGCTGGCGGGTCTGGTGGTAGTGGACGTAGGCGGCAGCCCGCTGGTCGGGCGGGGCGTTGCGCCAGGTCGGCGGATGCGCCATGAGGCGCGAGGCCGTGGTGTGACCCCGGCAGGGCGTCGCGGATGCGCTGGATGAGGCGGCGCAGGACGACATCGAGCGCGGGCATGGTCCCCTCCCCTCGTTCAGAGGTTCTGCCGGTGCCAGAGCCGGCTGACGGCCTGCTCGAGCTGCACGCTGAAGATGTCGAACTCGCGCTCGATCGCGAACGGCGGTGTGGCCAGCACGTCATGGATGCCGTAGCGCAGCGTCAGGCCGGTCTCGAAGTCGACCTGGCGGGACGCGATCGCGCGCTGATCGAAGAACTGGGCGTTCTTGGGCTTTGACGCATTTTGGATGATCGTGAAGCCGTCCGGCCGCACCTCGATCCAGGCGAGCCGCACGCGCCGCAGCGCAAGATAGAGAAACGGGTCCAGGGCCAGAAGCAGACCGAGGAGGCCCAGGAAACTCCAGAAGCCGTCGTGGCAGAGGACGGCGAGCCCGACGCTCTTGAGCGGGAGGGCCAGGCCGAGCCACAGATTGCCGGGATGGGTCGTGACCTGGAAGCAGATGCCGTTGTCCGTCGGCCAGACGTGAGAGCTGCCGTAGGGATTGGTGGCGGCGGTGCGCGGCGCGATGTGGAAGAAGGTCGCGGCCATGGGACTCCCCTGCTCGGCTGGCACAGGGAGTCTCTATAAGAAGGTCTTCCCACTAGATGCGAGCTAGACGGGAAGGTCCGCGGCACGCCAGCAGGCTGGCGGCCGTCCACCGATGGGCAACAGCACAGATGCACAACCGCACTGATGGGCCCTCATCCTATTCCGGCGATCCGGTCGGACGCTGCGGTCTTGCAGATCTGCGCTCATGGTCATGTGTACAAGCCAGCATGAGCAGATGCGCCCATCTGCATGGACGCACATGTGGACAATCGCACAGGTCAGCAGTTGAGCATGGGTGGACTTGCTGAACTGACCTGTTGCCCAAGTACCCATCTGGACAATGGCGCATGTTCCCACTTGCCGGGATGCGTAAACGTAGGGATGAACATGTGCGGGTTTGCACATCAGCGCAGATGCCATGATGGGCAGATGCTGATCTCCACATCGCTGGTCTCCATATCGTGCGCCTATCACGGGTTTGGCCGCGCGCCGAGCGCCGCCGAACGGCGCCAGCCGCGGGTGGTCCTGATCGGGGCGGCGGATGAGAACGCGCGTGGCGTAGATGGTCCGGTGATTGTGGACGTCGGCGGCCTGATTTACGGCCAGCTATACGAGCAGGAAGTGCCGGTTGAGCGACACGGCTACATGACGAACCTGCTCGGCGATCGGGCGGTGCAGACGATCGAGGGATATGCCAAGTCGAGAGAACCCTTCCTGCTGAGCCTCCATTTCACAGCTCCCCATTGGCCATGGGAGGGTCCGGACGACGCGGCCGAGTCGCAGCGTATCAAGGACGTCTTTCACTGGGGCGGCGGGTCGCTGAGAACCTACGCCGCAAGGGTGCAGAGCCTGGACGCCAATATTGGCCGGGTGGTGCAGGCGCTGGACGCGAGTGGTCTCGCCGGCAACACCATCGTCGTCTTCACGAGCGACAACGGCGGCGAGCGGTTCTCCGATACCTGGCCGTTCTCCGGCATGAAGGAGGAACTCCTCGAAGGCGGCCTTCGTATTCCGTCGATTGTGCGCTGGCCTGGACGGATCGCAGCGGGGTCCACCTCCGAACAGGTCATGGCCACCATGGACTGGATGCCAACGCTGCTGGCTGCCGCTGGCACCTCGCCGGACGCGGCCTATCCATCCGATGGTGAGGACCTGGGACCGATCCTGAACGGCCGCGCGGCGCCGCATCCGCGCAAGCTCTACTGGCGCCATTATGCCGGATCGCAACGCGCCATCCGCGATGGCAACTGGAAGTATCTGCGCATAGCCGGCAACGAGTTTCTGTTCGATGTGGTTGCAGACCCGCGTGAGAGGGCCAATCTCAAGAATCGCGAGAAAGATGTCTTCGGTCGGCTAAGGGGCGATTGGGAGGCCTGGAACGAACCATGCTGCCCGAGCGGCAGCGACCGATGTTCTTCGGCAATACTGGCCGCGGCATCGCCGATCGCCATGGCGTCACCAACCCAGCGCCTGCAGATCCGCCGGTCAGCCTGCCCAAGAACTGATGATGAGTAGGTGCAGGGCGCTTGCTACACGGATGCTCTGCGCCTTCGCCGTCTGCTTCGAGGTCTCCTCCTGGCACAAGGCTGAAGACTTCGGCGGTGCAGCGATTCCGGCAGCTTTCTGAGGGCCTTGGACGTACTCTACGCGTCGCTCGCGTCACCGTCCCGGCGACGATGAAGTTGCATCAACTCGTACACATCACCGTTCCGGCCTACCGACCGTTACCCGAAGGGCCGAGACCGCGGCTTCCGGCCAAGCGGGGCTCGGTCGCGCGGCCAGCTTGCCGCGCGATAGGGCGGGACGCCGGCCGTAGGCCGGCGGAGGCCCCAAAACATTGGGCTGATTCACAGTGATCGCGACAATTCGCGGCCCCTTCCGAGCAACAGCTCGATCGTTCTTCCACGGAAATGACCCATGATCTCGCGACCGCGGTGGAGCTCGAGGGCTGGTTTCCACGGGACCATGGTGATGCCTTCTGCGGAGCGCAAAACGGCGAGCTTCATGGTCGGGCGTACGATTGCTGCTCGTAACGGCCGCGGACCATCTCGTCCGGCATCGGACGCCACGATGGTGTCCCCGTCTGTTGGACGAGGCTCTTCTCGACCGGTCCAGGTCGCGGTTGATCAGGTCGGCAACGAGGCCCGGCTTCGGGGTGACGCCACCATCAGGGGCACGCGTGGGGAACTGTTGCGACAGTAGCCATTCCTTCCGAGCCGTCAGCGCAGCCTTCACTTCTGCCCCGAAGCCGTGCTCACGAAGGGGCATTTCCTTGTTCTCGGCGATCGTCTTGTCCAGCCAGTCAAGGCGTCGGCACCCGGTAGCTTCTCCAGCTCCCAATACGACAGGACCTCGACGCGGACATTGCGCATCCTGCCCTTGCCTGAGGAGCCGGAGAGCGCCACGATCATTCCCCGCCCCGGCATCTCCTCGGGCGCCAGCTTGCTAGTCTCGGCGTAGTGGACGCGACCATCGATGCCGTCGACGACGACGTACTGCCGGTCATAAATCTCATCGGCCAGCCCGACGCCGACGACCTTGCCGATAACCGGTCTGTCCTTTCCGGCACCATCAAAGATGGCGTAGTCGCCGGCGGCGCGATCGAGCCCCGCCTCGCGCATGACCCGGAACATGGTGGCCATCTTGTCGCCCCGCTCACCCATGCGGCGCAACTTGGTCTCCAAGCCTGGATCGGCGACCCACACGCCGGTTTGCTTCTCTTCGGCCAGTCCCATCTTTTCGAGCTTGCGCAGCCGGCCGATCCGAAACGCATGGCGCTGCGCATCTGGCTCGGGCGCTGCGGAAAGGGTCAGCACATTGTCCTTGGCGGCGGCGCGGATGCCGTGGTCAAGCATGGTGAAGCGCTCCTGCTCCATGGCCCTGTAGAGTCTCTGCCACCGCTCTAGGTCAGTCTCGGGCCCAAGCTCCAGGGAGACGAGTTCGCGGGCGCGGTTGCGAATACCATGGCTGATGTAGTTCCGCGCCATGACCAGGTCCTGGCCCTGGTCGTCGCGGCCGCGGACGATGATGTGGGTGTGTGGGTGGCCAGTATTGAAGTGGTCAACGGCGACCCAATCGAACTCGGTCCTGAGGTCCTCCTCCATCCCTCGCATCAGGTCCCGCACGAAGGGCTTCAGATCCTCCATACGGGCACTGTCCTCGGGCGAGACGACGAACCGGAATTAGTAGCGGTCTTCCTTCTGGCGCGCGAGGAAGTCGCTTCCGTCCGCGTCGTCCCGGTCCTTGTCGTAGAGCTGACCTGGCTGGCCATCCCGAGTGACGCCGTCCCTGAGGATGTAGTGCTGATGCGCACGGGCGGCGCCAAGGTCAGACGTTCCGTGCCGGGCGATGCGGGCCTTCACGATGACATGCGCGTCCCTGGTCGAGGCGGGAGGAGTGCGTGAAAAGAACCCTTGCCGCGCGCCAACTCGGCTACAGGCCGGCTTGTGAGCGGGTCTGCCCGCCGGCGGCCTTTACGCAGGCTTTTGCCGGCTTCCTTGGCGACGAGTTTGAAGACACGCTCGTTTCGAGGCGTGCGCTTACTGCTGGCCCTGCCGAGCTTCGGTTGAAAGGGATCGTTCGCCATGGCGGATCAGGCGATATTCGGTTATCATGCTAGCATGTGGCTTGGCATCTGCAGGAAATCAAGATCGCCTGCTTGATGCCGATCGCGATGTTTTCAGCGACAGTCTTTTGGGGCGATAGAATTGGATTTGGCGCCATCCTGGCTCAATTAAATCAATAGGTTAGATGACGATTGGCGCTAACTATTTATATTGCTTTATATACCAATGTCTCTCTCCCCTGCAAATCATAAAACATTCTCCGGCCGCGCCGACGAATTCGCCAATGACTGATCACGCAATATTTACTTAGAATTCTTCAATTCGCCATTTTCCATCTTAGCTTTGGCATTAGGCGGAAACCGCGCCCGCGCTAATTAAATAAGCCTCCCGAACCGGAAATATCGCTCAAAATGTCGATATCGGATATTCTCGGACGTCGTCGGACAAGGATGGGAGGGTGGGAAGTCTCACCGAGCCGATGTCTGGGACATCGCGCCTCGCCCTGCTTCCCCCCGGAGCCGCCGTCGCTCGCTCACTCAGTACGGCGAGCGATGGCGGCGGAGGGGGGAGCGCGCTTCCCCTTGGTGAGCCAGAGCGAGCGCGCATTGGCGATCGGAGCGAACGATCATGCGCAGGCGGCAACGAGCTCTTCAGGTCTATCCGACCCAGGACGGGGATGGTCAACAGAGCAATCTTAGCGGCCTGCAGCAGGAGCAGAACGGGAAGGCGCTGAAGCGCCTCGAGCGCGATGTTTCCATTGCAACAGAACTATTGGCAACGTTCGTGGGGTACTTCCTCACGATCACGCCGCCGCTGCCGGCAAGCGAGACGGAAGCGGCGCGTGCGCTCGGCAGGCTCCGGTTCGACCAGGTCATTGCTGGGATCGCGCACCGTCTCAAGACGGATCGACACCTGATCGCGCGCGTGCTCGCTAAGTTACAGCAA
>Ga0207712_10000590_pt1 | contig 29093 bp, 20 predicted proteins | sample KBSS44metaG_FD_184402 | JGI IMG/M metagenome (GOLD analysis project Ga0207712, IMG submission 184402) | Switchgrass rhizosphere microbial communities from Kellogg Biological Station, Michigan, USA - KBS S4-4 metaG (SPAdes) (version 2) | ecosystem: Host-associated > Plants > Roots > Rhizosphere...
AGGCTGGCTTTGGTCAAAGTTTTCAAAATGGAAAAGAAAATATAGAAAGAAAATAAAACTTCGGGCTGACACTAACTATCATCTTATCGAATTCAAATTCTACGATCGGAACGATGATGAAATAAAGCTCTGATAAAGTAAAAGAGGCTGTCTCAAAAGGGACAGCCTTTTTCTCTACACAAGCGATAGCTACAGAAGAAATGGGAGATGATACACCACCGGATTTTGAAAAATAGCAGCAAATAATAGAATAAAATAAAAATATCTCCCTCCAAATTATTCTTAAATTTGGTTACTCCTATTTTTTGCAAATCGCTTAATGAACTCTCACCATGAAAAGAATTTTATTTTTCTTACTTATTGGCTTTATTATGAATAAGAGTTCTGGTCAACTGGAATTCAGAAATTCAAATGTTGGAAGGCTTATCAATTTAGAAGATTTTAATGGACGTTCCCTTTTAAAAAAATATGATCCCGCTATAGCGGGGTCGCCATTTATAAATGGCGATTGGACACCGGCGAAAATTACACTGGCAAATGGAAAAGAAATTGGTCCATTACCTGTAAAATTAAATATTGAAAGCAATCAGTTATATTTTCTGGACAGCACTGGTAAAGAAATGATTGCAATAGAAGGGCTAATTAAAAAAATTGATTTCATTAACTATTATTCGAAAGATAGCATCAGGTATATTTTCAAAAGCGGTTACCCTAATATTGATAAGCAAAATGAAAATTACATTTATCAGGTTTTTACTGAGGGGAAAGTTGAGCTGGTTGCAAAGAAAACTAAATATATCAGGACAGTTAAGGATGAACTTTCTGGCGAAATTTCAAAAGATTTCGTGGACGGTGCGGCAATATTATACATATACACCTTCGATAATATACAGGCATTTCATCCCAATAAAGATTTTGTTCTTTCTCTTTTGATAGATAAGCAAGAGGAAGTAAACACGTTCATCAATGCGAATAAAATTAATTTAAAAAAGACTTCAGACTTAATCAAACTATTTAGTTATTACAATAAATTATAACAGTATTATCTACGCTTTCTTATCGTTAGCACAAATGAGTTAAACAATAAAGTAGTTATACTTAATAATTTCATCTATAAATAAACCGCCCTGTAGAGGCGGTTTATTTATAGTTCAGAAATAAAAGTGGTATTTTAGAAATTCGGATTTACGACAGCAGCACTTCCAGCACCTGGCTCATTCTTTTCTATTTCATCACCAGGAACATCCCAATAATCCATGAAATTATAATCGATCGTAGCATTGGTGTAAACATTTCCTTTGAAGAGTAATGTACTTCCATATCTGCCACCGCCGTTTGCAATAGCATATGTCCAACCCCATCTGCGAAGGTCATAGTAAGAAAGTCCACGAAAAGCAAGGGCTGCTAATCTTTCCATAGTTAGCTCTTTAAGCGCCTGGGCTAAAGTCAAGGCACCTAAAGCAGCTACACCAGCACCCTGGTATGTTCTAACAGCATCTATTAATAATAATCCGGCTGGTATATTTCCAGTTCTAATATTTGCCTCGGCAAGCATTAATTGATTTTCTTCAAATGTGGGACCAATATATATTTCTAATTTTCCCACCTGGCGAGTACCTAAAATTGGAAAGCCTGTTAAACCTGCAGTAACTCCATCCACTAAGCTATATCTTGTACTGTTCGTGTTAGCATCACCATAAAAAGTACCAAACGATGTTGTAAAGTTTGCCAACCTCTTATCACCAGTTTTAAATTGTTGAACTAACCTCTCACCTAGTTTATAAGTTGTTGTTTGATTACTTGCTGTCAAGATACCTGCAACCGATCCACCGATTGGTGAAAAGAAAGAGTTGGCAGCAGATGTCCTTCCAGTAAATACAAAATCACCTTGCTTTACGCCATTATTACAAAACGTGGTAACAGATGCCCAATCAGCAGCGGTCATTGCAGGAATGCTAGCCTTGGTGATTGTTGCACTAGGATTACCATTTACAAAAGGAGCAAGGTGGTTTAATAAAATATTTCTCGCTAACATAGTATTAACTGTCCTTTTCCATTGATCGACAGATAAAGGTCTCCCAAGCCCCACTTGGTTCTGTTGTGGGATCAATTGCGAGATTATTACATTGTAATCTGTTTGATTTGAAATAGCACTAAGTGTAGTCAATGCTAAATTCAATTGTTTGTTTGATTCGGCTATGATATCAGATTGCTTTTGAAACTTGTTCACGACTGTGTTAGCCTCATCCATAATCAATCCAGCGTAATATAATGTCCCTATTTGCGCATAAGCGTAGCCTTTCCACCAATAGGCCCAGGCCTTAAACGTGTTAGCTTTATCTGTGCTCATAGGAACCTTCCCTATTTGTTCCAATGCCAAATTACACCCATTTATCATTGCATACATATTTGTCCACTCATAATACAACGCATTATTGCCATTTGCTGTTGAAGCACTATTATTAAAAGACCTGATGATGCCTTTCGCCTGCGGTGAAGGATTTACAAAAACTGTTGTTGGATCAGCAGGGTCCGCTTGAAATTTGTCTGGAACACCCATCGTTGTTGTTTGATTATTTGAGCCCTGACCACCACCAATCAGGTCGCCCATCAATTCATGATATCCCCAGGGCAATGAAAAATAACTATCTCCTAACCATCCGTCTCCATAATTAAATCCATTCCAATAAATGCCACCTTTCGCATAAGCAGCAAGCCCCTCTTCATTACTTACATTTACATCAAATGTGGGAGCATTGGGGTTTTCAACATTTAATTTCTTCTTGCATGAGCTGAAAATCAGCAATAGCATAGAAGTTGCGGCAAGAAGAACCTTGTACTTCCTGCCTAAGTTATTTATGTTTAATTGTATTTTTTTCATCTCAAAAAGTTTAGTTTATGATCAAAAGCCAAGATTCAATGTAACCTGATATGATTTAAAATTTGGAATGGTACTATGGTCAATTCCTCTGTCAAATGCAGAGTTTGATGCGCCTGAGCTAATTTCCGGGTCCATTCCTGAATAATCAGTAATGGTCAAAAGATTTCTGCCACTTAACACCAATTGACATCTCTTCAACCAGTTCTTTTGAATAAATTTTGAAAAATCAACTCCTAAAGCAACATTTCTCAATCTTAAAAAAGAGGCGTCCTCATAAAAGAAATCTTTGGTTACGTTATTACCAACACCTCTTGCAGTACTGCCAAGAGCATAATATGCAGAAGCATAATAAGCAGTCCAAGCACCGGTTTCGCCGTTGATCGTAATAGGTTTTTCAAAATCGTGGCTGATGCCATCACGATACATCCATTCGTTGGTTTGATTATAAAGATGTGATCCATTAATCCAGTCAAACTGAAAACCAAACGTAATGGTATTTTTCCAGGTGAAATTATTAATAAACGATGCAGTCAGTTTCGGATTCGGATCTCCTAAAGACTCTGCCTCATCTGAGAAAAAGATAGCTTTGGTTGATTTATTAACGACTCTTCCTTCTACAATTTCATAATTGCCTTGGTTGGCAGCAGGGATAAAAAGAGTCTTGCCGTCTGCCCTAAATTGGCCAACACTAGTTAATGCTTTATATCCATAAATTTCTCCAATCTTTCTCCCTGCCGCAAGTATTAATCCAGAGCTACCAGCAGCCGTAAGAAGTGGTATATCACCGCCAGCTACTTCATCGATAATTGAAGTTTGATGGCCAAGATTGGTGGTCAAATCCCATGTAAAATCTCTGGTCGCATATACAGGAATATTTATTCCAACCTGCCAACCTTCAGAAGAAAGTTTAATTGCATTTGTCAATAATTGAGTTGAACCAGTTGAAGGCGGCACATTCTGATAAAAGATTGCATTATCAGTATTTCTGTTCCACCATGTAAATGAAGCATTAATTGTTTTAAGCCAGTTGCCTTTGAATAAACCAATAGAAAGATCAGCACCTACTTCTGTCTCTGATGATACTTCTACGTTCAGGTTAGGGTTCTTTGCTCCTGTTTGGTTAGTATAAGAAGTCTCATTACCTGTTGGCTGCAAATTAAGAACAGGATACCTGTCAAACGGGGAAGGCTGAATACCTGCTTTACCATAAGCTGCTCTAAACTTCAATTGAGGTAATAAATTATGAAGGCCGTCCCAGAATTTGAATGCCTGTAAATTTATATATCCATTATAATGTGGGAAAGAAAAAGGTTCGGAACCCGCTCCAAAAGCTGAAGAGTAATCAGTTCTGAATCCACCTGAAATACCACCATAATTTCCGAAATCAAATCTCTGATCAAATAAGTAACCATATGTAACAAATGGTTCGACATAATCAAATGCCACATGCTGAGCCTGGGTGGACGTCATAGTGAATGGGGGGTTTAACGGAAGTGTTTGTCCCCATGTATCCAACTCCTTATAGTCATTTTTGCGATAGTCCCATGAAACTTGTGTTGTTGTTTGCACCGGGAATTTGATATGAAAATCTTTTTCAAAATCAGTCCTGATTATTGCACTTGCATAGAAGTTTTGTTTGGTATTATTATATTGCCAGTTATCAATCTCTCCTGTTGCATCTGAACCAAACCAGGAAGCATATGAATCCTGGTCAATAGTATTAGCATTTGTTGTTTGGTTATAAATTGTCCAGATATCATTTTCATTCTTGAAAGTAAGTCCATACCGTGCATTCAATGTTAGAAATTTATTTACTTTATAAATTGCTTCGAAATTCTGCATGATGTCCCACCTCTTACTATTACTTTTTTCATATTCTAACCTATAGAAGGGATTAAAAGCATTTACACTGGCGAAACTTGCCCTTTGATAAGAAGCATAATGCCCTCCGAGAATTGTATCTTCAAGACTAAAGAATGGTGAAGTATTTAAAAATCCATAAACACCACCTACATCAGCATTACTTTTGCCTTGACCGTACAAGGTTCCACCGGGTGCGCCAAGACGGGGGTGCAACGTGTTAGTAGTGTAAGCTAAATTAGTTATTGTGCGAAGCGTAAATCCTTTAAATAGTTCTAATCCTAAATTCAATGTAACATTTATCTTATCCAGGTATCCATTGTCTTCTAAAAACGCAGAGTTGGTACGATTATCAGAAACTCCAAAGTTGAAATCCATTCTATCAGTACCTCCACTCAAACTAACTGAGTTATTTCTTGATGGGGCACTACGAAACACTTCTGCAAAATGATCATTGAACTGTATATCTCCTACATATGGTTTATTATTTTGATTTCGTGGATCAAGTATTCCATAGCGGGTATAATTTTCCGTGGCGCCAGGAGTGCTGCTTCCTGTACCTGGAATATTAGTTCCATATACATAAGACAGGGAATTTGAACCGAGAATAATTCCTGTTACAGGATCTATTTTAATTGGGGTGCCAGCAACATATCCTAAACCTGCATTGGAACCCTGATAGATAATATGTCCACTAGCATCTGTCAAATAAGGATGCAAACTAGCCTTGTTAAAATCTCCTGCATTTATAAAGGAATTGTGTGCATAGCTGGATGAAACATTAATATTTAATTTTCCTCTTTGACCCTTCTTAGTAAAAATTTGAATTACTCCATTTGCTCCCTGTGCACCATAAAGGGCAGCAGATGCTGCACCTTGCACTATTTCTACACGTTCTACCTGGCCAAGATCAAGTGTGTTTAGATTTTCAAATGGAATTTCAATACCATCTAACAGTATTAATGGTCTTGTACCACCCTGAACAGTATTGATACCTCTCAATACTATGTTTACCTTGTCACCAGGGTTACCAGATACAGAAGATATTTGAGCACCTGGTATTTTACCAATGATGGCTTGGTCAAGTGTTGCAGCTGGTACTGTGGGCAGTTTATCTCCAGAAATAGATTCTACTGAAATTCCAAGCTTTCTTTTACTGGTTGCTGTACCAGTACCGGTTACAACAACTTCATTCATGCCTTTAACATCAATAGCTAATGAAACCGAAACATTAGCAGTGGCAGCTACTTCTTTTGTTTCAAAACCAATTGCACTAATAATTAAGGTCGCATTGTCTTTTACCTTAATACTAAAAGCACCAGTGGAGCTGGCTGTTACCCCATTTTTAGTGCCTTTTTCTCTAACTGAAGCATTAGGGACTGGTAAACCAGCTGCATCGGTTACTTTACCCGTGATCTCTGTTGTTTGTGCCCACGCTGTATTTGTAATACAGAAAATGAGCAGCAGACTGAGTCCGATTAGTTTTCTCATGATTTGTAGTTTTGTGAAGTGATTGTAGTTCCCAAATATAGGACTTCTCTATATTCGATTTGCTAACTTATGACAAAAAAGACCGTGCATCATGCTGCACGGCCTTTAAGAAATAAATCTTGCCTTTAATCAACTTCTTAGTTTCGATCTCTGCTCCCTAGGTAGATCATTATATACTGTACAAGTGTTACTACAGCTGCGAGTGCAGCCACCACATAAGTCATCGCTGCCCATTTTAATGCATCTTTTGCTTTTGGAAATTCTGTGCTATTTGTCACATTAGTTCTTTCTAACCAGGCAAGTGCTCTGTTGCTGGCGTCAAATTCCACGGGCAAAGTGATCAGGGTAAATAATACTGTAACTGCCATCATTGCAATCCCTACCAATAGCAAACTAGTATTACCGGAAGCTGCCATAATTACCCCTATTAATAATACAATATTTACAAGATTTGAAGTCAGCTGTACCACAGGTACAAGACGACTCCTCATCATTAACCAGCTATATGCGGAAGCATGTTGAACTGCATGGCCACATTCGTGAGCAGCTACAGCAGCGGATGAGATGCTGGTTCCCTCATAAACTTCAGGGCTAAGATTAACGGTTTTATTCGCCGGATTATAATGATCAGTCAAAAATCCTTGCGAAGCAATAACGGTTACATCAAAAATCCCGTTTTCACGCAACATTTTTTCTGCAACCTGCTTTCCGCTCATTCCATTTGCAAGGGGTATTTTGCTGTATTTTGAAAACTTGCCTTTAAGTATCATCGAAACGATCAAACTGATACCCACAAATAACAAAGAAACTAAGAGAATTCCCGGTGTCATATTATTTTGATTTTAAGTATAATTATATCAAAGCTGGTTCCATTTTTATAAAGTGAAAAAAAGGCAACTTGCTATTAAGTTTTACAGTCTTTTTGACATTAAATAAAATGATGGACCAATACTATAAAACTAAAAGGGAAGGGTTTTGTTTTAGAAAAACCTTCATATAACTGTTTGTTTTTTAAATACTTATGTGATTATCCGTATAAAAAGATATTGTATATATATAACAGCACAAGTTAACCGAAAAGTTATACACAGGAAGAAAAAATTATTTTGAAATGTGAGTCAGAATTGTAACTTAGTATCAGAATTTAATGGGTTAGTAAGTAAGAGGGTCAATCACAAGATTGGCCCTTTTTACTTTTATTCACTGCTTCTTTAATGATCATTTTTATTTTTCATTTCTTCGAATTGCTTTATCAATCTCTATTTTTTATTGAAATTACTTTTTTATAAAATAAGATGCGGTTATCGACGAAAACCTAACTTTATTTTATGAGTAAATTGAAAAAAGCTTATTTCTGTCAGAACTGTGGATATGAAAGTGTGAAATGGCTTGGTCAATGTCCTTCATGCAATCAATGGAACAGCTTTGTAGAAGAAATAATACAAAAAGAAACTGTAAAAAATAATGGATGGGAACATTATAATGAATCAACGGAACGGACAAACAAAACAATTCAACTTGATGAAATAAAAAGTAGCGAAGAAAAAAGATTGATGACTGCAGATGATGAATTGAATCGTGTATTAGGTGGTGGTATTGTTCCTGGAAGCATTGTACTCGTCGCAGGCGAACCAGGTATTGGCAAATCAACTTTGTTTTTGCAAAATGGTTTAGAGCTGGGGAATAAAATAGTTCTTTATATAAGTGGTGAAGAAAGTGAACAGCAAATAAAAATGCGTGCAGACAGAATTAGAAAAGATATATCAGCAAGCTCAGCAGAAAATTTTTATTTACTTACTGAAACATCAACACAGATCATTTTCCAGGAAATAAAAAAACTTAGACCTGATCTTGTTATTATTGATTCAATTCAAACGTTACAAACTCCTTATATTGATTCATCTCCGGGCAGTATATCTCAAATACGTGAATGTGCTTCCGAGTTTCAGCGTTTTGCAAAAGAAACAAATACTCCTGTTTTTTTAATTGGTCATATTACTAAAGAAGGCGCTATTGCAGGGCCAAAAATTCTGGAGCACATGGTTGACACTGTTTTACAATTTGAAGGTGATCGGCATTACGCGTATCGTATTTTAAGAACATTGAAAAACCGTTATGGCAGTACCTCAGAGCTGGGTATATATGAAATGACAGATGCAGGAATGCGGGCAGTGACGAATCCCAGTGAAATATTAATTACGCAAAAGGAAGATCAATTAAGTGGAATTGCAATCGCCGCAACAATTGAAGGTATGCGGCCACTATTAATAGAAGTTCAGGCATTAGTCACCCAATCAGTTTATGGAACACCCCAACGAACTGTAAGTGGTTTTGATTTAAGAAGGTTACAATTATTATTAGCAGTATTAGAAAAAAGAGGTGGCTTCCATTTTGGAGTCAAAGATGTATTTATAAATATTGCCGGAGGGTTAAAAATTGAAGATCCATCAATTGATCTTGCAGTTTTATGTGCACTTTTATCTTCTTTCGAAGACACCACGTTACCACAACATATTTGTTTTGCTGGAGAGGTTGGACTAAGTGGTGAAATAAGAGCTGTAAACAGGATAGATCAGCGAATTGCAGAGGCAGAAAAACTTGGATTTGAAAAGATCATTGTTTCAAAATACAATCAGAAAGGTTTAGCGAAACAGAAATTCAATATTGAAATAGTGACGATGGGACAGGTGGAAGAATTGTACAGGTATTTATTTTAAGTAATTTAATTGATTATTTAAAATGATTCGCTTTAAAGAAATAAAAGAATCGTTATTGCATGTGGTCTTTCCTCATGTCTGCGATGGATGCGGAAGTGATCTGTTAAATATTGAAAGTCGTTTATGCATTCGTTGTCTTTCTTCCTTACCGGAAACAAATTTTGAAATTCACCGAAACAACCCTGTTGAAAAAGATTTTTGGGGACGATTGCCAATAATAAATGCTTCTGCACATTTGTATTTTACAAAGGAATCTCTTGTGCAACATCTGATGCATCAATTAAAATATAAAGGCAATAAAGATCTTGGATTGCAATTGGGAAGATTGATGGGGAATGCTTTAAAAAATGCTCACCGTTTCAATAAAATAGAAGCATTAATACCATTACCACTTTTTCCCTCAAAAGAGAAAAAGAGAGGTTATAACCAGGCAACGGTTCTTTGTGAAGGAATTGCAGAAATTTTGTCGCTCCCGATTTTAAATAAAGTAATCACAAGACCGCAACATACCGAAACACAAACAAAAAAAGGAAGAATTGAAAGATGGAAGAATATTGAGGGAAAGTTCCAACTTATAAATTCGCTGGCAATTCAAAATAAACATTTATTGCTGGTGGATGATGTTGTAACCACAGGTGCCACTTTGGAAGCTTGCGGGAATGAACTCCTTACAGCTGAAAATGTGAAATTATCAATAGCCACTCTTTGTTTAGCCTCCCGGTAAATGGCTAAGAGAATAAAAGAGTGAAGGAGATAAGGAGTTGTTTTGAAAAATTATCATAAATAGTCTCTTCATAAAATGCACTTTTCTCATTTTCTCCTTTAAACTCTTTGCTTTCATTTCCTTCTTTCAACTCTTCGTTTTACTTTTGAGGTCAATGAAGAACCTCCTGTTTATTTCAATATCCATTATTATCCTTTTTTACGCCTGCAAGAAAGAATCTTTCATCACAAGTCCCGATGCACAAGTTACTCTTTCAACCGAAGAATTGAAATTTGATACCGTATTTACGACAACCGGTTCTATTACCCAATCTTTTAAAATAATAAATGAGAATGATCAGAAGCTTCGTCTTTCTTCAATAAAGCTAATGGGTGGTAACACTTCATATTTTAAAATAAATGCTGATGGTTTTGTTGGACCCGAAGTTTCAAATATTGAAATAGAAGCAAATGACAGTGTTTATGTTTTTGTTTCAGTAAGCATCAATCAAAGCGCTGCCAATATTCCTTTTATTGTTAAGGATAGCATACAGGTAAGCTATAATAATACTAGCAGGCAAGTTAATTTAGAAGCATGGGGACAGAATGCCCATTTTTACCGTGATAAAAAAATTAATGCTGATGAAATATGGAACAATGATTTGCCCTATGTTATTCTAGGCTCATTGACAGTTGATGCAAATAAAAAACTTACCATTAATAAAGGTTGCCGCGTTTATGTTCATGCGGATGCTCCGATACTTATTGATGGTACATTGGAAATAAATGGTGCAAAAGATACCGTTGATCGTGTCCAGTTTCGTGGTGACCGGCTTGATGAACCTTATAATGATTTTCCCGGCGGATGGCCTGGGATCTATTTCAGAAACACAAGCCAGGACAATGTTTTCAATTATGCTGTTATTAAAAACGCTTACCAGGCTTTGGCTGTAATAGATCCTTCACTAAATGCAAATCCCAAATTGACTTTGAATGAATGCATTGTCGATAATATATATGATGCCGGTATCATTGCCATCAACAGCAGCATTAGAGCGAGAAATTGTTTGGTGAGTAATTGCGGTAAAAATGTAATTCTTGCCAAAGGCGGCGATTATCAATTTACACATTGTACTGTTGCATCAATTTCTAATAGTTATATTCTTCATCGCGATCCTGTACTTTTTGTAAGCAATTATGTTCTCATAAACAATATACCGGATGCAAAGGCGCTGACGGCCGTATTTCGTAACTGCATTTTCTGGGGACAAAATGGAACTGTAGAAGATGAAGTAGTTGTTGCAAAAAGTGGGAGTACCACCTTTAATGTAAATTTTGATTACAACCTTTGGAAAGTTCAAAACACTCCTGCCAATATTACTTCAAACCAGATCATTAATAATCAGGATCCATTATTTGATAGCATCAATACCTCAAAACGCATTTACAGTTTTCGTTTAAAAGATGAATCTCCCGCAAAGAACAAAGCAACCAATGCTGGCATTACCATCGATTTGGATGGAAAGCCCAGACCTGTTGGAATAGCTCCTGACCTGGGGAGTTATGAAAGACAATAATCGGCAGGGTTTTGGCGGTAAAAAATTATTGGGAATTACGAACAAGAGCTTCTTAACTTTGTTATCCTCTAAAAAAGAAAATCATGAAAATATTTTTGCTTGCACTGATATTATCAGTCTCACTTGAAGGACCGGCTATCTATGATTTTAAAGTGCCTGGGCTTGACGGAAGTCCGATCGATTTTTCTGCTTACAAAGGCAAAAAAATTATGATCGTGAATACCGCTTCCAAATGTGGCAACACTCCACAATATGCTGACCTGGAAAAATTATATGAAAAGTATAAAAACAAATTAGTGATCGTAGGTTTCCCAGCCAACAACTTTGGCGAACAGGAACCCGGTACTAATACAGAGATTCAGGAATTCTGTAAAAAGAATTATGGTGTTTCTTTTCCAATGGCAGAAAAGGTTTCTGTGAAAGGAGACGATATGGCGCCTATTTATAAATGGCTGGTTGAACAATCAAGAGAATTGGCAAAAGCAGAACAAGGAACTACTTCAAAAGATCTTGTCTGGAAAAGATATTTGCAAAACCCTGTTGATTGGAACTTCACAAAATTCTTGTTGGATGAAAAAGGAAATTTAATTGCCGTGTTCCATAACAAGGTAAATCCAATGAGTGAAGAAATAACAAAATATCTGAATTAGAAGTCCTACCATCCCGATAGCTATCGGGAAAAAGCGTTCTGATAAATCGGGACGCTTTTTTATTTTAAGAAGAATTATTTTCGCCTCGATGCAATTCTCAAAGATCATTAACCAGCAAGAAATCAAGCAACAATTAGTTGAACTGATTCAACACAATCGTCTCAGTCATGCTTTGCTTTTTTTAAGTAAAGAAGGAAGCGGGGCTTTATCACTAGCGTTGGCTTTAGCTCAATACCTGACTTGCGAAAAAGCAAATCCCAAATCACAAACTACAATCCCGATAACTATCGGGACCGGCCCATCTCTTTTTGATGAAGAACCGCCTCAATCCGAAATCCGAAATCCAAAATCCGAAATTGACTCCTGTGGCATCTGTCCTTCCTGTATCAAAGCAAACCAACTTGTTCATCCCGATATTCATTACAGTTATCCCGTCGTTACAAAAAAGTCAGGCACACCACCGCTGAGTGTTGATTATATTTCTGATTGGAGAGAATTTGTAAATAATTATCCTTATGGGAATGTGTATGACTGGCTGCAATTTATCGGCGCAGAAAATAAGCAAGGTAATATCACAGCAAATGAATGCAACGATATTATACATAAGCTGAGCCTGAAAAGTTTTGAAAGCGAATACAAGGTTCTCATTATGTGGATGCCGGAATATCTCGGTGCAGAAGGCAATAAGTTGCTGAAGTTAATCGAAGAACCGCCCCCTAATACCCTATTTATATTAGTAGCGGAAAATGAAACGCTACTGTTGCCAACAATTGTCAGCCGCTGCCAGATGATAAAAGTTCCGATACTTGAAACGGTCCATATAGAAAATGCATTGATCGAAAATAAAATTGACCCCTTAAAAGCAAGACAAATTGCCGCTACTGCTGAAGGAAATTATCGCGAAGCATTGCAATTGTTGCAACATGCAGAAGAAGATTGGCAGGGTATTCTCCGCGACTGGCTGAACTCAATAATTAAAACCGGCCCTATTGCTCAAACAAAGTGGGTAGAAGAGACCAGCCGCCTTGGTCGGGAAAAACAAAAACAGTTTCTCCGTTATTTCAATCATTTGCTGGAGCAGTCGATTCGTTCAAAAATTATGGGCAGCAATATCCACCTGCCTGATAATGAAAAAGATTTTGCCGATCGCCTGAACCGTCTGGCTGATATCAGTCAGCAACAGGCGATTATAGAAGAATTGGACCGGGCTACATATTATATTGAACGCAATGCCAACGCCAAGATCCTCTTTCATGCCCTCACTATTAAGCTTTATCATATCATTCAGGACAAAATTGTATTTTTGGCAACCTGAGGGGTGAGGAGTGATCCCGATAGCTATCGGGAATGTGTGGTGAGTTTTGGAATTTGTGAGTTTAATTATTGAGTCATCTTCCTGATCTATATTCAACTATGGTTGCGTCGCACACTTCAACATTTGGAATTCTTATCGACAAACTTCAGCCTTAATACTTTAGGCTGAGTAACGATAAGAACGTACAAGTGAGTGACACAACAGGCGATGATAGTAGTAATGCTGCCGGCTCCATAATTACCTCCCTCAATTTTTAATTCTTAATTACTAATTTTTAATTTCTCTCATGGGTTGCGATAATTGTGGAACGGGTAAACCAAATGGATGTAAAAGCAACGGCGGATGCAGTACCGGCGGATGTAACCGCATGAATGCATTTGACTGGCTGATGAACATGCCGGTGGCAGCTGTGGCAGACGAATGTAACGTGATAGAAGTAAGCTTTAACCAGGGCAGCCGTAAAGATTTTTTTCGGAACGCTACATTACAGCATTTTGAAAAGGGCGATCTGATTTGTGTGGAAGGTGTAAGTGGTTTTGATCTTGGCGAAGTATCGCTGACAGGTGAGATCGTCAGACTTCAGATGAAGAAGCGTGGTATTAAAGAAGAAAATCCCGAAATGAAAAAAGTGTTGCGCCGTGCCAGCGATCGTGATATTGATACATGGCGACATAGTAAGAGCCGCGAAAAAGAAGCGGTGATCCGCAGCCGCGCTATTGCCAAACAACTTAAGCTTGAGATGAAAATAAGCCAGGTAGAAGTGCAGGCAGATAGTCGAAAAGCAACTTTCTTTTATATAGCCGATGGTCGTGTTGATTTTCGTGAGTTAATAAAAATATATGCATCTGAATTTAAGTTGAAAGTGGAGATGCGCCAGATCGGGGCAAGACAGGAAAGTGCAAAAGTTGGCGGTATTGGCAGTTGTGGCCGTGAACTTTGCTGCAGCACATGGCTTACCGATTTTAAATCGGTTAATACAACGGCGGCCCGTTATCAAAATCTCTCTATCAATCAAACAAAACTTAGCGGCCAATGCGGACGATTGAAGTGTTGCTTGAATTATGAGTTGGATACTTACCTGGATGCACTGCAGGGTTTCCCTGACAATTGTGATAACATACAAGTAGCAAAAGGAAATGCATTGCTGATAAAAAAAGATATTTTTAAAAACCTGATGTGGTATGTATTGCCAGACAGCAACAAACAATACCCGGTTACAATTGAAAGAGTAAAAAAAATAAAATCGCTGAATGCGCAGGGAGTAATTCCGGAAGAATTGGAAATCGCTGAAATCACTTCTTCTAAGGTAAAAGAAGTTGAACCTGAATTTGTAGAACTCGTTGGCCAGATAAGTTTGCAATCGCTTGAAAGGGCCGAAAAGAAAAGAAAACAAAAGCAGCAACAGCCAAGGCAACAGAAGCAACAACCGCAACAGCAAAAAGGACAACAGCAAAGAGGGCCACAACAAAAAGGATCACAACAAAACCCCAACCGTCCGCAAGGCGGTCATCAACGTGGGCCTAATCGTCCGCCTCAACAACCGAGGAAGGATAAATAATTTGGATTAGTTTATTTGCGATTGTCTGAGAATATTATGATGCCGTTAATGAAATGCTGGTGGCAATTTTCTATTTGATCGCTTCGATAATTGCATCCTGGATTTTCCCTCTAACATTCAATTGTGCAAATGCAGGATTGTTTCTTGAAGGGTTCACACGATTAGAGAGAAAAATATAAACAAGATCATATTTCGGATCTACCCAAACACAGGTACCGGTAAAACCAGTATGTCCGAATGTTTGAGGAGAAGCCAGCAATGATGGATAAGGTTCTTTTCTTGTCACGTTATCTTTTTCCGGTTTATCAAAACCATAAGCCCTGCGGCTGTCTTTGCTATGATAGGCTGTAAATAATTTAATTGTTTCTTCTTTAAAAAAATGTTCACCATTCAACTCTCCTCCATTCAGCAACATCTGGTAAAGCATTGCCAGGTCATAGGCATCAGAAAACAAACCGGCATGTCCTGCCACACCGCCGAACATTGATGCGCCTTCGTCATGCACATCACCCCAGAGTAATTGTTTGCGAAAATATTTTTCTTCTTCTGTAGGAATGATCCTGTTAACAGCAAACCGTTCTCTTGGTTTGAAGCCTGTTGTTTCCAATCCCAATTTTGAATAAAAAGTTTTTCTCACATATTGATCAAGTGTCATGCCGGTAAGCTGTTCTACAATTTTTCCAAGAAAAATAAAGTCATTGTCGCTGTATGAATACCTGCCAACCCTTGGTGGCGCACTTTTTATGATCCTGTTAAGCATTGTATCCTGCCATTCATTTTTTAAATATAAATTCTCGGCAACTCGAACAGTATAACCCGGTTTTGGTTTATCAGAGTAAAGCAAGGGATTGGGAATTCCTGTAGCCGAATCAACTGTTTCTTTATAAAAGAAAATTGTTGGCGTTAACCCGACTTCATGGAGCAATATATCTTCAATTCGCAGGTTTGCCTTATCTGAATGTTGTGTCCATGGCAAATAATCACCTAATGTTTTATTTAGCTTAATTTTTCCTTCCTCATATAGTTTCATGATAGAAAGAGTAGTAGCAGAAATTTTTGTAAGCGAAGCCAGGTCAAAAATACTTTCAAGTGTTACCGGTTGAGGTTTATCAATTGCATAATTACCAAAAGCTTTATCATAAATAATTTCTCCATTTTTTACGGCTAATACCACACAACCCGGGAATGCTTTTTGTGAAATTGCATCAGTAACAATTGAATCAATTGTTTGATTCATGATAGTCCGTTTTTCTAACGGATGAGGTCTTTCAACAGCAGCGAGATCAATTCCGTAACCGGCAGGATAACTACAAACTGTTACCGGCAATTTTCCAGTAGCACTTAATTTTCCTTTTAAAAGTTCAGCAGCCACATGTCTTGTTATATTATCATCCTGGTGACAGGCAACGAGTGCATTGGCATCACAATAATTAGCGGCAGCTAACACGTTTCCAAAAACAAGAGTAATGCTGTTTGTTTTATTCAACCTGTGCCATAATGAAATTGATGAATTGGTAATTCCATAATTATTTGCGGGCCGGTTACTGAAATTATGAATACCTAAAATCACCTCATCATATTTATCAACTACCATTTCAAAAATAGAATCTGCTTTTTCATCTCCATCTTTCCATGAAAATAAATAGGTGTCTGTTTTATAAGCTTCGCCTAACTCTTTTCCCAAACTATTCAGCACAGAATCACCAATTGCTATATAAGCAACTTTATAATTCTTCTTCAATGGCAACGATGCATTATCTGTTCCTTGTTTTAAAACAATAATGGTTTCTTTGGCCACTTTCATCCTGATGGCATCCGCTTTTGCATTCAGATCACGAAGAAGATTAGTGGTATCGATTGGTTTTAGTTGGTTTAGCCCGAGTTGATATTTTGCTTTTAAAACCTTTTTCACTTTTTCATCAATATCGTTCCAGCTCAACCTGTTTTCATTAATCGCAGTTTTAATCGCCTCAATTGCTTTTCCTACATCCTCTGGAAGACAAAGCATATCATTACCGGCTATCAATGCTTCTACAGAGATGACGCCACCGGGAAAATATTTTGCAACGCCTTTCATCTCGAGTGCATCTGTAAATGTGAGACCGGTAAACCCAATATCATTTCTTAAAACTCCCGTAACAGTATTTTTAGAAATCGAAGTTGCACGATGTTCACCTGTATCAATTGCCGGCACAGAAAGATGCGCAACCATTACACTACCGATCCCGGCATTTATTAATTCGCGAAAGGGTTTTAATTCATTCGAGTCAAGCTGTTCTCTTGTTTTATTTATTACCGGCAGATCAAGATGTGAATCAACATCCACATCGCCATGTCCCGGAAAATGTTTAGCGCAAGCCATGATGCCTGCATCCTGCATTCCTTTCATGTAGGCGATACCAAATTTTATTACCTTTTCTCTGTCCTCACCAAAAGAACGATAACCAATAACAGGATTGTTTGGATTATTATTAATATCAACCACCGGTGCATAATTAACATGAATGCCGAGTCGTTTGCATTGTTCACCAACTGCCAATCCCATTTCATAGACCAATCGTTGGTTATCCATGGCGCCAAGTGTAAGTTGATAAGGGTATTTTGTAACACTATCGAGCCGCATACCCACACCCCATTCGCCATCAATGGTGATCATCAATGGAGTTTTTGCTATGCTTTGATAAAAATTTGTAAGATTCGCCTGGCGAATGGGCCCGCCCTGGAAAAAACATAATGCCCCGACATTGTATTGCTGAATATCGTTGGTCACTTTTGCTATATGATCTGTACCGAGATTTGAATGAGCCCTGATAACCATCAACTGTGCGATTCTTTGCTCTGGTGTCAACGAATTAAAAACACTGTCCACCCATTTATCAACAGATAGCCTGCTTCTATATTGTGAAAAAGAAACTGAAGAAATAAGGACGGCGACAATAAAGAATATTTTTTTCATGCAAGGTGGTTAAGATAATCAACGTATTTTAGCTGCCCAAATTACGAAGAATTGCCTGACAAGATTTTACTATTACCCGATAACATTGCCAATCAAATTGCAGCCGGCGAAGTGATACAAAGACCGGCGTCAGCTGTTAAAGAATTGTTGGAAAATGCTGTAGATGCGGGTGCAACAGAGATCAAACTGATCATCAACGATGCGGGTAAATCATTAGTACAAGTAATTGATAACGGTGGAGGCATGAGTGAAACCGATGCAAGAATGAGCTTTGAACGTCATGCAACTTCGAAGATCACGACGATCGAAGATCTATTTCATATAAAAACAATGGGGTTTCGCGGCGAGGCATTGGCTTCTATTGCTGCAGTGGCACAGGTAGAATTAAAAACAAAAAGACCAGATGATGAAACGGGAACTTATATTGAAATTGAAAACAGCCTTGTAAAAAAACAGGAACCCATTGCGGTGGTTGAAGGAACAAGTATTGCGATGAAAAATTTATTCTTCAATGTTCCTGCAAGAAGAAATTTTTTGAAAAGCAATAACGCTGAAATGCGGCATATTGTTGATGAATTTACAAGAGTAGCACTTGCATTTCCTCAAATATTTTTTTCTCTTACTGCAAATAATCAGCAAATCTTTCATCTTGAGTCCGGGAATTTAAAACAGCGGATCCTTCAATTATTGGGTAGTACTTACAATACAAAACTTGTAAGTGTAAAAGAGGACACCGATTACATGAACATTTACGGTTTTGTTGGCAAACCTGACACAGCAAAGAAAACAAGAGGCGATCAGTATTTTTTTGTCAACAACCGGTTTATTAAAAGCGCCTACCTGAATCATTCCGTGATGAATGCCTACCAGGAAATGATCACGAAGGAAAGTTTCCCGATGTATGTACTTTTTATTGATCTTGATCCTACGCAGGTAGATGTGAATGTGCATCCGACCAAACAGGAAATAAAATTTGAGGATGAAAAAATAATTTATGCATTTGTGCAGGCAGCGGTAAAACATGCACTGGCACAGTTCAGCGTCACTCCTACTTTGGATTTTGAATTGGATGCAGATATTCAGCAACTTTCATCCATCCAACAACCTTTCACTGAGGAAAGAAAATCATCTGCTGCTGCTGGTTCTATCTTCAAAGGTTTTACAGAAAAAAATAAAGCTCATTTTATCGAGCCAACAAATAGAAGTGAACTGAAACATTGGAGAGATTTTTATGAGAGCGGGGGGCCAGAAGTTCGGAGTCAAGAGTTCGGAGTTCGGAGTTCGGAATCGAATCTTGAAGGTCAATCTCCAAGTGAGACTTCCATTCACCAGTCACCATTCACCATTCACGATAATATTCTAACGCAACTTCATAACGAATACATCCTTTCTCAAACTACAAATGGTTTTATTCTCATAAATCAACAAGCAGCGCATGAAAGGATTATTTATGAACGATTACAGGAAGCTGCAAAAGGAAAAACTATTGCAACGCAAAGGAGTATGTTCCCTGTTACAGTTGAATTAGCGCCGGCTGATAGCGTGTTATTAGAAGAATTAATGAACGACCTGCAGCTGCTCGGATATATGATTGAACCTTTCGGTAAAAACACTTTTGTTATCCAGGGTACACCTGCCGATGTAACGCAGGGCAATGAAAAACAAGTGATCGATTCATTGCTGGAACAATTCAAACATTTCAGTAACGATCTGAAATTTTCTAAAAGAGAAAAATTGATACGTTCGCTTGCCTGGCAACAATCCATCAAAGCCGGAAGACAACTTTCCGAAAAAGAAATGGAAGCTTTGGTTGAAGACCTGTTCAAATGCAAACAACCTAACGCTTCTCCAAATGGAAATCCAACTTATTTAGAATTCAAGAAAGAGCAACTGGAGAAAATGTTTGGGGGCTAAGAGATCAAAAGAGAGAAGGAGTAAAAGAGTTTCTTCGAAAAAGTCTCCTTGCCTCTTTTTCTCATTTATCCTCTTAGTATTTATTTCGGATTCCCTCAATAAATTTCTCCACAGCTCTTCTAACAGCCGTCGATGATGCCTGGTGATTATTGACCAACGTAGAGAAAATAAGCAGCTTACCTTTTTTAGTATATAAAAAACCGCTGAAGGCAACTACGCCAGATAACGTCCCTGTTTTGCCAAAGATATAATTGCTGTCAGCTTTGTAATAATTACTAATAGTACCTGTGCCACCCGTTGGAAGGATTACTTTTATTCTTTCCATTCCAAATTCATTTTTCATTTTATTCAGAATGGCAACAAAATCCTGCGGGGTAAATAAATTATAACGGCTGAGACCGGAACCATCCACCCATCTTGGTTTTTGCGGCAGGTCTTTAAAATCTGTTTTTAATAATGTATCAATAATTTTTTCATCATTCATCACACCAAGCCTTTCGTTACTTACCATCAATAAACTTTGCTCAGCAAAAAAATTATCGCTGCGGTGCATCATAGGTTTGAGGAGAGAGTCGGTGGGTTGGGAGTGAATCACATTTAAGGTATTCACAATGTCAATATTTCTATACTGATTTTCTCCGGTGCACATTACAGAAAACTTAGAAATGTTATCATATAGGTCAGTAACCTGAACCATACAAAATTTTGTTTTCAATGTGTCAAATAAGATTTGAATAGTCATTAAACCATGATCATTCACAAAGGGAATTGAAGTGCGAATAAATTCTCTTCGAGAGTTATGGATATAATACTTATTGGAACCTATATCTCTTGTTATTTCTATTTTGGGTTTTATCGCCATTGAATTTTCTTCTGAAACTAAAAAGGCTGTTTGATTGATTGCATTATCAAAAATCCTGTTTTGTGTTTTAAACATTTTGGGTGACAATATCTTGTTCGGATTCTTTTCTACTTTAATGGTCGTATCAACAAAACCTCTTTCATTAGGCTTTAGTAGTTCAACATTTATTACATTTCCATAAACAGGGAAACTGGAACGTTCTGCCATATAATCAGCATCATAATCGTTCCAAGACCAGCCATTCCCCCACCGTTCATCTTTCCAGACTGTATCTAAAATACCGATGCTATTTTTTTTTGAGTTTTCTTGTAGAAAATTAAAGACAGGATGATTTGTAAAATCCTCGTGAAGAAAGGTTGGATCACCTGTTGGAAGAATAATCAATATATTATCTTTCTCGGATAAACCATACCTCAACCCCACCAAACTATCTCCCAAATATTTCATCGCTGCATAGCAGGTAGGAATTTTTGTATTACTGGCAGGTACAAAATATTTATCGCCCTGGTAATTGTACCAATACTTTCCTGTTGCTGGTTCATAAATGCTGATGCCTACATGTGCACTAAGCAATGAGCTGTCGTTAATGACTTGTTTCGCCGATTTAGAAATTTTTTGCTGGATTGAGCAAGAGCTAATAATTAATAATGAACAAATAATAATTAATAATTTCTTCAGATTGAACATTGAGCATTGAATATTGAGTATTGAATATTTATTGTTGAATAAAGATAAGGAAGTACAAGAGTGCGACGCAACGAAGTTTAATAGTAGTACTTCAGCTGACCTCATCCTCCAGCTCCTTCTCCATTTGGAGAAGGAGCGGCTCTATATTACAATTCCAAACTTTTTGTTCTTCCATTTCGACATTAGAATAATTCCATACAAATAATGAATGATTAAATCTAAGTCTCCCCTTTAGGGGGACAGGGGGTTAACTCCTCTCCTGTGCCCGCATCCATCTTTCCGGAATTTCATTGCTGCTTGCCAGCAAATAATCTTTATAACTACAGGCGATAAAACGTTTATCAGGTAATTGCATCCACCAACGACCGGTTTTTTTGCTTTGTATAAAAGTTGTATCAACTTCCGCAAATGCCATGTGGTATTCATTGAAAGACTCCCGTTCATCGATCTTTGCTTCTTTTCTTCCACGGCTGCGACCATCTAGTAAATACCAAAGCATCTGGCTGATCTGTTTAGCAGTAAGGTCATGTTGATCCTTATCCGGATCATAACCATAAATGCCGATCGTATTTACATTCGGGCTCATGCCGGCATAACGCATCAGCACACAACTTTCCTCACCATTAAAACCATTGGGTGAGCCGGTAGTGTTTGCAGGAGCATACGCATAAGCCAGCGCAGAAATATCAAAACTGAATAATTGAGAATTGCGGATCACCGGTTCCATTTCATCAATGTTTTCTTTTACATGTCCCACACGAAAACAATCAAAGCGAAGTTTATCCATTGTTTCCAGCATGCGGGGATGAACAAAATAACTTTGGAAGCCAATATGATTGTAATGACGAACATAATTCGGCTCGCCGGTAAGCATTTCCATTAAAAAATTATCGCAACGGAAATCAGAATCAAGATTTAGATCAATGAGTGCATCCACATTCGTTACTTCAATGATCGATTTGTTTTGTTCGTACGCATAGTATTGCGCCAGCGTAAGATCATGCGAGCCGCCAAGAATGATCACTGTTTTCTTTTCACTGATCAGTTCGTTAACAACAGTTCTTAATGCAGCATAAGTATCGGCAAGTCCTGCGCCTTTACGAAGATTGCCAAGATCAGCCATTCTTATATCCTGGTGCCAAAAAAATAATTGATAGAACTGCCGGCGTATCGCATCGGGTCCGGCACTGTATGCAAGATGATGACCATTGCCCCTTTGTTCACCACAACCTATAAACACAAGATCGGCTTCATCCATATCAGGGAAGTTCTCTTCGTCATGCACTTTTATATTAGAGCCGATCGTACCTTCTTTATATCCCTGGTCAAAACTGAGTTCACTCTTACTGATCGGCGAAAGAAAGTCGGCAATGTTAAGAAAGTCAGACATGGAATGGATTTGAGCACAAACTTACACGAAATGATTGTTATTTGAAGAAATGGAAAAGCCATGCTATGGAATAGCAATAGGGAAATGATCTTTCCTAAATCAATATTTAGTTTAACTGGAGTGTTTATGCTTCTCAAACCTATGGGCAACTACAATACGAACATTGCCTGCCGGGAATATATAGTTATCTGGTGTAGCAGAGCCTTGTACGGATGAGGCACTACCTGTCCAGTTAGCACTTATATTCCACCTTCTTCCATTATATCCAAGGGCTGCTTTAAAAACTTCGGATGGATTAAAAGAAACATTTTTTTCTTTTTTCGCATCATATTCTTCTCTTACAAAATTTGCATCCAAATTAATTATCATAGAGCCGGTGATAAAAAAATGTTGAGCCATGACCAATGTATATGCATACCCTGCTCCCGGTCCAAAACTCAGGATATTGATCTTATTAATTCCATGTTGCGGATAGGTGCTGCTAAGTAATGCAGGTACCAATGCACTGTCACCTTGTACAGTGCCATGATGAATTTCACCGCCATAAATAATTGATCCCGCTGATTTCTTTTGCCATTCACTTTGTAAGAGTGCAGCACGATAAGAAAATCTTTTTTTGTTAGGGACCTGGTAAGCAGAAATGCCAAAGAAAGTTGTTTTTACATCTTCACGATAGTAATATTTGTCTGCGGGTGCACCTGCCAATCCTTTTGGTTCCAAATGATAGCCTTTAGGGGCTACATACATCAGGTCAATGGACCATTTATGGGGATATAAATGCACCTGGAAATTGAAACCTTTTGTTTTTCCTTTTTCATCTACTTTATTATTTAAAAAACTAAAGCCATTGAAAAGATTGATCGAGATATTTTTTATAGTAATACCTGCGCCAAGATTCAGTTTGGGGTTTGCCTTATATTCAAGATCATCTGCGCTGCCACCGGAAGGGAAATTAAGGTGTACATATTTTTTGGATAAATAAAGACGGACGGTGGTCTTTTGAGGAAACGTTTCATAATAAGTAGTGTCATGCTGAAAATCCTTTTGGGCATTCAATGATAAAGAACAAATGAAAAGTGCGAAAGTCATCAATAGAGATGCGATTGTTTTATTCATTCGTTTAAAGTTTAAATTTTTGATTTTTCAATGTCCTGCCCCGCTTTGGGTTTTAAGTTTAACCCACAAACTAGTCGTGGAATCTAAAGGAATTCTGGAGAAGGACTTTATAAAGGGTATTACAAAAAAATTGGTAGTTTTCGTTTATGAAACTACTTATCGTTGAGGATGAAAAAGAGCTGGCAGCAAGTATGGTTTCCTATTTAAAAAATGAAAATTATACCTGTGAAGTAGCTTTTAATTTTAAACAAGCACTAGACAAAATTGAAACATCCGATTATGAATGCATCGCTTTAGACATTACACTTCCCGGCGGTTCGGGTATGCAGTTGTTGAAAGAATTAAAGAACAATAAAAAAACGGATGGTGTCATCATTATTTCAGCTAAAAACTCCATAGATGATCGCATCAACGGTTTACGTCTTGGTGCAGATGATTATCTGGTAAAGCCCTTTCATTTATCGGAACTAGCGGCAAGGATCAATGCCATCATACGCCGCAAAATGTATAAAGGGAATAATGTTATTCGTTTCAATGAAATATTTATTGATACGCTGGCAAAAGAAGTGATGGTGAAAGAAGAACCTGTTGAACTGACACGAAAAGAATATGAATTATTAGTTTACTTTCTCTCCAATCAGCGCAAGGTTATTTCAAAAAATGCATTGATCTCACATCTTTGGAGCCAAGAAATGGGAACCGGGGAAAGTGCTGATATTATTTATACGCATATCAAGAACCTGCGAAAAAAATTGAATGAAAAAGGTTGTGGCGATTATATCAAATCATTATATGGAATGGGCTATAAATTAACGGATCAATGAAACTGCAAGCTCAATACAATAAAATTTCTATTGCTTCCACCATTCTCGTTTTGTTGATAGCAGGCGCTGGTTATTATTTCCTTCTTCAATATGTGCTCAAAGACCAATTGGATGAAACACTTCGTGTAGAGCAGGTGGAGATTCAGGATTTTATTCAAACCAACCATTCCTTACCTCCGGCAACTACTTACAAGGATCAGCGAATAGAATTTAAAAAGTCAGACAAGGCTTTTCATCAAAGTTTCAGGACACTGATGGTGTATGATCCTGATGAGAAAGAGAATGAACTGAGCCGTCAATTGAATTTTCCCGTTGAAATAAACGGACAGTATTACATCGCATCAGTAACCAAATCACAGGAAGCAACTGAAGAAATAATAGGCCTTATACTGCTCATCACACTTGGACTGATCATTTTACTAAGTATGCTGTTGTTTTTCGCTAACAGGTTTCTTGTAAAAAGATTATGGAAACCTTTTCAAACAACACTCTCTTCGATCAAGAGCTTTGATCTTAATGCCCCTTCTGCAATTAAAACTGAAAAAACCACCATACATGAATTCAATGAACTCAATGAAAATATTTCCATGATGACCGAGAAGGTGGTCAAAGATTACCTTTCCCTCAAACAATTTATTGATCATGCCTCTCACGAAATGCAAACACCTCTTGCTGTCGTTAATTCCAAACTGGATGTATTGATACAGGACCCGGCTTTAAATGAAAAAAATCTCCAGGATCTCCAGGTCATTTACGATGCTGTTGATAAGATGTCGAAATTGAGTCAATCGCTTTTATTGCTGGCAAGGATCGAGAATAACCAGTTCTCCGAAAAACAAGAAGTAGACATTCATATCGTTGCAAAAAATATTATACAGGAACTTGACGAATGGATCAGCGAAAGATCTTTAACAGTAAGCAATGAGATCAGTGATTTGAAAGTGAACATGAATCCTCAACTGGCAAATACATTGATCACTAACCTGTTTATAAATGCAATAAAACATTCAAATAAACAGGGAAACATTCTGCTTCGGTCAGATAAAAATATATTTACGGTCAGCAACCCGGGCACACAGGCATTAGACAAACATCTAATTTTCGACCGGTTTTGGAAATCGGAATATTCTGATGGAACAGGCCTTGGTCTCGCTATTGCCAAACAGATCTGTGATCATTACGGATTTTTACTTCAGTATGAATTCAGAGAAGGGATTCATCATTTTTCTATCATTTTTTAAAAGAAAAAATCAGTTTTTATTCAGTATCGCCGTGTAGGTTTACAAAAAATAATTTTATGAAATCGTTATTATCGTTAGCCTGCTTTATTTTTTCATTTGCAACAATAGGTTGCTCGCAAAAAGTAAACGAAAAAGATCTTCCAGCCCCGGTAAAAACTGCTTTTAATAATAAATTTCCTGGCGCTACAGATATAAAATGGGAAAAGGAAAACAAAAAAGAACTCGAAGCCAATTTCAAAATGAATAATACAGATGTGTCAGCCAATTTCGGTTTAGATGGAACCTGGGTGGAAACAGAAACAACTATTCCTGCATCAGAACTTCCTGCTGCAGTTACCAATGCTGTAAATTCAAAATACCCGGGCACAGTTTATGGAAGAACAGAAAAGATTGAAAAGCCCGGTGGTAAAATACTTTATGAGGTAAATGTTACTGTAAATGGTAAAAAGAAGGAACTTGAGATGAATCCTGATGGCAGTTTGGCCAAATAGATTTTGGATTTATAGATTGACTTAAAATAAAAAACATACACATGAAAAAGATCATTCTTCTTTCAACAACGTTCCTTACGGCTTCAATATTTACATGTCTTCAGGCTCAGAAGGATTTTCATATCCTCAAAACTTTTCACATACAAAGTGCCGGAGGCTGGGATTATTTAATTGTGGGGCCGGGGAATAATCGTTTGTATGTATCACATGGCACCCAGGTAAATATTTTAGATAAATCAACAGGTGATTCTATTGGTGTGATTGAAAACACAATGGGTGTTCATGGGATTGCTTTTGATAAATCGCAAAACAAAGGCTTTACAAGTAACGGCAGACTGAACAATGTAACAGTATTTGATCTTACTACAAATGCTGTGATCACTCAAATACCGACCGGTGCCAACCCTGATGCCATCATATATGAACCTTTCACAAAAAAGATAATCACTTGTAATGGCCGTGGTAAGAACTTAAGCTTTATCGATCCGATTTCAAACAAATTACTTGACAGCATAGATGTAGGTGGCAAACCGGAAACCGCCGTTTCAAATGGAATAGGCAAGCTATTTGTAAATATTGAAGACAAGAATGAGATAGTAGTAGTGGATCTGAAGAAAATGGTTGTTGAATCTCATTGGGCCATTGGTCCCGGTGAAGAACCTACAGGATTGGTTATAGATAAAAACACAAACAGGTTGTTTGCCGGATGCGGCAATAAATTCCTCATCGCCGTAAATGCCGTTAACGGCAAGGTAGTTGCAAGCCTTCCGATTGGCGATGGATGTGATGGCGTAGCTTTTGATGACGATACAAAAAACATTTACACTTCCAATGGGGAAGGAACTATGTCTGTGTTTAATGAAAAATCAGCAGATAAGGTAGAAGCAGTTGCTACTGTTACTACCAAAAGAGGCGCAAGAACGATCACGATTGATACACAAACCCATTGGATCTATTTACCGACAGCAGATTTTGAAAATCCCGATCCAAAAACTCCTAATGCAAGACCAAAGATGATACCCGGTACATTCCAGGTATTGGTTGTCGGGAAGTAGAGTGGCTTTATTGATCAAAGTAAAATAATGAAACGGCTATATATTTTATCGTTTTGCATAGGTCTGTTTTTTAATTCATGGGCACAAAAAAATAATCTTGATTATTTTGTTAACCAGGCGATCGCCAATAGCCCTTTATTAAAAGATTTTCAGAACCAGGTTCTTTCATTTTCATTAGATAGCCAGATCATACGTGCTTCATTGAAACCACAGGTAAATGGTATAAGCAATAACAGCTATGCACCTATCATTAATGGTTATGGATATGATGAGGTGATCTCAAATGGCCAGCAGATCTCTGCCTTGATACAGGTCAGTAAATCATTTTTAAGCAGTAAGACGATCGCTTCGCAGATCGCAAATCTCCAATTGCAAAGCCAGGCTATTGCAAATAATGTTAAGATATCAGAACAGGATGTAATAAAGGCGATCACTGATCAATACATTGTTACGTATGGAGAACAACTGCAACTCGATTTTAATTATGAGATCAATAATTTGCTAAAGAAAGAAGATAGTTTATTAAAAAAACTAACACAGGACAATGTTTTTAAACAAAATGAATACCTCGGATTTGTGGTGATATTGCAGCAACAATTGTTGTCTACCTCCCAATTAGAAATACAATATACATTTGATTACGCTGCCTTGAATTATCTTGCCGGCATCGCAGATACGACTACAATGAGGTTGCAGGATCCTCAACTGAATTCAAAAACATCAGGAGACTTTGCTAATTCGGTTTTTTATCGCCAGTTTGTGCTTGATAGTTTAAAACTGGCAAATGACAGGATGCTCGTCGACCTTAGCTATCGGCCAAAGATCAACGCTTACGGCGATGGCGGTTATAATTCTTCACTAACTTATAAGCCCTATAAAAATTTTGGAGTTAGCGTGGGAGTTAACTTAACCATTCCTATTTATGACGGAAGGCAAAAGAAACTGCAATATTCAAAACTTGATCTCCAGGAAAGAACAAGGATATTTAAAAGAGATTTTTTTATTCGGCAGCGTAACCAGCAAATGATGCAGTTGCTGCAACAGCTAAATGGAACAGATAGACTGATCGACCAGATCAATAAACAGATCAAATACACCGAAACACTGATCACTGTGAATGAAAGATTAATGGTTACAGGTGATATCCGGTTAACTGATTTCATACTCACACTGAATAACTATTTTAATGCGAAGAACCTGGTAACACAGAACTATATTACCCGTCTGAAAATAGTGAACCAACTCAATTACTGGGGGCGATAAATTAATTGTTATGAAAAAAATTAGTATTTATTCTTTAGTTCTTTGGTTGATTATGGTTTCCTGCCAATCCAAAAAAACTGAAGAAACAATAATAGAAGAAGAACAGGAAACGATCACTCCTGTTACGGTTACTTCTATTACTACAGAACCATTGGTTGAATATATTGAGCTAAATGCCACTTCTACATTTCTTCAACAAGCATTTGTAAAAGCCAGCTCTAATGGATATATCAAATCAGTGAATGCACAGGTAGGAAAAATGGTTTCTTCTGCGCAAAATGTTTTTGTTTTAAAAACTAAAGAAGCGGAAAGTATCGGCAATGCGATCAACCAGTTGGATAGTTCATTCAAATTTACCGGGATCATTAATATTAAAGCCGGGACAAGCGGCTATGTTTCGGAGGTCAATCATCAGCCGGGTGACTATGTGCAGGAAGGAGAACAATTAGCCGTGATCAGCGATGCAAATAGTTTTGTGTTTATTCTAAATCTTCCTTACGAATTGCGGCCCTATGTCTTAGATAAGCAAACTGTTGAATTAGT
>Ga0207712_10000592_pt1 | contig 29045 bp, 23 predicted proteins | sample KBSS44metaG_FD_184402 | JGI IMG/M metagenome (GOLD analysis project Ga0207712, IMG submission 184402) | Switchgrass rhizosphere microbial communities from Kellogg Biological Station, Michigan, USA - KBS S4-4 metaG (SPAdes) (version 2) | ecosystem: Host-associated > Plants > Roots > Rhizosphere...
TAAGCATCACGCCAAGGCCGACTGGCGCTTCACAACCCACGACGCCCGCATCAAGCTCAAGCGTCTCTACCCGTCAGTGTGAATGACTCGCGTCACTAGGAGGAGATTTCCTACAAATCAACCTTGGGTTGAAAAAATTCCGTCATCCTCCGGTCTCACATAGCGCTCGTCGAGCCGCTCCCGCACCCGCCACGTGCGCGAACTCCATTGCCATTCATCCCTGCTCGAACCCCTGTGACGAGAATTTCAGCGTCCGACCATTCTCCGTCACCGTCCGCACGACATTCTCCGGAACACCATCGGGAATATCGGCCGAGATTTCGAGCCGGATCGTCACTTCGCCGCCGACCAACGCCGACAGATGGGCGATCACTTCCTCGGCGATGCGCCCGGCATCGCGGCCGACGCGCGCGGGGTCCAGCGTGACCGATCCGTAATAGCGGGTCGGCTGCGCCCGTGCGGCTGGCTGCGGCGAGGGGCCGGGACCAGACGGCGATGGATCGCCTGCTATGCCGCCGTCGCCGGACGGCGGATCAGCGAATCCGCCCGGTGGCCGCGCCGGCGGTGGCGTGTCCGCCGTCTGCTGATTCGTTGCCACCTCCGAGCGCACGAGCATGCCCTCGCCGCCCAGCCCGCGTCCCTCGACCCTCTGACCGCCGCGCAGGCCGCGATAGCGCGCGCGGATTTCGTCGAAGCCGTCGGCATAAGCGAAGCTCTCTTCGCGCCACAGCAGCAGCGCCAGCCCGTCCTGGATCGACGCCATCAGAACCTGCGGATCGCGCAGGCGCGGCAGATAGACGTAGCGCGCGAAATCCTCGGTCAGCTGGGCGACGGGCACATGATCGCAGCGCCACAATGGGATGCGATCGAGGTCCATCCGCAGCCGCGTGCCCGAGAGCGACAGGAACAACAGGTCCTGCGAGCGCATCTTCTTGCTCGCGCGGACGGCCAGCGGTTCCTGGCCGGTCAGCCGCAAGGTTTCCCAGCCGATCTTGTCGGTCGGCGCGTCCTGCACCGGCACCAGCAGCCATTGATAGGTTTCGGGCAGCCGCGCGATCACCGCGCCGTCGACCGCCTTGAGCTGGTTCTGCGCCTGCTTTTCCTGATGCGGATCGAGGTTGAGCTGATCGGTCTCGGCGAGGATGCTCTGCCACGCGATATAGCGCCGCACCGCATCGTCGAGATCCTGCAGCCGCGCCGCATCGGGCGCGAGGAAGGCGAGCGTGTTCTGGAACAGCCGCGGCGCGTTGCCGCGCGACTGAAGGAAGACGGCAGCGGCGGCGCTCGCCTTGTTGGCGGCATCCTTGCTGTAGACATGGTCGGGGCCGAGCACGACCAGCCGGACATCGTGATTGTCGGGCACGTCGGCGCTGGTCTGCGGCAGCGGATGGATGGCGACGAAGTCGCCCGCCTGGCGCAGATCGGCGCGCAGCCTCTTCTCGATTTCCTCGACGACCTTGTCGGGATCGCGGCGCAACTGTTCGGCGCGATCGTCGGCCAGCTTGGTGACGGTAGGCTGGGTCGCGTACCAGTAGCGTGGGCCATCCTGATAGAGATAGTTGGGGGACGCGGCGAGCCGGCGCAGCGCGTCGCCAAACACCGCCGGCGTTTCGCCCGGCATCACGCAGCCCAGCCTGATCCGGCGATCCTCGATCCCGCGATTGGCCGACGCGGTCATCGGCGCCGAGCCGAGATAGACGGTGCGCGCCACGCACCGCGCCGCCGAGGCCCGCGCGCCCCGATCACTCCATCATGGCGCGTTTCCCGCTTGGCACACCCGCGCGCATCGCCCATTGTCGCCGCGAACGCGGGGAGGAATACAGGTCTGGGTCGGGGCTCTCTGGCTGTGGCGAGATCAACGGGTTCGTGTCGGGAAGCGGGGAGCGGTTCGACGGCTGTTTTTCAGGCCCTCACCCTCGCCGCCTTCGGCGGTGAGCAGGTCGGGATTGACCCCGGCAATCCCTGGCCATGCCGGGGCATGGCTTCCTGCTCACTCCCTCTCCCGCCAGCGGTAGAGGGCTGGGCAATGGAAGAAGACGGGGCTTCACGCATGCATTTCCCGCAACCAAATCGCAATCATCGGCAATTGCGGTAACCGCGATCTTCACCGACATGGAAGGCGCCTTTCAGGCATCCTCTCCTAAACCTTTACGGGCTGGCCTTCGGGCCGGCCCTTTTTTCAATCGGTTGCGATCGCGATTGGTAATAGGGGCAAAAGTGTGGGCGAGAAAGTTGCTGTTCCCCGGCGAAAGTCGGGGCCCAGGAGTCGCGCACTCCGAGCGTGTGACTCCTGGGCCCCGGCTTTCGCCGGGGAACAAGATATTCTCGAACTCTCGCCCGCGGTTTTGCCCCTATTACCGCGATTGGTGGTGCATTCCGTCGCGCATCGACGCGAGACGCGACAGGCAATCGTCACGTCGTCCAACAGGCACAGAGCAGTGGTGCAGCCGACGATTGCATTTTTTGCATCTAAACTATGATATTTCGCAGTTGCAGCATAAGTGGCAATCCGCCACTTAGAACCTGCCTTTCAGGCATCCTCTCCTAAACCTTTACGGGCTGGCCCTCATGGGCCGGCCCCTTTTTTGGCGGGCGCAGGCCGGTGACACCGGAGCTGATGCCGATCGGGATCAACGGCACGGCTTCCATCCCGACATGAACGCCGCCATTGACGCGCGGCCGCAACGCGATTTCGCCGTCGAGAGCTCGATCGTGCAATCCGCCGGCATGCGCCCTTCGCGGAAATTGGATGCATCCGTCTTATCCCGGCTGCGACTCTTCGCAGTTGCAGCATCAGCAGCAATCGGCCATTGGGAGCCGGCCTTTCAGGCATCCTCTCCTAAAACTCTACGGGCCGGCCTCCTCGGGCCAGCCCCTTTTTTTCTTGATATCAATCAATTGTAGTCGTGTCGCGCGCGGGCATGTTGGACGCATGTCCCCCGATCGTCGCCCAAGGCCGTCCCGGTCAGGCTCGAGACCGGATGCAAAACCGGCATCCAACCTATCATTCTTCGCAGTTGCAGCATAAGCCTCATTGGGCCATTCAGATCCTGCCTTTCAGGCATCCTCTCCTAAAACTTTTCGGGCTGGCCCTCACGGGTCAGCCCTTTTTTTAACCCGTTTAGGGCGCTTCGGTCGCGCCCATTTTTTGACAAAGCTTCGCCTCGTGAAAATCTGTCCCGATTTCGCGCAACGCAAGGTTTGGCTAACCACAACCCGGCCCTCCCCGCCGGAGGCGCCGCCCGCGGGCCGCAGGCATGACCATCGACAACGGCGTAAAGCCAAGTTTAACCGCCCTTGGCGAACAAGCGTCAATACGTAACCGCTAGACCGGCACCATCAAGACGTGGGGTCTGTTGGGGATTCGTCGCAATGTCGCTGAAGTGCAGGCGCAGATCGATATTGCTGTCATGCGCCGCATCCCCGCTGGTGATGATGGCGGTGGCGACGACGGCATCGACCGCGCAAGCGCAGACTGCGACGCTCGTTACGGCGAAGGCGCCGGCGGTGCTGCCCGACCGGGGTCTCGGCAGTCTGGGTCCGGTATTGGGCAATGTCCTCGGCGGAGTCGTCACGCCCGTCGTCACCGTCGTTCCGCCGGTGGTTACCACCACCACGACCACGCTGCCGATCCTCGGACCCGTGGTGGTGCCGGTGCTCAGCCCGGTGGTCGTCACCACCGCCGGCCTGCCCGGCACCGTCGGTTCGACCGGCGGCGCCGCCGGATCGGTGGTAGGCAATGCCGTCACCGATCCGCTCTCGCTGCTGCAGGCCGCGCAATTCAGCGATCCGCCGTCGGATGCGGTCGATCCCAAGTGGGGCAAGATCCGCAGCTTCTGGGGCAAGATCCGCAGCTTCCAGGGCGACACCTGGTATTCGCCGTTCGTCGGCAGCACGCGCGGCTTCTGGGGCGATACCGGCCCGTTCGAGGGCAATATCGGCGGCTGGTGGGGGAGTCTCCGCACCTATAATGACGGCACCAGGCCCGCGGCGGGTCCGCAATGGAGCAGTATCCGCGCCTTCTGGGACGGCGCCGGCAGCGATTTCGACAGCATCCGCACGAGCTGGGACGCCAGCGACACGTCGCGTGACTACAGCGCCGTCGCGACCAAGCTGAGCGGCGTGGTGACCAAATCGGCGAGCTTTTGGGGCAGTACGATCCAGGCGAAGACCGGCAAGAGCTTCCAGGCGGGTTTCGCATCGGCGCTGCTGCAGCGTTACGGCATCGACCTTAGCAATCCGGCGTCGCTGGCCGGGCTGGACGCCAACGAGCGAGAGCATTTCTTCCTCGAATATTATGACGGGCTGATGATATATTCGGGCGCCGACAGCCCCGATCACTGGATGCGCCAGATCGGCTGGTCGCCCAGCATCACCCAGATCGCGGGCGAAGGCAGCGACACCGTGATCGGCCTGCTCGACTTCACCGTGACCGGCGCCGAGACCGGCAACGTGACCTGGCAAAACGGCGTATCGAGCGTCGCCAACGGCCATGGCGCCGCGGTCGCCAGCCTGATGGTGGCGCCGCATGACGGCAAGGGCGTGATGGGCATCGCGCCGCGCGCCTCGGTGGTGTCCTATAACCCGTTCGATTCGACGCAGACCGCGAACTGGCGCGACATCCGCGACGGCATCGTCCAGCTGGGCGTGCACAAGGCCAGCATCGTCAACATGTCGCTGGGCGTGTCGGGCTGGACGCTCAATCCGGACTGGAACAATGTGTTCAAGGATCCGCTGGTCCAGCTGACCACGCCGACGACGGTGTTCGTGATCGCGGCCGGCAATGACGGCATCAGCCAGACGCAGAACGTGGCCTGGAGCAACAATGCCAGCGTTCTCATCGTCGGCTCGGTCGATCCGACATCGACGATCTCGACCTTCTCGAACCGGCCGGGCACCGCCTGCCTGCTGACCAATGGCGTCTGCAAGCCCGGCGACCGGCTGATGGACCATTTCATCGTCGCGCCGGGCGAAATGATCCTGGTTTCCGACGGCCAGGGCGGCGTCACGCGCTATTCGGGCACGTCGTTCGCCGCGCCCCTGGTGTCGGGCACGATCGCGCTGATCCATGACCGCTGGCCGTGGCTCGCCAAATATCCCAGGGAAAGCATCGACATCATCCTGAAGACCGCGACCGACCTCGGCGCGCCGGGCACCGATGCGGTCTATGGCGTCGGCCAGCTCAACGTCACCGCGGCGCTGTCGCCGATCAGCTATGACAAGCTGACCTGGTACGGCAAGGACGACAAGGGCCAGACCAGGCCGATGTCGTCGACGACGATCAAGCAGACGGCCGACCTGGCGCGCTGGGAAGCCTCGGGCATGTATTTCTATGCGTTCGAGACGATCGGCAGCAGTTATCGCGACTTCGCGATCCCGCTGTCGAGCAAGCTGGTCGACAGTTCGACCCTGTCGGCCGGGCTGACGCAGGAGCGTTTCCAGTCCTATCTCTACAATCAGGTCACCGGCTGGCTGAAGAAGGGATTCGCCGCTGCGGATGAAAGGGCCAGCCTCAACCTCGCTGCAGTGACCGCGCCGGTCGCCAATCCCTATGGGATGAACGTGACGATGGCGCTGGCGCCGCGCACGCTGCGCGCGGGCTTCCGCGACGGCCAATTCCCGTATCAGACGATGATGCGTTTCGCCGACCGCGAGAACCGGATCGCACTGAAGCTGGGCAGCGGCGATGGCGCGATCGAGCTGGGCGATGCCGCCGGCTTCGCGCGCGCGTCCGACTATGACAGCGCGCGTGGCGGCGCCAATCCGCTGCTCGGTATGGCGTCGGGCGGCGGCTATGCGCAGATCAGCTACAGCTTCACGCCGCAATTGTCGTTGGCGGCGGGCGTCACGCAGCGCGACATCCGCTATGACAAGAGCGCGATGCCGATCACCGAGCTGGCCTCGTTCAACAATCTCAGCGGCTATCGCACCGGCGCCGACACGGTCTCGCTCAGCTATCGGCCGAGAAGCAAGCTCGCGCTGACCGCGAGCTATACCCGCCTGCACGAGCAGGACGCGATCCTCGGCATCCAGGCGCTCGATCCCGGCCTGCTGGGCGGCGGCGCCGCAACCGAAGGGGTGACGATGGGCGCCACCTGGACGATCGTCCCGGGGCTGCAGCTCGCCGCGTCGGGCACGGTGGGGCGGACGCGTTCGAATGCGTCGCAGGCGCTGATCGCGACCGACGGCGCCGGCCTGCGCACGACCGCATGGCAAGTGGCGATGTCGCGCGAGCATCTCTTCGACGACAAGGATGCGCTGCGGCTGAGCGTGGCGCAGCCGCTGTATATCGAGCATGGCAGCCTCGCGATCACCAGCGTGCAGGTGATCGACCGCCAGACCGGCGCGCTCGGCGAGGTCACGCAGCGCTTCGCGATCCCGGGCAAGAAGCGGCCGATGATCGGCGAATTCCATTATTCGCGTTCGCTTGCCGGCGGGCGGGCGGATCTGGCGATGTTCGGCACCGCGCAGTTCGCGGGGGATCCGGTGGATGCGACCAGTGCCGACTTCCGGAGCGGGTTGCGGTTCCAGTTGCGCTGGTAGGGAAATATTGCCCTCTACCGCTTGCGCTAAGCTATGCACACATCTTCGAACCGCGCGGGATTTAGCCCCTCCCCTTCAGGGGAGGGGTTGGGGTGGGGGCGAGCGAAGCGAGCATTTCCGCCATTTTTTCGCGCGTTTCGATCGACAACGAGTGGCTCTCCCGACTGCCCCACCCCAACCCCTCCCCTGAAGGGGAGGAGCTTAAGTGGCTGACATCTCATCGAAAATGAAGATGTGTGCATCGCTTAGACCGCTTGCGGGAGAGGGACAGACTCGCGCAGCGAGTCAGGGTGAGGGCCTGTACGTGTCCCGCCCTTCAGGCCCTCACCCTCGCCGCCTGCGGCGGCTTTCCCTCTCCCGCAAGCGGGCGAGGGAAGAATGTTACGCCCATAACGGATCAATCTCCGCCCGCGCAGCTCCGGACGGTTTTCCGGCTTGTTAACCAGCCGGCGCTAACTTCACCCCATCGTGGGGGAATTTGATGCGCGCGACGACGGCAGCTTTGGCATTCGCGTTCGGCCTGGTAACGGCCGGACCGGCCACGGCCGCGCCATCCCGACCCGCCGCCGTGGCCCCCGCCCCTCGCGCCGGCGCGCTCAGGGCGTTCGACGACAAGATCGCGGCGACCAAGCAGGCGATGATGGGCGATCCGCTCGCCGCGCGTAAGGCGGCCGAGCAGGCGGTGGCGATGGCCACGGCGATGGCGTCCGAACCCGGCGTCTCGCCCGGCGACGCGGCGATCTCGCTCGCGACCGCGCGCTGGCTGCTGGGCGAGACGATGATCGGGATGAACGACACGGCCCAGGCCAAGGCGCTGATCGACCAGGCGCTGGCCAGCGTCGTCCGCTTCGATCCCGGCTCGAAGCTCGAAGGCGATCTGCGGCGGTCGCGCGCGACGCTCGCCGAGGCGGCTGGCAATGTGCAGGGCGCGCTCAACGACTATCTCGCCGCCTACGCCATCTTCCGGGCAGTTGGGCAGCAAAGGTCGCAGGCGATCGCGCTGCAGGATATTGGCGGCCTCTATCTCGAGGCCGGCGACTATGCGCGCGTCCGCGACTATTATGGCCAGTCGCTCGCGGCGTATCACGACGACCCGTGGCTGAACCTCGCGACCTATAACAATCGCGGCCAGGCATGGCGCGAGGAGCACAAATTCTCCCAGGCCGAAGCCGAATACCGGCTGGCGCTGACCTCGGCGCGCCAGCTCGAAAGCCCGTTGCTCGAAGCGCGCATCCTGACCAACCTCGCCGACGCCCAGTCGCAGGCGGGCCGCAACGACGCGGCGCTGAAGACGATCGCCGCTGCCGACCGGCTCGTCCGCAGCGGCGAAGGCGCCGGCTGGCGGCCGTTCGTGCAGGGCGTGCGGGCGATGATCGCGGCGCGGCGCGGCGATCATCAGGGTGCCGGCCGGCTGTTCGCGCGGGCTTTCGCCGGCCAGCGGCTCGATCGCACCGAAATGCCGTATCGCGAACTGCACGAGGCGGCGGCCGAAACCTATGAGCGGCTGGGCGACCGCGATCTGGCGCTGGCGCATCTGAAGGCGTTCCAGCGGCTCGACAGCGAGGCGCTGCGCCTGACCGCGTCGGCGAGTTCGCAGCTGATGGCGGCGAAGTTCGATTTCGCCAACCTCAAGCGCGGGCAGCTCGAGCGCGACATCCTGATCGAACGGCAGCGCACCGAGTTCCGAACGCGGCTGTTCACCGGCCTCGGCGGCGCGCTGCTGGTGATCTTCGGCCTGCTCTCGTTCGGCTATGTCTCGATCCGGCGCAGCCGCGACCGGGTGCGCGTCGCCAACACCGAATTGAGCGCGACCAATTTCGCGCTGGAGAAGGCGCTGAAGGCCCGCACCGATTTCCTCGCGACCACCAGCCACGAGATTCGCACGCCGCTCAACGGCATTCTCGGCATGACCCAGGTGCTGCTCGCCGACCGCCGCCTGACCGGCGACGTGCGCGATCGCATCGAGCTGCTCAACGACGCGGGCGAGACAATGAAATCGCTGGTCGACGACATTCTCGACGTCGCCAAGATGGAGGCCGGCGAACTGACGATCGCGATGGAGGACGTCAGCCTCTCCAAGCTGATCGGCGACATCTGGCGGCTGTGGCGCGCGGCCGCCGCGGCCAAGGGGCTGGTGCTGAGCTGTTCGCTGGAGGACGCGCCCGAGCGCGTGATCGTGGACCAGGACCGGCTGCGCCAGATCCTCTCCAACCTGCTGTCGAACGCGATCAAGTTCACCAGCCAGGGCCGGGTGATGCTCAACGTCCGCGGCGTCGAGCATGGAGGCCGCAGCGAGGTGGAATTCGTCGTGCGCGACACCGGCATCGGCATCGCGCCCGAGGATCAGCCGATGATCTTCGAGGCCTTCACCCAGGTCAATAATTCCACGACGCGCGACTATTCGGGGACCGGGCTGGGTCTGACGATCTCGCGGCGGCTGGCGCGCGCGCTGGGCGGCGACATCGCGATCGCCAGCGAGCGGGGCGAAGGCGCCTGCTTCACCGTCACTTTGCCGCTCGCGCGGATCGGTACCGCGAACGCACGGATCGACGAGGATGCCGGCCTCAGCGCGGATCGGCTCGACCAGGCGAGCATGCTGCTTGTCGATCGCAACGTCGCGCAACATGCGCTGATGCGGATACTGCTGACGCCGGAGGTGCGCTCGATCGACATCGTGGTTTCGGCCGAGGAGGCCATCGCGTGGATGGAGCGCCAGCATTTCGACCATGTCGTGATCGAAGGCGCATCCGCCGGCAGCGACAGCATGACGGCGATCGACGGCATCCGCCGGATCATCGCGCGCGCCGACGAGAACGCGACGCGCACGTCGCTGCTGGCGGCGCCGTGCGAAACGCTCAGCGCCGCGGCGCTGTTCGCCGCCGGGGCGAGCCAGGTGATCCTGAAACCGATCGGCGCGGCGGATCTCATCGCCGCGCTGAAAAAGAGCTACCAGGCCCCCTCGCCCGCGATCCTGCGCGACGTTTCCAGCGCAAACGGTTGAACGATCAGCGTTCCGGCCATTTTATCGGAAGATTCATGTTCGACGGTTAATGCCGCGGGAAGCATATATGGAGTCACATTATGAAAATCCTCTTCGTCGACGACGATGCGATGAACAGGCGGGTCGTGAAGGACATGCTCGACGTCGTCGGCGCATCGATGGACGAAGCGGATTGCGGGGAGGCCGGCCTGGCGCGGATCGACGACGAGGATTATCACGTGATCCTGATGGATCTGCGCATGCCGGGCATGGACGGCCTGACCGCGACCCAGTTGATCCGCCAGCGCCTCGATGCCAAGGCGCGCCTGCCGATCGTCGTCGTCACCGCCGACACGTCGAGCGACCTGCAGAAACGCTGCGCTTCGGCCGGCGCCGACGGCGTGCTGATGAAGCCGGTGGCGATGGCGAGCCTGATCGACACGATCGGCCGGCTAATGGCGCGCAGCGACGGGCTGGGGGTGGTGCTCAACTAAGTCATCGGAGATCGGGAGGTCGGAGATCGGAGTTCGGAATAAGGTTGTTTCTGATCTCCGACAACCGATCTCCGACTACAGCGCCAAGGGCGCTACGTAGCCGGTCAGTTCGAGATAGCCGCGGCCGCCTTCGGTGCGGATCGCGCCTTCCCAATAGACCGGCAGTCCGCTGCCGCGGCCGTCGAGTTCCTGGGCGGCGAACATCGGGACCAGCCGGAAGCGGCGCACGCCCTCGGGCAGGCGGATGGTCAGCATCTGTTCGACCGGATAGCTCGCGCCGGTGGCGGCGCTCTTCCATGTGCGCAGCGGCCGGAACGCGACATCGCCGGGCTTCAGCACCACGATGCTGCCGTCGGGCCGGCGCAGCGAGCCGCCCGCCCAGATCAACCCGCCGCCCTTGCGCCGGATGCGGAACGCCATCAGCGCGCCGCCATCGTCGAGATTGATGCCGGTCCAGTCCCAGCCTTCGGCCTGGCGGGCCAGATAATCCGACGACCATTCGCGATCGAGCCACGCCTCGCCCGTCACGCGCACGCGCTTGCCGCCACGCACGACCTCGCCCGACACGCGCAGATGCGGGATCGAATAATAATGGCTCGCCTGCTGGGCAAGCGGCCCCTTGCGGCTGTAGCCGCCCTCGCCCTGCGGCAGCGGCGGCTGGGTGGGATCGAAGGCGAGGTCGAGGCCGAAGCCTTCGGCGGCAACCCGGGTCGTGAAACGGCCGTCGGGCAGCCGCCGCAGCCGCCAGTCGCGGATCACGACATCGGCATCGCCGGTCGCGGCGCCCGCCAGCCCGAAGCCGGCGCGCGCGGCGCGCTCGCCATGGAGCAATTTGCCGACCTGCGGGTCCGACAGGGCGGCGTGCGCGAACAGGATCTGGCGGGCGGCGAAGCGGCTGGGATTGGCGGGATCGACCAAAGGCCGGGTGCGGAAGAAGGTGACCTGGAAGCCGAGGTCGCGGCCGTCGGCGGTCCGCAGCCAGCCGGTCACATACCACCATTCGGTGCGGAAGGCGGGATGCGCGCCATGATCGGCCGGGAAGGTCAGGGCGATGCCAGGCCGTACTGCGGGATAGGGTGCGGCGGCCGGCGCCGCCAGCCCGGCGCTGGCGACGAGCGCGAGCATGGCGCCCAGGCGGCGCGGCATCACCAGTCCTCCCGCACGGCGCGGACGGCATCGATCGCGGTCGCGCGGCGTCCGGCGAGGATGGCGGTGCCGGCCGCGGCCAGCACCAAAGCGGCGACGACACCGAGCACGGTGCCGACCGGCACGCGCGTCGTCATCGTCCAGTTGAACGATTGCGGGTTGATCACGTGGATCAGCACCTGCGACAGCACGAGGCCGAGACCGACGCCGGCGATCCCGCCGATCAGGCCGAGGATCGCGCCCTCCACCCCCAGCATCGTCATGATCTGGCGCCTGGCGACGCCGAGGTGGCGCAGCATGCCGAATTCGCGCGTGCGCGCAACGGTCTGCGCGGACATCGTCGCGGCGACCCCGGCCAGTCCGACGAGGATCGCCACCGCCTCGAGCAGATAGGTGACCGCGAAGCTGCGATCGAACAGGGTCAGCGCGAAGCGCCGCAAGGTGGCGGGTTCGGCGATCTGCGCGCGCGTGTCCGCCGGCAGGCGCGCGATCAGTGCCCGGCCCACGCGCCGGCCGTCGGCGCCGGGCGCGAGCATCACCGATGCCTCGTCGCGGCGCGCATCGCCGGTGAGACGAAGATAATCGGCATCGCGGATCACCACCGCACCCGCCTGCCGCGCATAATCGCGCCAGACACCGGCGACGGCGAAGCGCGCGCCGTGGCCGATCGGAAGCGCGATGACCGCGCCGGTCTTCCAACCATAGATGCGCTGCGCAGGTTCGGACACCCACACCGGAACCGTGCCGGCCGGCAGCGCCGCCGCGCGGTCGATCAGCACCAGCGACGGATCGGCGGCGGCGTCATCGACCGGCCGCGCGATCAGGGTCAAGGGCGGGCGATCGGGCGCGAGCGTCAGCGGCAACTGGCGGCTGAACCGGATCCGGGCGATGCCCGGCGTCGCGCGCAGGCGGGCCTGCATCGCCGGATCGAGACCCGTGGCGCCATCGCTGCGCAGATAGAGATCGGCCGCCAGCACCTGACCGAGCCAGGCATCGACCGCGCCGCGAAAACTGGTGACCATCGTCGCCATTGCGATCATCAACGCGGTCGAGGCGACGATGCCGCACAAGGCAGTCGCCGCGGCGCCCGGCGCGCCATGGACGTGACGGACCGCGAGCAGCGACGGCACATGCGCGATCGGCCGCCGCGTCCACGGCGCCAGCAATTGGCGTGCCAGCCACGGCACGCCGGCGACACCGCCGGCGAGCAACAGCCCCATGCTGACGAAGCCGAACAACGGCAGGCCGCCGACCGCGGGCAGCGTCGCGCCGATCGCACCGAGCAGCAGCAGCGCCAGCGCGGGCCGCCACGCGACCGGCGCACGCGGATCGATCAGGTCGCCGGCATTCTTCAGCGCCGCCGCCGGCGCCGCGCGCGATGCCGCGCGCGCCGGCAGCAGGCTGCCGAGCACCGCCGCGAGCAGCCCGAGCGCGAAGAAGCCCGCCGCCGCCACCGGCTGGAACGCCACCGTGACGCCGCTGCCCGAGAAATAGCCCGCACCGAGATCGCCGCCGAACCAGCGCAACGCGGCGACCGCGAGCCCATAGCCGGCCCCCAGGCCGAGCGCCGCGCCGACCACGCCGATCGCCAGCCCCTCGAGCGACACCGCCGCAACGATGCCGCCGCGCGGCAGGCCGAGCGTGCGGATCAGCGCGAAGGCGCGCAGCCGGCGCGTGACCGACAGCGACTGGGCGGAGAAGACGAGGAAGGCACCGGTCAGCAGCGCGACCAGAGCGAGCATGTCGAGATTGACGCGATAGGCGCGCGACAGCGCGTCGCCCTGCGCGGCCGCGCTTTCGGCGCTGGCGAGCGTGGCGCCGGCGGGCAGGATCTTCGCCAGCGCGGCTTCCGCCGCGTCCCGGTCGGCGAGCTTGAGGTCGAGCCGGTCGAGCAGGCCGAGGCGGCCGAACCGCCATTGTGCGGCGGCGATGTCGATCACGCCGATCGCCTGCTCCTCGCCCACGCCCGGCAGCGTGCCCACAATCGTCAGCTCGACGGTGCGGCCATTGGCGGTAACGGCGATGCTCTGTCCCAATTGCGCGCCAGTTGCCCGCATCGCCGCGCGCGAGAGGAACAGCGCGGAGTCGTCGAACATCCGGTCGGTCTGCGCGCCGGGACCCTGCGGCCGGATGCCGACCAGGCTGGGCGTGACATTGGCCGCGCGGATGATGTCGAGCCCGAGCAAAGTGAAGTGCCTGTCCCCCGCCCGCGCATCGAGTTGCACGACCGGACTGGCATCGGCGACACCCGGCGCCAGCGCGACGCGCGGATAGAGCGTCTCATCGAAGCCGAGCGGGCTCGCCGCGCGCACGGCGAGGTCGGCCGATCCGTTGATGCTGCGCACGGCGCCGTCGAACGAGGCCAGCGCCGAACCGTTGACGAGATGGACGGCGAAACCGAGCATCACGCCGACCGCGATCGCGACCGCGGTCAGCAGGAAGCGCGCCGGGTGCCAGCGCCACTCGCCCGCGATCAGCCAGCCGAGCGCGAGCCGGGCCGAGAACAGCCCGGGTTCAGCCGGCACTGCGCGCGACGAGGCCATTTGCGGTCAGGTGCAGCACGCGATCAGCAACCGCCGCGGTCGCCTCCGAATGGGTGACGAGGATCGCCGCCGCGCCGCCGGAGCGCACCGCTTCGCCGAACAAGGCGATCACCCGCGCGGCGGTTTCGGGGTCGAGATTGCCGGTCGGTTCGTCGGCGAGGATCAGGGCCGGTGCATGGATCAGGGCGCGCGCGATCGCCACGCGCTGCATCTCGCCACCCGACAGATCACGCGCATAGCCATGGCCGCGCCCGCCGAGCCCGACGCGTTCGAGCATCGCCTCGGCACGGGCAGCCGCCGTCCGGGCGTCGGCGGAGACCAAAGCCAGCGGCAGCGCGACGTTCTGGCGCAAGGTGAGATAGGGCAGGATGTGAAAGGCCTGGAACACGAAACCGATCCGCTCGCGCCGCAGCCGCGTGCGCGCCGCCTCGTCGAGCGGCCCCAGCGCTTTGCCTTCGATCAGCACGTCGCCTCTGTCGGCGTCGTCGAGGCCGGCGAGGATGTTGAGCAATGTCGATTTGCCGACGCCGGATTCGCCGGTGATCGCGACGAGTTCGCCCGGCGCCACGGCAAGATCGAGCCCGCGAAAAAGCGTGCGCGGGCCGGGGACCGATTTGGCGAGGCTATGGACGTCGAGCAGAATTTGATCGGTCACGGTGTCTCGCTATCGGCAATCGGTCCTGCTGGTAGCATGGCTGATCGCCGGCGTCAGGAGTCTACGGCTTTACCGGTCGTGGCATGATCGGCAGCGAAATCGGCCCGGATGACGTCGGCACGGAACAGACCGAGCGCGAAACGATTGTACAAATTCGGCTGGTTCGTCTAGGTTCCCCACATGCTTGATTGGTTTGTTCGTCGCTATCTCGACCTCATCGGATCGATCTACATCTATAATGAGCATCGGGGTTATACGGCGATCGACCGCGTGCTGGAGGCGGTGCGGGCGCGGGCGCCCGACGATCTGGCGCTGATTGCGGCGATCGAGAAGCACGGTGCCGACGAGCGCAAACATTATGAGATGTTCCGGCGCTGGTTCGAGCTGCGCGGCATGATGCCCTATGCGGTGGACCGGACCTGCGGCCACATCGACCGCTTCGTCGAGATCATGTTCCGCTCGACGATCGATGGCCTCGACACGCATGCGGTGGTCGCATCCGATGCGATGTTCGAACGGCTGTGCCGCGTGATCGCCCTGACCGAACGACGCGGTTATCGCCAGGTCGACACGCTTTTGCGCCATCCGCTGATTCGCCGCGACAAGGCGCTGATCAAGATCTTCCGGATCATCGAGCGCGACGAGCCCAGCCACTGGGCGCCGTACGAAGGCTGGCTCCGGTCGAACGGGAAGCGCGAGCCGCGATGGTGGGAGCGCGCGATCGACGGTTTCATCCATTCGGAACTGCTGTTCGTCAAACTGCCGATATTGTTCCTGACGCCGCGACTGCCCCGGCGCGCCGAATGGGCCGATGGCCGCGAAGGCGACGGACGTTTGCCGCTTTCGGCATCCTTCGTGACCGCCCATTAAATGCCGGAAAGCGCCGGCGCCGATGGCGGTGGTTCAGTGGACGAGGCGGAAAAGCGCCCGGCTCGCGGGCTGGCCGCCCGGCTGTTTTCGCGTGAGGCCGCGGCGATGCTCGCGCGCAACACCGTGGTCAGTTGCGGCGCCTTCGCGTTCGACATCCTGCTGCTGTGGGCGCTGGTGAGCCTGGCCGAATGGGGCAAGCTCGAGGCGGCGGCGCTCGGCTTCGTCGCCGCGAACACGCTCCATTACGCGTTGGGGCGGAGCTGGATCTTCCGCGGCACCGAGCGCGGCATCGCCGGGGGCTATGTCTATTTCCTGATCAATGCCGGCATCGGCCTGTGCGTCACGATGACGCTCTATGCCGCCTTCCTGCGTTACACGCCGATCAACTATATCGTTGCCCGCGTCGTGGTCTCGGTGTTCGCCGGACTCGCGGTGTTCGTGCTCAACGCCGTGCTCAACTTTCGCCGCCTCTGATGCGAATCGCGCTGTTCTGCGGGAATTATAATTACCTTCGCGAGGGCGCGAATCAGGCGCTGAACACGCTGGTCGCCTATCTGGAAAGCGCCGGGCATAGCGTGCGCGTCTATTCGCCGGTGACCGACACGCCGGCGTTCGAGCCGGCCGGCACGCTGGTTCCCGTGGCATCGGTGCGGCTTCCCGTCCGCGGCGAATTCCAGCTCGCGCTCGGGCTGCCGCGCGCGATCCGGCGCGACGTGACGGCGTTCGCGCCCGACCTGATCCATGTCTCGACGCCCGACATCCTCGGCACGCGCGCGCAGACGTTCGCCAGGCAGCGCGGCATAAAGATCGTCGCCAGCCTCCATACCTTGTTCGAGACCTATCTCGATTATTACGGCATCGGCTGGGCACGGCCGGTGGTGGAGGCCCATCTCCGCCGCTTCTACCGGCGCAGCGATCATGTCCTCGCGCCGACCCCGACCCTGGTCGCCGATCTGAAGCGGATGCGCGGCGACGATCATGCCAGCGTCTGGAGCCGCGGCATCGATCGCGCGCTGTTCCAGCCCAGCCGCCGCGACCTCGACTGGCGCCGCGCGCACGGCATGGGCGACGACGAGGTCGCCATCCTGTTCTTCGGCCGCGTCGTCCTCGAAAAGGGCGTCGCCATCTTCGTCGCCGTGATCGATGCGCTCCAGCGGCGGGGGCACAAGGTGCGGCCGCTGATCGTCGGCGCGGGTCCGGCGCTGGGCGCGTTCGACGGGCTGACGGGCGTCGTCACGGCCGGCCATTTGACGGGTCCGGACCTTGCGCGCGCCGTGGCGAGCGCGGACATCATGCTGACGCCGAGCACGACCGAGACGTTCGGCAATGTCGTGCTGGAAGCCATGGCCTCCGGATTGCCGGTGGTCAGCGCGGACGCGCCGAGCGCGCGCGCCCTGATCGACGATGGCCGGACGGGTTTTCTGTCTCCGCCGCGCGACAGCGACCATTATGCCGCGACGATCGCGACTTTGGTCGACTCGCCCCCATTGCGCCGCACGATCGGCACGGCGGCATGGCACGCCAGCGAGGCCTATTCGTGGGATGCGGCTTCGGCGAGCGTCGAACTGGCCTATCGGCAGGTGCTGCAGCTGTAGCCGGCCGAGCGCGCCTCGCCCTTGAAACCGTTCCGGCGACAACCGAATGTGTATCGTGCGACACCGACAAGGACCATCCATGAGCACCCCAATCCTCTTCACCCCATTCGCGGTCGGCAATCTCGCTTTGACCAATCGCATCGTCATCGCGCCGATGTGCCAATATTCGGCGGTCGACGGCTGCATGACCGACTGGCATCTGATCCATCTCGGCCATCTCGCGCTGTCGGGCGCGGCGTTGCTGACGATCGAGGCGACGGCGGTGCTGCCCGAGGGGCGGATCACCTATGGCGACGTCGGGCTGTGGAACGACGATACCGAAGCGGCGATACGCCGGACGCTGGAGGGCGTGCGCCGCTATTCCGACATGCCGATCGCGATCCAGCTCGCCCATGCCGGCCGCAAGGCGTCGTGCGAAGTGCCGTGGAAGGGCGGCGCGCAGATCGCGCCATCGAGCGCAAATGGCTGGCAGACGGTCGCGCCCTCGGCCCTCCCGTTCGCGCCCGGCGACGATGCGCCGACCGCGCTGACCCGCGACGCCATGACCGCCATTCGCGACGCGTTCGTCGCCGCCGCGATCCGCGCCGACCGGCTCGGCCTCGACGCCGTGCAACTGCATGGCGCCCATGGCTATCTGCTGCACGAATTCCTCTCGCCGCTCTCCAACCGCCGCGACGACGATTATGGCGGCAATCTCGAAAACCGCATGCGCTTTCCGCTGGAGGTGTTCGACGCCGTGCGCGCCGCCTTTCCGGCCGGCAAACCGGTGACGATGCGCGTATCCGGCAGCGACTGGGTGCCCGGCGGGTGGGACGCCGAACAGACCGTCGCCTTCGCGCGGGCGCTGGAAGCGCGCGGCTGCGCTGCGATCCACGTCTCGAGCGGCGGCCTCTCGCCCGATCAGCAGATCCCGGTCGGCCCGAACTATCAGGTCCCGCTGGCGCGCGCGGTCAAGGCCGCGACCGGCATGCCGGTGATCGCGGTCGGCATGATCACCGAATATGAGCAGGCCGAAGCGATCGTCGGCACCGGCGACGCCGACCTGGTCGCGCTCGCCCGCGCGATGCTCTACGATCCGCGCTGGCCATGGCATGCGGCGGCGCATCTGGGGGCTCGGGTGTCGGCACCGGTCCAGTATCTGCGGTCGCAGCCACGGCAATATCGGGATTTGTTCGACAAGGGGTGAGGCGGCCCGACGCAAGTCCTCATCCCTGTGTAGTATCGCGGTCACCGGAATGACCTAACACGCAGCCGCTGTGACGGGATCCGATCGGGCTCCTTGCGCCCGCCCCCCACGCGCAGCCTCCGGAGCGCCCCTGCCCCGCGTCGCTACGCCAGCCCCTGCGCGCGGCGGCGCGCGCGGCGGTTGCCGATCGATGGTTGGTCGGCATCGCGGCCTCCTTCGTCCGTCGCGGCCGCGGCCGCGGCCGCGGCCGCGGCCTCTGCCTCGACCTCTGCGACCCCGCGCGCTGCTTCGCCCTGCGCCTCCGGTCTGCCCTGATCCGGCGCATCCGATGGCGCGGCCTGGAGCAGCGCCGGATGCGCGCCCAGCACCGCCATCATGTTCTTCCCGGCGCGCGGCGAGACCTCGCCGACGGCGACCGCGGCGACCAGCGCCGCGGAGGCATCGACCACGTCGGATGGGGAGCGCAACGTGGGTATGTCGAGCTCGATCCGGTCGCGCGGCTGCCGCGTCGTCCGGTCGAGACACAGACGGGTCGCCGGGATGCTGCCGGCGAGCGCGCGGTCGATCAGCTTGTCGACGACGGTCTTGACCTTCTCCTCCAGCATCGCCTCGGCGACGAGCATGGCATGGCCCCGCGCGCCTCTCGGGCGACCGGCGGGGTTGCCCGAGTGAGCAGCCCGAAGCGGCCGTTTGACCTGTTTTCACCTGTTAATTCGGACATTCGCCGTGCCCCCGAACCGGATGGCGCCCCCGCGCCAAGTGAGTCTCATGGACCCGCACCAAGTGAGTTTTGCAGAACATACCATGAACGACTGTCGATGGCAAGTCTGATGCCACGGGGCGGGCGGCAACCTCCCATGTCGAGCTTTTTCCGGACGGGATCGCGTCATTCGCGTCTCGCCGCCAGCCAGGCGCTCGACACCGGTCGGTGCATATCCCCGTCCTTCATTCACAGGCCATTAGCGTTCGTCCCCTAGGCCTCGGACGCTGAAAAGGAACGAACATGCAGGGCGGGTGCCAGGGTTGTAAGTCGGCGGACCATGATTTCGACATTGCCATGGCTTTTCAGCCCATCGTCGATGTCGAAACGGGCCGCATCTTCGTTTGAGGCATTGGTCCGCGGCAGTAACGACGAGGGCGCGGGCGCAGTTCTTGCCCGCGTCACGCCCGAGAACCGGTACGCGTTCGATCAGAGGTGCCGAGTAGCGGCCATCGAAGGCGCGGTAGCGGCGGGCATATTGGAGACTGACGCCCGGCTCTCCATCAATTTCCTTCCCAACGCCGTCTATTCGGCCGCTGCCTGCATCCAGTTGACGCTCAAGACAGCGCGCGAGAACAGTTTTCCTATCGATCGGGTGATATTCGAGTTCACCGAGAACGAGGAAATGACCGACACTGCCCACGTGAAGAACATCGTCCAAACCTACCGGAAAATGGGTTTCGCGACCGCAATTGACGACTTCGGAGCGGGGCACGCTGGCCTGGGGCTTCTCGCGAACTTTCAAACCGATTACATCAAGCTCGACATGGATCTGGTCCGCGGGATCGAGGGAAGCCTGCCGCGCCGATTGATCATCGAAGGGGTGATCCGCATTGCCGATTCGCTGGGTATCACGATCATTGCCGAGGGCATCGAGACCGAAGCCGAATATGACGCGCTGCGGGCGATCGGCGTGCGATACAACCAAGGCTATCTCTTCGCGCGCCCCGGTTTCAAGTGCCTGCCGGCGGTGACCGTGCCGGGACGACGCAATGCGGCAGTTGCCTGAAGCGAGCGGCTGATGACCGATACTTCTGCCTGCCAGGCGGTAAAGCCCGTCGTCGGCGCAGGGCTGGCTGGTCCATGCAGAAATCTCAGACCTCACGTGCCGCTCGCGACGATGCCGGCGGCGATCGCGGTGCTTCCCCGGTCGGTGCTGCCGCAGCTCGTCCAGCATGGATCGACCGCCTGGACGATCTCGACGGCAACGCGGACCTCGAGCACAGAGGAAGATCGGAGCAGCGCCGCCGACGACCGCTGCGGGATATTCCTGTATGGCCAGCTCTCCTGGGGCTCGGAGTATGACGACGGCGCGGGTCGGGACCGCGATCGCCGTGTCGACAACAAGATGCTGGCCCGGCTTCAACGCCGGGCCTTTCTGTTTTCAGTACCCGCCGCCTAACTTGATGTCGGGAACAGTGACCTTGGCCGGATGCTTGGTCGCCTGAGGGGGTGAGGCTGGAGGCGTCGAGGTTGTGGTTGCGGGCGTGCCGCCGGTCACCTGACCCAGTTCATCGTCCGACAGTTCGGTTGGCTTGTGCTTGTCCGTCATGCCCTGTCCTTCCTTCGGCTATCCCTTGCTGCGGACGCTGTGCCCGGCTGCACCGCCAACTCTATAGCGGGTCGCCCGGAATGCTGTTTTGCCGATCACGGGGTGCCCCGGGTTGGACCGCCGGGCTTCTTTGGAATAAGCGGGTTCGGCCGAACGCCGGCGGTGCCGGTTCGCCTAAACCACGGCCCCCACCATCGCCGCCGCGGCGACCCCCAGGAAGATCTTCCAGCCGAAATGCCGCCCCCGCGTGATCCACGCGTTGGCGAGGATCCCCCACGCCAGCGGCAGGCAGGCGAAGGCGACGCCCCACGGCCGCCGCGCATCGTCGAACAGCCAGGGCGATAAAGCGATGACGATGCCCGAGGCGATCCAGGTCGCCGTGCTCAACTGCCAGATCGCGCTGACGAGTTGCTTGGCCTGGCGGTTCGGAAAGATCGCGGGGCCGATCAGCCGAGCCTCGCCGAGATAGCCGTGCAGGCAGGCTGCGGCGATGCACAGCAGACCATCGAGAACCAGCAAGGGCGCCATCGCGTCCTCCATACAGTGCTGCATGGCGTTGCGCTTCGCCGGCACGCTGGTCAAGACACCAGTGTATGGACCGGACCGAAACCCTCAGCCGCGAAAGCTGGCTGAACGAAGCGCTGAAGGTGCTCGCCGAGGCGGGCCATCAGGCCTGCGCGCCGAGCCCCTCGCCAAGCGGCTGTGCATCTCGCGCGGCAGCTTCTACTGGCATTTCACGGACGTCGCCGAGTTCCACCGCGCGGTGCTGGAACGCTGGGAGCTGGCCTCGGTGGACCGCCCGCTGGCGCGTTCGACCCGGCCAGGCGGCGACGCATCGCCCGATGCCGACCTGCCCCGGCTGATCGAGATCGCCTTCACCAGCCCGACCGCGCTGAAACGCGCGGTGCATGCGTGGGCGGCTGTCTATCCACCGGCGGCGGTGGCAGTGGCCGGGGTCAACCGGCGGCGGACGGCGTTGCTGGCGGACATGTTCGCGCGCGCCGGGGTGCCGGCGCGGGAGGCGGAGGGGCGGGCCGGGATCCTGTACTGGGCTTATCTGGGGTATATGACGAGTTCGGATGGGCCGGCGAGTGCGGGGTGGATTGGCGAGATTCAGGTGATTTTCGCTTTCCTGCCAAATTGATCTTAAGCGAGGATTGCCATCACCCAGTTGATCAAAAGATCAATTTCCAAACGGGCGCTACCACCATAAACATCTAACTTACGGCTAATTTAGCTAAGTTCGCGAAACAGTCAAGGTAGTACATGCGACAATAAACTGGACATAAACATTTTTGATCTATTGACGCGTGTACGACGGCATATGGATGCTGAAATGAAGTCAACAAGACTTACTACATGTCGAATTTTTCTAACAGGCTGCCGAGCCGACAACGGTGTTTCGTATATTCCTGTTACGAACCTGCTTAACATATATATACCGCCGCAATCAGCTAGATCTAACCGTAGCAATTATAACAATGGAGAAAGCAATATTGAAACGCATCCACAAAGATGGCGTCGGACTATATTCAAACGTATTTCGCGATCGCTTGTTCGATGGCGTTCAGCAATGGCTCAAATCTGGTGAAATTGATCTGCTTCCAGTTCGGGCGCACGATAGCTTCAGCAAAAATCTTTTTCCCAAAGTATTCGTCTGTCTCACCGTCGCAGGAAGCCTTGAAGGTCTTACCTCCGACGGGGCTCGCTAAGGTTGCTGTATCGAAGAGATCCTCAATGCAGCTTTTCGGCGTGGTCCCTGCGTGCGGAGTCTTGACGAGGTAAAGGTTGTGGAACGCGTGAAATAGGAGCGTGGGATCTCCTATCGCAATGTCCGGTCCACCGACGTCTTTGATCGCTTTGAATACGGCCTTTCCGCCATCATCGTTGTCGACGACCATAATAACTGGATAAGTCACCTTCCGGCGTGCCAGTCTGGCCCACAGCCTGCGGTACTCTCGAACAAGCTGCGCGAGATCCCCACTGCCCCCACCCACATGCAGTACTTCTAGACTCTTGTGGTTGTAGTTGAACATCCGGACTAGCCGCTGGAACTCGTCCCCATTCCAGCGCGCAAGCGAAGGGAATTGAGCAGCCAACTTTTTCAATGCGGATCCTATATAGACGTTATCGGTCTTACCCTCGCATATGATGATCGGTTTTTCCATGAACAGAAAGTGCTTTGCGAACAAAAAATCTCGATATACCCTGCGGAAGGCAGTTGGATTGTTCCGTTTCGAACCCTCCTTTCTTTGATCAGCGAAGTCCTTGATCCTGAATATCCATTGGAACATACCCTCGAGCCGATGGATGGTCGTCTCCAGTTCGGCCTCCTCTTCTGCGACCATCTTCTCAAGAGATCCGGGGACAACGTAGTTGCCCGTTCGGCAATATCGGTGGAAGGCCGCGCGGACCCGCATCTCATAGTTGCGGTTCACGTTCACCTTCCGGTTAATCACAAGACCCGTGACGCTCTGACGACCCGTCCGCGCGAATAAACGCGTCTTCACAGTATTGATCGTAAACCCTGCCTTCTCGACCGCATGCACGAGTTGGGGGCCGGCGACCCATTTTCCTTCGTCCGCGTCGAAGTTGGCTAACTCCGTCGGAAAAGAGTTCGCTTTCGTCGAGAAGGTGAGGTCGTCGACGTAGCGGGTGTAGGTGCAGCTGTGCTCCCGCGCCAGGGCGGCCAGCCTCCGGTCGAGAATTCCGCCCACCAGCACTGAAATGATCGGAGAGCAAGGGCTGCCTTGAGGGAGCCCGTTGTTCCAGCAAGCGATCTGAGCGATCGTAGTAGCCACCTCCGGACTCAACGCGAACCCGCTATCGGCGATGAAGAAGCCACGCACCCGGCCAAAATTAATGGCCTGAAAGAAGTCCGCGAGATCGACATTCAGAACGTATCGGCGGGACCGATGCCGATTGGCATTGTCCTCGACCGAACGGCCCTTAATATATCCATACTGGCTGGCGGCTCGATGGGGATTGTCAGCTATTCTCTCTTCAAAGCAGGCATAAAGCAAGGCAGACAGGCGCTGCTGGAGATACTTGAGTTGGGGAAAGGGCGCGGATATCACGCGCATGCCGCCATTTTTCTTTGGCACTTCGAAAGAGGCGTACTTCGTTGCCTCGGGCGTCAAGTAGAGGATGCTGGTGAGCATCTTCGGCCTGAAACCGAGCAGAAGCGCCAGATCGCTCCGTGTGGCTGCCGCCCTTAGGCTGGCTAGTGCGGAGAGTTGGGAAATGGTGCTTACGGACACTCTTATGCGATCACGCGAGTTTCTTGAAAGGGCAACATTGTCTGGCAGACCGGCTGGTAGCATGCGCTCCCAGCATCCAGACTTACGCCAAGAATTTTGGCGACATAGCTGTCCGTAAGCCATCGTTCAGTGGATGAAAAAAATTCCGCCGTCAAGGCTGAGCCAACGGCACTTAGCAATCTCCGTTTCTCACTCATCTGCAGGATCGAGCCAATCAAGGGGAATGAGCTTAGCGTCGTCCCGCCACTCCTCCGTCATAACGACGCCGGGAATGTCGTGCCAAACCTCCGGGCCGGCATGGTCCAAGATGATCGCCTGGAGCCGCCCCTTCGCATGCACGACCTCCTCGCCGATCGCCGAAAAAACAGCCCTGACCGCGGCAACGTCCTCGTCACGCGACCGACCGGTGACGCCCTGCGCGTCTGGCTCAACTCCACGCGGAAAGTAGACTTGGCTCGGCTGGTCGTACACCAGGAAGGCCGGCACAGAGTGATTACCTTCGATGAAGTAGCGTTGCAGAGCCAGAGTAACGGCCACGTGATATGCTAACCAGTTGGCCCCGCTCCCAATTTCCCAAAGGTAGTCTGTGCGCTCCGGCTGCGTAACTTTGATCGTCAGGTCCGGGATTAGGAGTGTGACGGGAGCATATTTCCATTCGGCGTCGAGCTTCGGTACAATTGTGGCAATCATACCTTTGATGATATCCAAGGCATTTTCGGTCTTCTGAGTGACCTGCGGCTCGGAATAGTTGGCTCGCTGCCTGTCAATATCTGCTTGAATGCGCGCAACCTCTTTGGCGAGCAGCGATCCATCCTCTGCTCGATCTAGCGACAGCAGTGCCTGCTCGATGCGCCCGACGAACCGCTCCACTCGGTCCTGCTGCGACAGAATAGCCTGCGCCTGACGCGACTGTCGGTTGAGTATCGAGATCTCCTGACGAATGGCTGTCAGCCGTCCTAGCGAATCCTCAACTTCCGTTCGTAGACGCAGCCTCTCCTTCTCAAACATGTGCGAGACGCTTGGCTGAGCCCTCATCTCGATTTCGATGCCGTGAAGCGCTTGGACCAGATCGTCAAGCTTCTCGCGTCCGGCTGCTCCGATCGCGACGATCGGATCCTCGGAATCGCCAGTCCTAGACTGTAGCCAGCCCGAGATGTCCAATCTATCTCGCTGGACCACGATCGCGCTTCCGTAAGACCGACTGCTGTCGAGCAGCCTCTGCACCTCATTGTAGGCTTGGCGGCGATCTGTCAGTTGCCGAGAGACCTCCGTCTCGCCCTGCCGGAGTTGCTCGAGGCGGACGATTGTCGAGTCGATAGCAGCCATTGTCGGGTTCACCGTCCGGGTGCTCGATCCGGCCGCCCGCCGGAGCAGCGCGACTAGATCGGACCACTCGTCAGGGATTTCCGTGTCTGAAGGGAGAAGGCCGAAATCAATCCCCTGCCGTATCCAGGCTCGCGTCTCTACCTGCCAAGCGCGAACCGCCTTCTTTTCCGCCTCAAGAGCCGCAGATGCGCGGCGAAGATCGCGGCTGAGCCTGTCGATTTCCCAGCGCGCAAGGAGCATCGCAGGGGTCAATGCACCGAGGACGTAGGGAAAGATAGCCTTAAGCTTCTCGCGATGCTCGTGGGTGTCCGCATTGAAGAACAGCACCATCGGGTTGGCGACGATGTACTGAGGCTGAAAATTGAACGCGAGCAAATCCCGGAAGCTCACACGAGACTGGAATCCCGATTCCGAATCAGGATCAAGACGCAGTTGCGAGAGTCCGGCTAGTGCATCGAGCTTCTGCTTCACCGCATCCGCAGTCGTGTTCCGTGACGGCGCCTCCTCAGGCACCTCCAGGACATCCCCCTCGTCGATGTACATGTCCCCAGTCTGGCGCTGATCGCCCGGTTCGCGGCGCGCAAAGAGCTTTTGCCCCTCAAGGGTTTCGATCAGGATACCGAACCATGAGCAGGATGTCCGGATTTTGCCGACTGGTATACTGCACTTTCCTGAACCGAGGCAGTAGTCGATGATCGGAATGACCGCCGATTTTCCGGTCTTCGATGCTCCGCTAATAACGTTGACCATGCCCGGCACAAAATCGACGATACGCGGTGCGCCGCCCTTCCTAGGCCAAAGGATCAGCTTGATGATCTGTAAATGCATCAAATAGCCACCTGAAGGAGGGTGAAGACTTGGCCCTGAGGCATGCGCGCAAACCACCGGCCAAGTTTCTCGGCGCAGGCAAAACGAATCTTGAGCCGCTCCGGCAACGACGGGGCTACAACCTCGTTGGCGCGGATCAGAGCGCTCCTGTAGTCGAGATGGAGCAGATTAGCGGCAACGCCCATTGCGATGGACTGCAACGTGAGATCGCGCAGCCGGAGCGCGCGATCATGCACCGCGAGGAGACGTTCGCGCTCGTTAGCGAGCTTTGAAACCACCTTGCCTAACCCCGACGGAAGGTTGGTCGAGCGCACTTCGTCCAATGTGCTCTCGTGCAAGAGAATGGGAAGAACCAAGAACAGGCTCGGCATCGGCGTCAGCTCGCCGAGCTTCTCTGCCTGAAAGCCCCGACAAAATTTCCATACAAGACTGGCCCCGAGCGCTGGGTTCTGCACAAGCGCAACCGGATCGTTCTTGCCCGACATAGCTTATTCGGCCGGAAACAACGCGAGATAGTCTGGGTGCCAGCCCACCCTACGGTCGTGCGCGAGCGAGTTAAAGGCGCCAGCGACGAAGTAGGTGGGGAGCGACTGTCCATCCAGGGGTGCGTGCGTTGCGGAACATCGACGGTAGACCTCACGACCTCTTCTGGTTGCTGGAAGTGCCTCCTCCACGTCGTCGATCTCGTCGCAGACGAGCCGATGTTGCCGTTCCAGCTGCGTATCAAGCTCATCAAAGCTGTCCTCGAGCACTACACCCCGTTCCGCCCATCGCACCTTATCCGCCGTGGTCCGCATGTAATCACTGACAGCGGTCATCATCAGCGCCGGCGTCACCTCGATTACCTTGAGTTGCCGTACGAAGAGCGGGTCCGTCGCAACCAAAGCCTCGATTTCATAGTCTTCGGGGGCCGATAGGCTGGGCAATAAAACGTTTGAGAAGTCATGGCGGGAAAGGAAGGTTCGAACCGCGCGCCGAAAATCCGCAGCACGAATCGCACGAGGTTTCTTGGAACGGATGAGCGCGTCAATGCGATCCCGAGCCAGTCCAACGATCGCTGCGCAGCACTCAGGTCGGACCTCTGCTGGGACGTAATTGAGACGGTCGCTAATGCCTTCGATCGGGTCAGTCTCGCTGACGAACGAAGCCCGCTCGATGATCGTCGCGCAAACGCTGTCACCAGCCTTCAGAAAGCGGCCGACGTGGGCAACCCACTCAAGATTCGGATCCATACCGACAAGTGTCTTCTTTATCTTGGCTAAGACCTTCAAGGCATCTTGTTTGGTGATCGAATTCACTATGTCAGACAACAGTCCGCCGGATTTTGATGGCGATACGTAATACCTGAAGTCTGTTTCGTTGGGATCTAGGCCACATTCATTACAGATATCAACCCAGTTCGCAAATGTCTTCCATAAATCTGCTGACTTGTTGGCTGCCGGGTTACCGGACAGCGCGCTTTTTGCTTGTTCGAGCAAAGTGGTTCCGTTGAGGCGATGGACAGCGATATCCTCAACCAGCTCAAGCGATACGAACTCGTCATCCGCTGCCGTTAACAGATGATAGCAGAGACGGACCTGCTGAAGGGAATAGCCGAGGTACTGTCCTGGCGCCGCGCTCCTCGCCTGCACCGGAAGCGACTGAACTGTCATCCGTAAATCAGCCCCCTCCAGTTGCGCCCCGACTTTCGTTAGAATATTGCGGAGCAAATTTCAAATCAGCTGTGCAACTCAGGTCGCAGAATGACCGGCGGACTGCGGCAGCAGGCGATGCTACACCCTGACCTCAACCCACGTCCAGTGCCGGAGCGCGCTTGGTATGCAATAACCAAGCGTCGTAGCAACCGCACTGCGACCGAGTGAAACTCCGCAAGGCATCTACGCGCGAATCTCGCGGGACGGTACTGCGATCTCACGAGGAACTGTGAAGCTACGCAAGGACGATCAAATTCCCCTAACCCGAAAAAACCCCGCCCCACCAAAATGCGCCGCCAGATGATCGATCCACGCCCGCACCAGCGGTGGCAGCCTGGTCCGCGTCGTGAACATCAGGTGCACGATCCCCTCCTGCCCGCAGCAGTTCGGCAACACCCGCACCAGCGCGCCGGAGCGCAGGTCCGCCATGCAGGCATGGTCGGGCAGCAGCGCCACGCCCAGACCTGCGGTCGCGGCGCGACGGACCGCCTCGAAATCGCCGCAGTTCAGCCGCGGATGATGGGCGATCGCCTGCCGTGCGCCGCCCGGCCCTTCGAGCCGCCAGGTGACCGTGCCCTCGTCGCCCGAGGAACTCAGCGTCGGCGCGCCGGCAAGCGCGTCGATGCCCTGTCCGCTTAGCTGGTTGGCGAGCGCCGGGCTGGCGACCAGGATGCGGCGGCGGCACGCGAGCGTGCGCATCGTCAGTTCGGCATCGCTGTCTAGGCGGGAGCGGACGCGCAGCGCGACGTCGATCCGCTCGTTGATCAGGTCGACCGGGCGGTTGGCGGCGGCGATGTGGACATGACCCCTGGGTAGAGCGTCAGGAACGCGGGCAGCACGGCCGAGACGATCGGGATCAGGCCGGTCGGGCAGGCGAAGCGCACCGTGCCGCGCGGCTCGCTGAGGCTAGTGCATCCCGTCACCGATTTTGCTGAGCCGCTGCGCTGCTGAGTTCTCAGGGCGAAAAAGCGGCAGTTCCCCGGCGAAAGCCGGGGTCCAGGAGTGACACGCTCCGAGTGTGCGACTCCTGGGCCCCGGCTTTCGCCGGGGAGCAGGATGGGTTGAGACTGACGCCAGCAATTTCAACGACGAGATGCACTAGCCGCGACGATCGCTTCGGCGCGCTCGGCGGCGGCGGCGGCGAGGCGGCATTGCGCATGGAAGGCGGCGCCGATCTCGGTCACGCGGAAGCGGCGCGAGGAGCGCCCGATCAGGCGGGCGCGTATTTCACCGAAATAGAATTTGAAAGATCGAGACCTGCCCCTACCCCTCCACCAGCCTGCGGCTGGTCCCCCTCCCCGTTCCGGGGAGGAATTGGCTCGGCCGAAATCGTCTTCTCCGGGGCTTTTGCCCCTCTTGCGCGCTCCTCAAGGGGAGGGGCTGAGTCCGGCGCATGAGCTTGCCTGACCTTCTCCCTTCCCAGGTCCGGGAGCTACCATGTTCACACATCTTTCGTCGTCGGTTGAATGGGTTAAGCCCCTCCCCTTCAGGGGAGGGGTTGGGGTGGGGGCGAGCGAAGCGAGCTTTTTGCGTTGGAGATCAATCGCTTAATCCGACATTGCGTGCGGCAGCTGACTGCCCCACCCCAACCCCTCCCCTAAAGGGGAGGGGCT
>Ga0207712_10000594_pt1 | contig 28960 bp, 31 predicted proteins | sample KBSS44metaG_FD_184402 | JGI IMG/M metagenome (GOLD analysis project Ga0207712, IMG submission 184402) | Switchgrass rhizosphere microbial communities from Kellogg Biological Station, Michigan, USA - KBS S4-4 metaG (SPAdes) (version 2) | ecosystem: Host-associated > Plants > Roots > Rhizosphere...
CCGAGAAAGCTCCGCCGCCGTGGGGGGCAGCGCCGCCGTAGGTGTCGACGATGATCTTGCGGCCGGTGATCCCGGCATCGCCTTCGGGGCCGCCGATCTCGAAACTTCCGGTCGGGTTGATATGGTAGACGGTCCACTCGTTGATGAGGGCTTCCGGAAGTACGTCGGCGACGACCGACTTCACATAGTCGTGAAGCTCCTTTTCCTGCTCGCCCTGATCGTAACCGGGCTTGTGCTGGGTCGAAACGACGATCGCGGTGGCGGCGACCGGCTTGCCGTTCTCGAAGCGGAAGGTGACCTGGCTCTTGGCGTCGGGCTCGAGGAAGGGCGCTTTGCCCGAGTGGCGGTCGTCGGCCATGCGGTGCAGGATCTTGTGGCTGTAATCGAGCGTCGCCGGCATCAGGTCGGGGGTTTCGTCGCAGGCGAAGCCGAACATGATGCCCTGGTCGCCGGCGCCCTCATCCTTGTTGCCGGCCGCATCGACTCCGCGCGCGATATCGGCGGATTGCGGATGGAGATGGTTGGAAAAGTCGAGCTTGTCCCAATGGAAGCCGGCCTGCTCGTAACCGATCTCCCGAACCGTCTGCCGCACCGCCTGCTCGATTTCTTCGCGGATGCCCGGTGCCCAATTGCCCTCGCGGTCCATGACGCCCTCGCCGCGGATTTCCCCCGCGAGAACGACGCGGTTGGTCGTGGTCATGGTCTCGCAGGCGACTCGCGCCTCGGGGTCCTTGGACAGGAAGAGATCGACGATCGCGTCGGAAATCTGGTCGGCGACCTTGTCGGGATGGCCTTCGGAAACGGATTCGGAGGTGAACAAATAGGAGCTGCGCATAGTCGAAAGCGGGGCCTCGATATCAGGATATAAGGAAGTCTTTATATGTCGGTTGCCGCCCTAGCGGCGAGTCCGGCCAAGCACAATGCCGGACAGCAGCAGGGCAAAGCCCAGAAGCAACGGAATGATGTTGCCGAAGCGCGCGAAGGGAGTGGGCGAGGCTGGGCCCGGAAGCTGAGCATCGATGACGCCCGCGGTTTGCCACGGCAGCGCTTTCACGATTCGCCCATGAGCATCGATCACCGCGCTGATTCCGGTCGGAGTCGAGCGGATGACCGGAATGCCTTCCTCCGCGGCGCGGAGCCGAGCCTGGGCGAGATGCTGCGGCGGGCCCCAACGCCCGAACCACGCGTCATTCGATGGGTTGAAAATGAAGTCGGGCCGGTCGCGGCGGTCGATCACGTTGCCTGAAAAGATGATCTCGTAGCAGAGCTGGAAGCCGACTTTGCCCCAGCCAGGCAACACGAAGGTGCGAGGGCCCGGCCCTGAGGCGAAATCGATGTCGCCGGGCGCAAGGCGCGACAGGCCGATTGCCGAGAGCAAGGGCCGCATCGGAAGATATTCGCCATAAGGGACGAGATGCGCCTTGTCGTAGCGACCGACCTCTCGCCCGCCCGACCCAAGAATGAAAATGCTGTTGGCGGCGCCGCTGATCGATCGGCCGTCCCTTGAGAAGACCGCAATCCCACCGGTCAAAAGATATTCGGGCGGGGCGACAAGCGCCGCGGCACGCTGCCGCTCCAATTCGGCATAGGACCGGTCGACGGTGAGTTCATCCTCGAGCGGGTCGGTAACCGCGGCCTCCGGCCATAGTAGCAGGCGAGGGCGCTGTCCGCCGGGCTTCATCGACAGGATCGCGAGCCGTCGCGCAGCTTCCTCCTCGAAGCCCGGCCGCCATTTGTCCTCCTGGCCGATATTGGGCTGGATGACGCGGATTTCCCTCAAGATGCGATCTTTGTCTCGGACCAGCGGCCAAGGCATGAAGTGCATCACAAAAAGCACGGCGAGAAGGGCGCCCGCCGCTCGCCAGTGCTTGTGGGTCAGCAACCACAACATGCCCCCGGCGAGCACGACAAGGATCGTCAGGCCGTAGGTGCCGATCACCGTTGCGGCATTGAGCACATCGGTGTCGACGAGGGTGACGCCGATCGGATTCCACGGGAATCCTGTGAACATGGTCCCGCGCAGCCATTCGGTGATCGGCCAGACCCCGGCGAGGGCTAGCACCAATGCCACTGGCCGCTGATCCTTGAACCTGAAAGCAAGCCCTGTCGCGAGCGCTGGATAGACGGCGAGGTAAAGCGACAGCAGCACGAGCGCGACCCAGCCGAGCCAGGCGGGCATGTTTGCCTGATAGGTGAACGAGGTCGGGAGCCAGTTGAGCGCGACCAGGAACTGGCCGAGCCCGAACGCCCAGCCGATCGCGAGCGCCTGCTTTATCGACTTCGACCGCCAGATGAACTCGCACAAGGCCGCGAGCGCGAGCGGCATCAGCGGCCACAAGCCGACCGGCGCGAAGGCGAAGGCGGATGCGGCGCCGATCAGCAAGGCGATGAGGAAATGCTTCATGCGGCTCGCGTCATTGCTTCGGGGAGCGCACAATGACAATGGCAGGGACGATGACACTGCCGCCTTTCCATCTGGCATTCCCGGTCGACGACCTGGCCGCCGCGCGTGCCTTCTACGGCGAACTCCTCGGCTGTCCCGAGGGCCGAAGCGCCGAGCATTGGATCGATTTCGATCTCCATGGGCATCAGATCGTCGCCCATTTCGCCCCCGATTCGGTCCGCAAGCGCTCGACCAATCCGGTCGACGGCGACGACGTGCCAGTGCCGCATTTCGGCCTGGTCCTGCCGATGGAACAGTGGAAGGCGCTGGCGGCGAAGCTCGAGGGCGCCGGGGCCGAGTTCGTGATCCCGCCGACGATCCGCTTCGCGGGCGAACCCGGGGAGCAGGCGACCATGTTCCTGCTCGATCCGGCCGGAAACGCGCTCGAGTTCAAGGCCATGGCCGACCCGGCCAAGCTGTTCGCGAAAACCTAGTCGCCCCGCGGCTTGTTGTCCGGCGAATGAAGCCGGAGCCGGATGATCCGCCGCGGATCCGAATCGATCGCCTCGAACTTCCATCCCGAACGGTGCGTGAAGCACTCCCCCTTTGCGGGGATGTGGCCGGCCATCAGGAAAACCAGCCCACCCAGCGTATCGACTTCATCGTCTTCAGCCGTAAGGCGCGGATCGACGGCCTTTTGAAGATCCTCGAGCTCCAGCCGGGCGTCGGCCTCCCACAGCCCCTCGTCCAGCATGGTGAGCATTCCTGCGCTCTCGTCGATGTCGTGCTCGTCCTCGATGTCGCCGACAATCTCCTCGACCACGTCCTCGATCGTCACCAGTCCTTCGGTTCCGCCGAATTCGTCGACCACGATCGCGAGGTGCATGCGTTCGCCGCGCATCCGGGCGAGGAGTTCGAGCACGCCCATCGATTCGGGAACGAACAAGGGATTGCGCATCAGCGCCTGGATCGAACGGTCGCGCGCGGGGTCGACCTGCGCCTCGAATACGTCCTTGATGTGGATCATTCCGACGACCTGGTCGAGGCTCTCGCCATAGACGGGAAGGCGGCTGTGGCCCGCGTCGGCGAAGGCACGGACCAGTGCGTCGAAGTCGATGCGCGACGGCACCGCCATCATGTCGCCGCGCGTGACCGCAATTTCGCCGACCGTACGCTCGCCGAAATGCAGAAGATTGCGCAGCATCTGCCGCTCGGTCGGGGATAGGTCGCCGGCGACCGGGCGCGAATCCTCGGCCTCGTCTATCGCGTCCTCGATCTCTTCGCGAAGGGTCGGCTCGCCCTCACCGAAGATCAGGGCGCGCATACCGCGCCAGAGCCGGGATCCACCCTCCTGTTCGTGGCGCGTGGCCATCAGACCGCCGCCTCGTAAGGGTTCGCGATTCCGAGCCTGGCGAGCGCTCGGACCTCGCGCGCTTCCATATCGGCGGCCTCGCGATCGTCGTGATGATCGTAGCCGAGCAAATGCAGCGTGCCGTGAACCAGGAGGTGAGTCGTATGCTGCTCGAAAGACACGTCTTTTTCGGTCGCCTCGGCTTCGCATACGCCGCGGGCGATGATAATATCGCCCAACAACAATTCTCTCTCAGAAATATTTGCCCTTACCAAATCAAGCTCATCGGCCATTGGAAATGACAGAACGTTGGTCGGTTTGTCCTTGCCGCGCCACTTCGCGTTCAGCGTTCGGACGTGCTCATTGTCGGTGAGGGTTACGGAGATTTCGACAGGGCGCTCGGAATCCATGAGCTCCGGATAGTCGCTTTCGGCAATCGCGGCTTCGGCGGCTTTGCGGGCGAGCTTGTCCCAGGACTTGCTACTGTCCCATTCCTCGTCGGCGTCGAGCGCGATCTCAAGCATCATGCCCTTGGGGTCCTCTCGGCGCCGTCCTCATAGGCCTCGACGATGCGTCCGACCAGCGGGTGGCGCACGACGTCGGCGGCAGTGAAGCGGATGACCGAAATCGCCTTAATCCCCTGAAGCCGGCCAACCGCATCGGCGAGACCGGACTTGCTCGGGTCTGGCAGGTCGACCTGGTACGGATCGCCGCAGATCACCATCCGGCTGCGCATCCCGAACCGGGTCAGGAACATCTTCATTTGGAGCGGCGTCGTGTTCTGCGCTTCGTCGAGGATGATGAAGGCGTCGTTCAACGTCCGGCCGCGCATGAAGGCGAGCGGTGCGATCTCGATCTCTCCGCTGGCGATCCGGCGCTCGACCTGTTCGGTCGGGAGCATGTCATAGAGCGCGTCGTAGAGCGGGCGGAGATAGGGATCGACCTTCTCCTTCATATCGCCGGGGAGGAAGCCCAGCCGCTCGCCGGCCTCCACCGCCGGCCGCGAGAGGATCAGCCGATCGACGCTGCCCGTGATCAATTGCGAGACGGCCTGGGCGACCGCCAAATAGGTCTTGCCGGTGCCCGCCGGCCCGAGCCCGAAAATCATATCGTCGCGGGCGAGCGCCTCCATGTAGGGGGTCTGCATCGCCGAGCGCGGGACGATCGTCTTCTTGCGGGTGCGAATCATCACCCGCGGCGCCGACGTCACTTCCTCGGTAATGATTCCGTCGAGATGCGGCTGGGCGGCCATGCCAAGCACCGCTTCAACCGCTTCGGCATCGACGTCGTGGCCGCTGTCGAGCCGATTGTAGAGCCCGATGAGGACGTCGCGCGCGCGCGCGGCGGCGTCCGCCTCGCCCTCGATCTGCACCTTGTTGCCGCGCGCGGCGATGTGCACGCCGAGGCGCTGCTCGATGGTGATGAGGTGCCGGTCATAGTCGCCGAATAACGGGCCGAGGAGATAGGGCTGCTCGAACTCGAGTTCGAGCCGGGCGCTGTCCGCGACAGCTTGTAATTCGCGGCGGGCCATCAGGCGGCAACTTTCTGGCGCAACGCACCCGCAATGCTGTTCGGGCCGGCCGCGACAAGGGTCACATCGACGAGGTCGCCGGGCCGCGCGTCCGTCTCGACGTGAACCGACTGCAGCCAGGGCGAGCGGCCGATCATCTGGCCCGGCAATTTTCCGGCACGTTCGATGAGAATCCGAGTGTCGACGCCCACTTTCGACCGGTTGAACGCCAATTGGTGCAGGTTGATCCGCTCCTGAAGCCGCTGAAGCCGATCTTCCATGATCTCGCGGGGAATCTGGTCCTCCATCACTGCCGCCGGAGTGCCCGGGCGAGCGCTGTACTTGAACGAATAGGCCGAAGCGTAACGCACCTCATCGACAATATTGAGAGTCGCCTCGAAATCCTCGTCGGTTTCGCCGGGAAAGCCGACGATGAAGTCGCCGGAAAGGGCAATGTCCGGGCGGGCCGAGCGCACCTTCTCGAGTATCGCTAGATATGTTTCCGCGCTGTGACTCCGGTTCATCGCTCTCAGGATTCGGTTGCTTCCCGACTGCACCGGCAGGTGAAGATAGGGCATCAGCTTGTCGACCTCGCCGTGTGCGGCGATGAGCTCGTCCGTCATGTCGGCCGGGTGGCTGGTGGTGTAGCGGATGCGCTCGAGCCCATCGATTGTTGCGAGCGCCCGGATCAGGTCGGCGAGGCCGAGGTCTTCATGGCTCCACGCGTTCACATTCTGGCCGAGCAGGACGATCTCGCGCGCGCCGGCGTCGGCGAGTGCGTTCGCTTCGGAAAGGATGTCGTCGAAGGGGCGCGAGATCTCCGCCCCGCGCGTATAGGGGACGACGCAATAGGTGCAGAACTTGTCGCAGCCTTCCTGGACGGTGAGGAACGAGCTGGGATTGGCACGGCGGCGCTGAGGCATCGCGTCGAACTTGCTGATCGCCGGCATGTCCGTGTCGACCGGCCGAGCGCCGCGCGAAGCCTCGGCGACCATCTCCGGAAGGCGGTGATAGGCTTGCGGACCGACGACGATGTCAATCATCTGCGAGCGGCGCCTGGCTTCCGCGCCCTCCGCCTGGGCGACGCAGCCGGCGAGCGCGATCAGCGGCTTGGTGCCGTCGTCGCGCCGCAACCGGCCAATATCCGAATAGGCCTTTTCAGCTGCTTTCTCGCGAATGTGGCAGGTATTGAGCACGACGAGGTCGGCGTCCTCGCCGTCGGCGGCCGCGGCCATGCCCTGCGCGGCGAGCAATTCGCTCATCCGCTCGCCGTCATAGACGTTCATCTGGCAGCCGAAGCTTTTGATTTTGAAGGTCTTGGGAGTCATTCACCAGGGTCTATAGGCGAGTGGGCGTCCGACTTGAAGCCGAGCACCCGGGCGATCGCTTCGCGGGCCTCGTGAGCGAGCCGCTTGCGATCGCCCGAGCGGTCGAGCGGGTCGAGCAAATGCAGCGTAACCGGCAGCGGGCCGCGCCGGCCGAGGATCCGGAGCACGTTTGACTTGCCGGGCTCGTCCCACCAGCCGATTTCGGCGGCCGCGGCGCCGTAATCCACGGCGATCGGGCGGATTTGCACGTCCTTCGCCGCATAATTTGCGGCCTCGAGAAGAGACGAGCGGAATGGCAGCAAGTGCGTGCCCGGGCCGGTCGTCGCCTCGGGAAAGACCGTCACCGGCTTCTCACTTTGGAGCGCGTCGGCGAGCGCGATTGCCTGATCCTTCGCGCCTTTGACGTGGCTGCGCTTCACGTAAACCGTCCCATTCTGGTCGGCGAGCCAGTGGAGCAGGCCGTGGCCGAGCTGGTCTTTTGACACGAATGCGCAGTTGGTCGCGCCCGCCAGGATCACGATGTCGAGCCAGCTCGTGTGGTTGGCGATGATCAAGCTATGACGGCCGATCGGTTGCCCCACCAGGCGCACCCGCGCTCCGCAGATCCATGCCGCCGCGGCGAGGAACCATTGCGGCCAAGGCGAACGGCCGAACAAAGTCCGGTTGACGACATGGACCGGTGCGCAAAACAGGAAGAGCAGGATCAGCCCGGAGATGCGGAATAACGCACGTCCGGTGACGCGCGGCGCTCTAGCGATCTCGGTTGAGCGTGACGCCGTACAGCTCCATGCGATGATCGACGAGGCGGAAGCCCAGACGCTGGGCAATCCGCTTTTGCAATTCCTCGAGCTCATCGTCGGCGAACTCGATGACGTTGCCCGTTTCGACGTCGATCAGATGATCGTGATGAGTCTCGGACGCGGCCTCGTAACGCGATCGCCCGTCACCGAACTCGTGCCGTTCGAGGATTCCCGCCTCCTCGAACAGCCGGACCGTGCGGTAGACGGTGGCAATCGAGATGTTCGAATCGATCGCGGCCGCCCGCGCGTGCAGGGTCTCGACGTCGGGATGGTCCTCGCTGTCGCCGAGCACGCGCGCGATCACCTTGCGCTGCTCGGTAATCCGGAGCCCCTTGTCGGCGCAGAGCGCCTCAATATCGATCGTACGCGTCATGGCCCCAAATTAGGGTCGCGGGCGCGCGTCGTCCAGCGGCGCTAAGCCTTCTTTCCACCGCGCGTTTTGCGACGCTTCGTGCCGAGCCCTATCGACTTGGCGAGCGTGCGCCGCTGTTCGGCATAATTTGGCGCGACCATCGGATAGTCGGCGGCAAGTCCCCATTTCTGCCGATATTGATCCGGGGTCATGTTGTAATGCGTCATCAAATGCCGCTTGAGCATCTTGAGGCGCTTTCCGTCCTCCAGGCAGACGACGTAGTCCGGCTTGACAGACGAGCGGATTGGAACCTTCGGCTCCGGCTTGGGCTCGGCAGCGGCGGCCCTCCCGGAAATGGTGTTCAGTGCCGAATGAACGTTCTGAATAAGGTTCGGTAAGTCATTCACTGCAACGCTGTTGTTGCTGACGTGGGCAGCAACAATGTCTGCGGTCAATGTGAGTAGGGTGTCTTCTGCGGAGTCATTGTCAGCCATTTCGAAATTCCGATCCGAGCAAATGCCAACCAGCCGTGTCGACTGGGCGACATTGGGCTAGTAGGGCGATAATTCCGATCCGACAATATTGTGAACTACTAAAAACTCGAAGACTAAAGTTCGAGTGCAAAGGTGAGCGCGTCGAATTGGCTGCCGTCCTGCCCGCGGTAATAGTTGCGGCGTCGGCCAATCGCCTCGAATCCGGCGTGACGATACATGTGAATCGCCGGATTGCCGTCGCGCACCTCCAGATGGACTCGAGTGATTCCGTCGGTTCGGGCATGGCCGAGAAAATCTTGAAGTAATCTGCGGCCCACTCCCCGTCTCCGATGGTCAGGCGAGACTGCGAGAAGCAGAAGCTCCGATTCGTTCGCGACACTCCGGAACAATGAGAAGCCCACCGCAGAGCCGGTCGCGCCATCATCCGCAAGCATCAGGCACACTCCGGCCATTGGCAGGATCCCGGCGCATTGGGAGCGAGTCCACGCTTCGCCGTACTGGATGCCGAAAGCCGCTTCCATGATCTCCATCACCGAGTCGAGGTCTTCGGACGTTCCGGACCAGATGTTTACCGGTTTTTCGATCGTCGCCATCACGCGGCCTTCGCCTTGGCATCGGGCGCCCGGGCATAGACCGGCTTCGGAGCAAGCGAGCGCAGACTTTCCGGCAGCTTGAGCGTGTCCGCGGCCGAAGGAAGTGCGTCGACCGCCTCACCCCAACCGCGCGCGTCGACCAACGTCCGAGCGGCGGACCCGACGATGAGATCAGCGGATGTCATCGCCGCCGCAGCCGCCGGCGGAAGGTTCATGAGCTCACCTGTCGGCTTACCAGACGAGCCATTGAACTGCTGAACGAAAATCTCGCCGTGACCTCCGATCACCGCGGCCGCGACGTCGATATTGGCCCGCGCTCCGGCCGCCAGCAGCGCCAGCGAGGACATGCCCAGGAGTTCGGCGTTCCAGCCGATCGCGAGCCCGTGCGCAGCGGCGATCGCGACGCGGATCCCGGTGAAGCTGCCGGGACCGACACCGACGACGATCCGCTCGGCGCGGCGGCCGCTGAGAAGCTCATCGAGCATCGGCACCAGCCGTTCGGCGTGTCCCCGCCCGATCCGCTCGTCCATTCGCACGACGCACTCGCCCGACCCGTCGAACAAGGCGGCGGTGCAGGCGGCACTCGACGTGTCGAACGCTAGGATCATGACGGGATGGATAGTGGCCACATGCGGCGCGAAGCCGCAAGCCCTTGATTAAACTGCTTCGACAGTCTCGACTTCGGGCACATAGTGCCGGATCAGGCTCTCAATTCCGCGCTTCAGCGTGATCGTCGAGGACGGGCAGCCGGAGCAAGCGCCGTGCAGCGACAGGAACAGGCGACCGTCGCGATAGCCCTTATAGACGATATCTCCGCCGTCCTGGGCAACGGCGGGCCGCACTCGAGTTTCGATCAGTTCCTTGATCTGATCGATGATTTCGGCGTCGGCCGGGTCTTCCTCGAAGTCCGGATCGCCCGCGACCTGGATTCCCGCGGCGGTCCCGGCGGCGAACAAGGGCGCGCCGCTGACGAAGTGGTCGAGCAGGGTCTCAACCGCGACCGGATCGAGGTCCGTCCAGGACACTCCGGGCGCCGCGGTCACCGAGATGAAGTCACGGCCAAAGAACACGCCTTCGACCAGGCCGCTCGCAAACAAGGCGGCGGCCAGCGGCGACGCTTCCGCGCTTTCGGCGTCGGGGAAGTCGCGCGTGCCGGCTTCCATGACGGCCTGGCCAGGCAGGAACTTGCGCGTCGTCGGGTTGGGCGTCTGCTCGGTGCGGATCTGCATGGCTGTGATGTGGGCCGGGGACCCGGTCCAATCAAGGACCGAAGGGCGGGGCACCGGCAACCACCCAGCGGGCGACGCCGAGGGCAACGGCCAGGCAGATGACCGCGACCCACCATTTGCCCGGCCGCATTGGCGCGGCGCCCGGATCGGTGACCGCTTTGCCGGTGATCATCGGCTTGGTCAGCCCTTTGCCGCGGATCCGATAGTAAATGATCGCTGCGATGTGGAGCGCGATGAGGCCCACAATGACAGTTTCAAACCACAGTTCGTGAATGTCGCGGGCCTTGTCCGATGTGTCGGAGCTGACGAGCGTGGACAGGGGGCCGGCGAAAATCCCGTCTTCGTCCTGAGAGATCAGGCCTAACCCAACCTGCACCGAGACGGCGAGGAACAGAGCGACTACGCTGAGCGCTCCCAGCGGCGTGTGGCCGATGCCGGTCCAGCGACCGCGGAGAAAGTCGATTACCGTTCTGGGCCCGCGAATGAAATTAGCCCAACGCGCGGTTGAGCTTCCGACGAAGCCCCAAAGCAAGCGGAAGATCAGCAGGGTCAGGATCGAGATCCCCGACCAGATGTGCCAGTCGGTGTGATGATGGTGGACCGACCACCAGCTGAAGGTGATCAGCCCCGCCAGCAGCCAGTGGACGAGCCGGACCGGGAGGTCCCAGACCGGTTGCTTGCCGATCAGTGGTGCATCTCCATCCGGTATTTGTCGTGGCATGCTTTGCACGCTCCGTTAAGGTCGGCGTAGCGAGCCTTGATCGCGTTCATATCACCCGCCTTAGCAGCGGCATTGAATGCTCGAGCTGCGCCCTGGAAGGCATGCAGTTTCGAGACGAAATCTTGTTGATTTTGCCAGATCTCGGGTTTCGCGCCGGTCTTCCCTAGCTCCGGGCCCGTGCCCTTCGGAAACCAGCCGCTGGCCTTCACCGACAATCCGGCGATCGTGGCCGCGCCGGACTGGACCGCCGGCATGAATGGCGAGCTCGACGTGATCTCCCGCCGAAGCAGCTTGTTGGTGTCGCCGATCTTCTCCATGCCCTCATGGCGATCGTGCATGATGGCCAGCGCCTTGTTCTTCGGCAAAGCAGCGATGGCGACGCCCGCAGCCGTCAGGGACAATGCCGCGGCCGCGGCAAACCAATGAACTCGCATCGTCACTTTACTCCTCCGGGACTTTCCAGCTGTCGTCGATCATCTTGATGATGCCCGAGAAATCCTTGCCGCCTCCGCCGCGGTCGACGAAGCGCTGGAAAAGCTCTTCGGCTTCGGAGCCCATCGGCGTGTAGGCGCCGGCGGACTGCGCGGCGTCCATCGCAAGCTTCAGGTCCTTCAGCATCAGCGCGGCCGCGAACCCGCCTTCATAATCGTGGTCGGCGGGCGTTTCGGGCCCGACACCCGGCACCGGGCAATAGCTCGTCATCGACCAGCTCTGGCCCGACGCCTTGGACGAGATATCGAAGAATGTTTGAAGGTCCAGTCCGAGCTTTTTCGCCATGGCGAAACCCTCGCAGGTCGCGACCATCGTCGCGCCCAGGATCATGTTGTTGCAGATCTTCGCCGCCTGGCCCGCGCCCGGTCCGCCGGCGTGAATTACAGCTTTGGCCATAGGATCGAGGATCGGCTGGGCGCGCGCGAATGCTTCGTCCGATCCGCCGACCATGAAGGTCAATGTGCCGCCGGCCGCGGCCGCGATCCCCCCCGAGACCGGAGCGTCGACCATGGCGTAGCCTTGCGCCGCGGCGTCTTCCTCGACCGAGCGCGCCGTGGCGACGTCGATGGTCGAGCAGTCGATGAGCAGTGCGCTCGAAGGCGCCTTGCCGAACACATGGTCGCGATGGACTTCGGCGACGTGCTTGCCAGCAGGCAACATGGTGATGACTGCCTCGGCGTCCTTCACAGCCTCCTCGGTCGAGCCGGCGCGGATGCAGCCGCCCCCGACGGCATGGGCGAGCGCTTCCTCGCTGAGGTCGAACGCGCGAACCTCATGTCCCGCCTTGACGAGGTTCGGGGCCATCCCGCCGCCCATGTGGCCGAGGCCGATGAATGCGATACGCGCCATCTTCAGCGCCCCTTCCAATTGCCCGGCCGTTTCTCGACGAAGGCCGTCATTCCTTCCTTCTGGTCTTCGGTTCCGAACAAGCCGTGGAACAGGCGCCGCTCGAACCGGATGCCTTGTGCCAGCGGCATTTCGAACGCCGCATTAATCATCTCCTTGACGGCGATCGCGGCCAGCGGCGGCATGGCTGCGATGCTCTCAGCGGTCTTTAGCGCCTCGGTCTGCAGCTCGTTGGCCGGCACGACTTTCGCAACCAGCCCTGAGCGCTCCGCCTCTTCCGCGTCCATCATGCGACCGGTCAGGCACATGTCCATCGCCTTGGCCTTGCCAACGGCGAGCGCCATGCGCTGCGAGCCGCCCATGCCCGGAGTGACGCCGAGCTTGATTTCGGGTTGCCCGAACTTCGCGGTGTCGGCGGCGATGATGAAGTCCGCCATCATAGCGACTTCGCAGCCCCCGCCGAGCGCATAGCCGGAGACCGCGGCGATCCACGGCTTGCGCGTCGCGGTGACCTGCTCCCAGCCCGCGAAAAAGTTGGCCGAATACATGTCGGCGAAACCCTGGCCCTGCATCTCCTTGATGTCCGCGCCCGCGGCGAACGCCTTCTCGGAACCGGTCAGCACGAGACAGCGCTGGCTTTCGTCCGAATCATAGGTCGCGAACGCATCGATCAGCTCCTTCAACACCTCGCTGTTGAGTGCATTGAGAGCCTGCGGCCGGTTCAAGGTGACGAGAGTCACCGCGCCGCGCTGTTCGACCAGGATGGTGTTGTACTTGCTCATTGGTTGGTCTCCGGGAACGGCGTCCACGCTTCATGCCCGTGAAGCGGCGCGAAGAGGACGTCGAGCATCTCCTCATCAACATCCTCGGGCGTCGCCGGGTCCCATTGCGGATTGTTGTCCTTGTCGATCAGAAGCGCTCGCACCCCCTCATGGAAGTCGTGCGTTCGGACCACTCGCCCCGCGAGCGCATATTCGGCGCGCATCTCATCCTCGAAGCTCGCGCGGCTGGCGCCTTCTTCCATCAGCCGGAGCGAGACCTTGCACGACAGCGGGCTCTTGGTGCCCAGCGTCATGAGCTCGGTCGCCGCCCACTCGCTTTCGTCGGCTTTCAGGGCGGTGAGGACGTCTTCCAGGCGATAGCTCGAGAAGCAGCGTGTGATAGCGGGCAAGTTTTCGGCGATCTTCGCATCGGGCGGGGTGACGGCGAAATTCCCGATCGCGCCGTTTAGCCGTGGACTTGTCGAAATTCGTTCGACCAGGTCCGGTAGCGAGGCTTGCGGCACATAATGGGTGGCAAGGCCGAGATAATGGCATTCGGCGCCGTCGAGGCGGGCCCCGGTCAATGCCATGAACTCGCCGACCTGGCCGGGCAGGCGCGGCAGGTACCAGCCGCCGCCGACGTCGGGGAACAGGCCGATGCTCGTCTCGGGCATGGCAAACCGCGTGTTCTCGGTCGCGATCCGGAACTTGCACGGAAGCGAAATTCCGACCCCGCCGCCCATCGTTATCCCATCCATGATGGCGATCGTCGGCTTGGGGTAGGTGAAGAGCAGGTGGTTGAGGCGATATTCCGCGAAGAAGAAATGCTTGGCATCCTCGGCGTCGCCGCCACCGCTCCGCCACAGCATGACGACGTCGCCGCCGGCGCAGAAGCCGCGGCCTTCGGCATGGTCGATGATGATTGCGAGCACGTTGGGATCGGCGCGCCAGTTGAGGAGCGCCTCGCTCATCACCTCGCACATGCGCGTCGTCAGCGCGTGGATCGCCTTCGGGCGATTGAGGCGGATTCGGCCGATTCCGCCTTCAACGCTGATCAAAACGTCGTCGCTCACTGCCGAAGCAGGTCCCGGCTGACGATGACTCGCATGATCTGGTTGGTGCCCTCGAGGATCGAATGGACCCGAAGGTCGCGCCAGAAACGTTCGATCGGATAATCCATCAGGTAGCCGTAGCCACCGTGGAGTTGCAGCGCCCGGTCGACGATGGAAGAGCCGCTGTCGGTGGCGAGCCTTTTCGCCATCGCCGCGAACCTGGTTTTGTCGGGGGCGTTCGCCGTGACCTTGGCGGCCGCTACGTAGAGCAGGTAGCGCGCGGCCTGGAGCTCGGTCTCCATGTCGGCGAGCGTGAACTGCGTGGCCTGGAAGTCGGCAATCGGATGTCCGAATTGCTGGCGTCCCTTGGTGTATTGGATCGACTCGTCGAGGCAGCGCTGCGCTCCCCCCAGCGAACAGGCGCCGATGTTGATACGGCCGCCGTCGAGACCCATCATCGCGATCCGAAAGCCCTCGCCCTCGCCACCGACGCGGTTTGCGACCGGCACTCGAACCTCATCGAAATTGACTTGTGCCGTCGGCTGCGAATGCCAGCCGAGCTTCTTTTCCTGAGCGCCGAAGCTGACGCCCTTCATGTCCTTTTCGATGACCAGCGCGCTGATGCCTTTTGGTCCCTCCTCGCCGGTGCGGACCATCGCGACCATCACATCGTTGGCGCCGCCGCCGGAGATGAAAGCCTTGGAACCGGAGACGACATAATGGTCGCCGTCGAGCACCGCCTTGGTCTTCAGGGCGGCGGCATCCGAGCCCGACGAGGGTTCAGTCAGGCAATAGCTCCCCATATGGTCCATGCTGATCATCGCCGGCAGATACTTCTGCTTAAGCTCCGCCGAGCCGAAACGGTCGATCATCCAGCAGACCATGTTGTGGATCGAAATGAAGGCGCTGGTCGACGGACAGCCGTAGGCCATCGCCTCGAAGATCAGTGCCGCTTCGAGCCGGCCGAGGCCGATCCCTCCCGATTCCTCGCTGACGTAGATTGCCCCGAAACCGAGCTCGGCCGCCTCGCGGATCGTGTCCCGGGGGAAGATGTGCTTCTCATCCCATTCGGCCGCGAACGGACTGATCGCGTCCGCGGTGAACTTGCGCGCCATCTCCTGAATCTGGAGCTGGTCCTCAGTGAGGTCGAACTGGGTCATTGCGCGGGCGCTCTAGGGCGGCGCCGGAATGTCAGCAAGTCCGCCTAGTCGCCGTTTTTGGTACTATTGTCGGTAACGTTGACGTCCGCATTGTCGGCGCCATTGGCGAGTTGATCGGAAGGCGTCGCGCTGCTCTCGTCGGGCGGAAGCGCCTCGATGTCGCTGGGCGCGGCACTGTTGATGTCGATGGCGACGTTGTTTTCGGTCGCCGGCTTCTTGCAGGCGCCAAGCGCCGCAGCAGCTGCGAACACCAGGATCAGTCTACTTGCATCGCGCATAGGTGAAGCTCGCCACTGGGTTGCTCTCGGTACGCACAAGCTCGGCCCCTTTCAGCTCGAGCGCCTCGAACTTCGTCCACGTCTGACCTTCGCCAGTAAAGCTGAAATGACCGCTGATCGAGTCCGTTCCGCTTTGGGCGTCCTGTGCCGGGACGGCACGCGATTCATAAAAGCGGACTTCGGACGGCCCGACGACCAGCAGGCCCTTGGCGTCGCCTCTGGCGGAGGTGCAGTCCATGGGGGTCAGGCCCCAGCGGCCGTGAAGGGCGGCGGGGATTGTCTTGGCCGGAGCGATCGGGGCTCTCGCCGGCGTCGCCGTTTCGGGAGGCGCTCCGGTCGCATCGGGCACCTTGTCGTCGATCGCGGGCAGTCCGGCGGTGTTGATCGCTTCCTTCGCGACGGGATCGCGCTTGCTGCATGCGAGGATGGCCGACATCAGAAACAAGGCAAGCAACGGTCCGATTACGCGGAGCATGCGCCTTCAACTATCGGGTACACGAACTTGTTGCAGCGTCAGTTGCTGAAACCCGCGAGGCAGTTCACCCCTTCGTCGGCATGACCCGCGAAGTTCGCCTTGTTGAAGAACCAGCGGTCGCTCTTCGGCCCGCGAAACGCGCTGCTGGTGACGCGGAGGCCGAAGCCGGTTTGGTCGGAGACGATATAAGTGATTCCGTCACCGTCGCTCGCCTTGGTGACCAGCGTTCCGCCGTAGCGCCTGACCACCGGCCCCGGCTGCGGCCTTGCGCCGGACTGGACGTTCACTTCTCCAGCGGAAAAGACGAAACGCGTCGCCTGCGGCGCCTGGCCCTGCGGCAAGACCAGGGCACGCTCACCAGGACCGAGCCAAACCCGATAGCCGCCGCCGCAGAAATTGCCCGGGCCACGATATTCCACCGTGCGCGGGCCAGTCCATTGGGCCAGCGCCGCCGCTGCCAGCATCGTCACGATCATCTTTGCCCCCCTGTCGCTCCTTTTACCCGAAAGTCGGGATAACGAACGCGCTTTCCCCATGCGCTTCGCCGTCGGGCCAGCGCTGGGTCACGACCTTGCTCTTGGTCCAGAAGCGCAAGCCTTCCTGGCCATATTGGCCGATGTCGCCGAAGCCCGATCGCTTCCAGCCGCCGAAGCTGTGGTAGCTGACCGGCACCGGGATCGGGACATTGATCCCGACCATCCCGACGTTGACTCGGGCCGTGAATTCGCGCGCGGCGTGGCCGTTACGGGTGAAGATGGCGACCCCGTTACCGTATTCGTGCTGCGACGGGAGCTTCAGCGCCTCCTCGAAATCGTTCGCTCGGACCATCTGGAGGACCGGGCCGAAAATCTCGTCCTTGTAGGTCTTCATGTCGGTCGTGACGTGATCGAAGAAGGTCGGCCCGATGAAGAAGCCCTGCTCATGCCCCTGGAGCATGAAGCCGCGGCCGTCGACCACCAGCTCGGCGCCCTCGTCGATCCCCATCTGGATGTAATTTTCGATCCGCTCTTTGTGCGCCTTGCTGACCACCGGGCCGTAATGGGCGTCGGGATCGGTCGAGACGCCGACGCGGAGACCCGCGATCGCCGGGATGAGCTTGGCACGAAGAGCGTCGGCCGTCTCCTCGCCGACCGGAACGACAACCGGAAGGGCCATGCAGCGCTCGCCGGCCGAGCCGAAGGCCGCACCGGCGAGGTCGTTGACGACCTGGTCGAGGTCCGCGTCGGGCATGACGATGCCGTGGTTCTTGGCTCCGCCGAACGCCTGGACGCGCTTCCCGTTCGCTGTCCCGCGCGAGTAAATATATTGGGCGATGTCGCTGCTTCCGACGAAGCTCACCGCCGCGATGTCGGGGTGGTCGAGGATCGCGTCGACCATTTCCTTGTCGCCATGGACGACGTTGAGGATCCCGTCGGGAAGCCCGGCGTCCTTCATCAGCTCGGCAAGGCGAATGGGGACGCTCGGATCGCGCTCACTGGGCTTGACGATGAACGCGTTGCCGCAGGCGATCGCCATTCCGAACATCCACATCGGGATCATGGCCGGGAAGTTGAACGGCGTGATGCCTGCCCCGATGCCGAGCGGCTGGCGCATCGAATAAACGTCGATGCCGGTCCCGGCGCCGACCGTATATTCGCCCTTCAGAGCTTGCGGGATTCCGCAGGCATATTCGATCACTTCGAGACCGCGCTGAACGTCGCCGCGTGCGTCGGCGAGGACCTTGCCGTGCTCCGAGCTCAGCAGGCGCGCCAGATCGTCCATGTTCTGTTCGACGAGGTCGCGGAACTTGAACATGACCCGGGCGCGGCGCTGAGCGTTGGTCGCGGCCCAGGCCGGTTGGGCGGCCTTGGCGGCGTCCACGGCCTTCTGGAGGTCGGCCGCGGTGCCGAAGCGGACATGGGCCTGGACCTGCCCCTGGTTGGGGTCGAAGACGTCCCCTTGGCGCTCGCCCGAAGCGAAGCTGGAACCGCCGATGAAATGGTCAATGCTGCGAAGCATGGATACGCGTCCTGAACTATGTGGTTTGAGGTCGCGGCTCCCCTAGACCTGCGCTCAAGCAAATGCCAGTTGCCGCGGCCGAGGAGACGGAGAGTCGCGATGCGTCGATTGATCGCTTTGTCCAGCCTGTTGCTGATCGGCGCGGCGCCGCCCTCGCCCGATGCGAAGCTGCGTGCGATTGTCGCGCCGGTCAGCCAGGCGCAGCTGCGGCACACGATTGAGACACTCGTGAGCTTCGGAACGCGCCACACGCTATCGTCCCAGACCGATCCCAAGCGCGGGATTGGCGCGGCGCTGACCTGGAGCCAGGGCCAATTCGAGAGCCTCGGCCTGCCTACGGTGCGGCCGTGCGACACCTTCACCGGCGACCGAATCCCGAAACCGACGCGCATCTGCGACATGGTCGCGATCCAGCGCGGAACCGAGCGGCCCAACGACGTCGTCATCATCACCGCCCATATCGACAGCCGGGTGACCGATCCGCTCAACGCCGACGCATTCGAGCCGGGGGCCAACGACGACGGCTCGGGCTCGGCGGCGGTGCTCGAGGCGGCGCGGGTGCTCTCGAAGCACAAATTCCCCGGGACGATCGTCTATTCGCTCGATTCCGGCGAGGAGCAGGGCCTGTACGGCGCCAAGGTGATCGCCGCTTATGCCAAGGCGCAGGGCTGGAACGTCATCGCCGATTTGAACAACGACATCATCGGCAACAGCTGCGGGTCGGACGGCGTGTGCGATTCCACCCATGCACGCGTGTTGTCGGAAGGACCACGGTCGCAGGGGGAGATGGAGCTCGCCGCGCAGATCCACAGCCTCGGCGGCGAGAACGACAGCCCGTCGCGCAACATCTCGCGCTTTCTCGATAGCCTCGCCGACCGGCTCAAGATCGGGCTCGACGTCCGGCAGATCTGGCGCACCGACCGGTTCAGCCGCGGCGGCGACCATATCGAGTTTTTGAAGCTCGGCTTCCCCGCCGCGCGGATCAGCGTCGCTGTCGAGAATTATAATTGGCAGCACCAGGACGTGCGGGTCGAGAAGGGCGTGCAGTACGGCGACACGATCGACCATGTCGATTTCGCCTACCTCGCCAAGATGACCAAGCTGAACGTCGCCGCGCTCGCCGCCATCGCCAGCGCCCCGCCACCGCCCGAGCCGAAGGTCGAGGGGGCGGTGAGCACGGATACGACGCTAAAATGGATTCGGACTTCGCCGTTCGCCGAATATAAGATTTACAAACGTAGAACGGACGCTGCGAATTGGGAGCGGACCGACGAATTGGTGATTTCGTACTGTGATCGTGGCCCTTGCCCGACAGGCCCAACGAATATCGAACACGTTCTAAAAGGCATCCGCGTCGACGATTGGGTGTTCGGCGTCTCGTCGCTGAGCAAGGACGGGTTCGAGAGCCCGGTTGCCTCGGCGGTTCCGGGCGGGGCATTCAAACCCTACGTCGCGCCGCCCGCGGAGAAGAAGTGACTGTCACCCCGGCCTTGAGCCGGGGTCCGCCTTGCTTACATTGGGCAGGGAAGGCGGATGCCGGATCAAGTCCGGCATGACGGAAGGTTGAAGCATCATGGCCGGTGGATGGACGCGCGACGGCGCGGTCCAGGACCAGATCGACGACACGGTGAAGGACGCGGTCCTTCGTGCCCGCGCGCTTACTCCGCATGGCGAAAGCGCCGAGGAATGCGACGATTGCGGCGACCCGATCCCCAAAAAGCGCCGCGAGGCGCTGCCCGGCGTTCGCACCTGCATCGCCTGCCAATCCGAGCGCGACAAGGCGGTAGTGCATTCGACCATTAACCGCCGAGGCAGCAAGGATAGCCAGTTGCGTTAGGCGCGTTTAGGGGCAACCCATGCCCCGCAAGCGCTCAGGAGGCCTGCCCAGCCGCAAGCAGATCCTCGACTTCATCGCCACGTCCGACCAGCCGGCGGGGAAGCGCGAGATCGCGCGGGCGTTCCGAATCTCCGGCCAGGACAAGATCGACCTCAAGCGCTTGCTCAACGACATGGCCGACGAGGGCCTGATCGATCATTCGCGCGGGCGCGCCTTCCATCAAGCTGGCGGCGTTCCGAAAGTCACCGTCCTCCGCGTCAGCCAGGTCGACGACAGCGGCAACGTCTTTGCCGTGCCCGAGCAGTGGCACGCCGAGACCCCGCCGCCGCGGCTGCGCGTCATCGAGCGCGGACGCAGCGCACTCGGCATCGGCGACCGCGTGCTGTGTCGGACTGAAGAGAAAGGGCAGGGCTGGCTCGCTTATCCGCTGAAGAAGCTCGCGCGCGCGGCGGAGCTCGTGCTCGGTGTGGTTCGGCGCGACGGCGACCGCTTCTGGCTCTCGCCGGTCGACAAGCGCGAGCGCCGCGAGTTCGCGATCCACGAATTGAAGGACGCCGAGCCCGGCGACCTCGTGCTATGCGAGGTGACCGGCCGGCCGCCCCGAGTGTCGGCACGTGTCGACGCGGTCCTCGGCGATCCGTTCGCGCCGCGCAGCTTCTCGCTGATCGCGATCCACAAGCATGGGCTGCGTGCCGAATTCGCCCAGGAGGCGATCGACGAAGCGCACCGGGTGGCGAAGCTGCCGCTGGGGCAGCGCGAAGACCTGACCCATTTGCCGATCGTCGCGATCGATCCCGAGGACGCGCGCGACCATGACGACGCGATCTGGGCCGAACCCGATGGCGAGGGCGGGTGGAACGCGATCGTCGCGATCGCGGATGTCAGCTTCTACGTCCGCCCCGGCTCCGAACTCGACCGCGAAGCCCGGGCGCGCGGCAACAGCGTTTATTTCCCCGACCGCGTCGTGCCGATGCTGCCCGAGGAGCTGTCCGCCGACATCTGCTCGCTGAAAGAAGGCGCGGACCGGGCGGCGGTGGCCTGCCACCTCAAGATCGGGAAGGACGGTGCGCTCAAGGAATGGCGTTTCAGCCGCGCGAAGGTGCGGATTGCGGCGAACATCGCTTATGAGGACGCGCAGGCTGCGATCGACGCGGCGGGCGAGGAGCGGATCGAGGTCAGTTCGCCAACATGCGCTATGCCGCCGGTTGAAGGGCGCGTTCCGCAGGAGTTGGTCGAAAAGGCCCTGAAGCCGCTGTGGGCCTGCTGGCGCGCTTTATTCGCGGCCCGGCAGAAGCGCGATCCGCTCGAGCTCGACCTTCCCGAACGCCGGGTGATGCTCGACGAAAAAGGCCGGATCATGTCGATCGCGCCGCGCGACCGGTTGGATGCGCATCGGCTGGTCGAGGACTTTATGATCGCCGCCAACGTCGCGGCCGCCCGAGCGCTCGAGGCGAAGAAGGCGCCGGTCATGTACCGCGTTCACGAGCCGCCGAGCCGCGAGAAATTGGTCGCGCTGAAGGACTATCTGAAGACCTTCGGCGTCGAATTCGCCCTCGGCCAGGTGATCAAGCCGGGAACGTTCAATCGGATCATCGAGCGCATCGGCGATGGCGACGGGCGCGAAGAGATCATGGAGCAATTGCTCCGCACCCAGATGCAGGCGCGCTATGCGCCCGATCGGCTCGGCCATTTCGGGTTGGCACTCGCGACCTACGCGCATTTCACCTCGCCGATCCGCCGCTACGCCGATCTGCTCGTCCACCGGTCTCTCGTGGATGCCTACAAGCTCGGCGAAGGCGGCCTGCCGCGCGGCGAGGAGGAGAAGTTCGAGCAGATTGGCGAGGCGATATCGATGCTCGAGCGGCGGGCCATGGAGGCCGAGCGCGAGACCATCGACCGCTATGTCGCGGCGTATCTTTCCGACCAGGTCGGCCAGCTGGTCGAATGCCGGATCACGGGGGTTCAGCCGTTCGGCTTCTTCGCGACGGTCGAGGATTTGGGCGGGGACGGCTTGGTGCTCGCGCGCGACCTCGGCACCGAATATTTCCGCTACGATGAAGGGGCGAAGCTGCTGGTCGGCGAAGAGAGCGGCGAGACGTACCGGATCGGCCAGCGGCTCACGCTTCGGCTGGCCGAGGCGAACCCGGTCTCGGGATCGCTTCGCTACGAGCTTCCGGAAGGAAGCTATGGCGGAGCGTCGCCCGTCCGCCGCGATCGCACGCGACGCGGCCGTCCGGCGAATATCCGCCACCAGGGACGCCGGCGCTAACCCTCGCCCAGGAGAACTTGCCGCGCTATGGCCGTTGCGGGGGCTCAAATGAAAATTCTGCGCAATATCCTGCTCGTCCTGGTCGCGCTGCTGCTACTGGTCGCGTTGTCGGCCTATTTGTGGTCGGAACACATCCTTCGCGCCCGGCCGACGCCGGCCGCCTCGAAGCTCGCGACGCCAACGGCCGCCGAGCTCGCCGACGGATCGCGCCAGCTGCACGTCCTCGGCTGCCTCAGTTGCCACGGAAAGGGACTGCAGGGCGACATGTTCCTGGATGAGCCGGGCGTCGCGAAGATTTATGCGCCGAACCTGACACTGGTTGCCGCGAAAGCCACCGACCGGCAGCTCGAGCACGCCATTCGCCAGGGCATCGGCCATGACGGCCGGTCGCTGCTGGTCATGCCGGCCGAGGGCTATCAATTCATGACCGACAGCGAAGTCGCGGCTGTGATTGCGGCGATCCGCGCGCTGCCCAAGGGCGGCAAGGAGTATCCTTTGCCGAGCGTCGGCCCAAAGGGCCGGATCGGTCTGATTCTCGGCAAATTCCACACGGCCCCCGACCTGGTCCGGACGTTCCGCGAAAACCAGGCGCCGGAGTTCGGGTCGCAGTTCGCGAAGGGTCGCCATATCGTCGTCACCAACTGTGCCGAATGCCACGGGCCGCAGCTTCACGGGCAAGAGGTCGAACCCGGCGTCGTCTCGCCTGATCTGGAGATCGCCGGGGCTTACGACCTGCCGGCCTTCACGAAGCTGATGCGTACCGGAGTGCCGGCCGACGGCCGGAAGCTGAAGATGATGGGCAGTGTCGCGAAGAGTGATTTCTCTCATCTCACCGACGAGGAGATCGCCGAGATACACGCCTATCTCGCGGAGCGCGCCCGTCGAATGCCCTGACTATCGCCCATCGCAACCTTCTCCCTGCGAGCGTATTGAGCCCGGCAAGAGGAGTTGCGCCATGGCCTACAGAATCGCGATCATCGTCGGCAGCCTCAGGAAGGACAGCATCAACCGGAAAGTGGCGCGGTCGATCTGTGGCCTGCGCTGCGACAATCTCGACTGTTCGATGATCGAGATCGGCGACCTGCCGCTCTACAACCAGGACCTCGATGCGAGCCCGCCCGAGCAGTGGACGCGTTTTCGCGAGCAGGTCGCGGCATCGGACGGCGTGCTGTTCTGCAGCCCCGAATATAATCGCGGGATCCCGGGCGTGCTCAAGAACGCGATCGACGTCGGCTCGCGGCCCTACGGCCAGAGCGTCTTCGACAAGAAGCCCGCGGCGATCGTCACCGCTTCGCCGGGCTCGATCGGCGGGTTCGGATCGAACCACCAGATCCGCCAGGCGGCGGTTTTCCTCAACATGCCGGTGATGCAGCAGCCCGAGGCCTATCTCGGGCATGTCAGCGAGGACGCGTTCGACGAAAACGGCTGTCTCAAGGAAGGGCCGCTGAAGGATTTGGTGACGGTCGTCGCCAATTCCTTCCACGGATGGGTGGAAATGATCCACGAATCCAGGCGGCTGCTCGCTGAGGATTCGGCGCATGCCGCGCAGGCCAAGGCGAAAGAGCCCGCGTGAGGCTTCAGGTCACCTTCTTGCGTTCCATGAAGCGCGGGTCGTCCCAGGCGCGCGAGGCGAGGATGTCGCTGAGGATTTCCGCCGCCAGCCATGCCTCCTCGAAGCGCGTGTAAAGCGGGGTAAAGCCGAAGCGCATCAGGTCGGGTGCGCGAAAGTCGCCGATGACTCCGCGGTCGATCAACGCTTGCATGACGGCATAGCCCTCGGGGTGAGCGAACACGACATGACTGCCGCGCTGGGCCGGGTCGGGAGGACTTGCGAGCCGCACCTCATCCCCGCAGCGGGCCTCGACCTCGTCGACGAAAAATTGCGATAGCCGCCGCGCCTTCGACTCGACCTCGCGCATCGATATGCCCGCGAACGTATCGAGCCCTGCTTCGAGCGCGGCCAGCGCGAGGATCGACGGAGTGCCGGTGAGGAAGCTCAGGATGCCCGCTGCCGGGCGGTAATCATCATCGAACGCGAACGGTTCGGCGTGACCCATCCAACCCTGGAGCGGAGAGTGAAGTTCGCCCTGGAGCTGCCCGGCGACGTAGACGAACGCAGGCGCGCCCGGGCCGCCGTTCAGATATTTATAACCGCAGCCGACCGCGAGGTCGCAGCCGGTTCCGTTGAGATCGAGCTCGATCGCCCCGGCGCTGTGGGAGAGGTCCCAAACGACGAGCGCGCCCGCCGCGTGCGCGGCGGAGTTGACGGCGGCCATGTCGTAGAAAGCGGCCGATCGGTAATCGACGTGGGTCAAAGTGACGACCGCCGTGTCGTCGCCGATCGCGCCGATGATGCCATCGGGCTCGACTGCCTTGAGGGTCAGCCCCAGCATCTCCGCCAAACCTTGGGCAACATAGAGGTCGGTCGGGAAGTTGCCCCGCTGAGAAAGGATCGTCTTGCGGCCCGGACGCGCCTTCGCCGCCGCAGCGAGCAATTTGAACAGGCAAACGCTCGTCGAATCGGCGATCAGCAGCTCGGCAGGCCTGGCCCCGACGATCGGCGCCAGCTTCGCCGCGATCCGCGTCGGCCAGTCGATCCAGCCGTGCGCGTTCCAGCTGGCGATGAGTTCGTCGCCCCATTGGCGCTCGGCGACGTCGCGGAGCCGCTCGGCGGTCGCGGCCGGCAGCGCTCCCAGCGAATTGCCGTCGAGGTAGATGACGCCATCGGGTAGCTCGAACCGCCCCCGCGCGAAGGCGAGCGGGTCGGTGGCGTCGAGTTTGCGGGCTTCTTCGCGGGTCACAGCTTGGGCAGGGTCACGCCCTTCTGCCCCATATATTTACCGGCGCGGTCGGCGTAGCTCACCTCGCACGGCTCGTTGCCCTGGAGGAACAGGAACTGGCACGCGCCCTCGTTGGCGTACACTTTAGCCGGGAGTGGGGTCGTGTTCGAGAATTCGAGCGTCACATGCCCCTCCCAGCCGGGCTCGAGCGGGGTGACGTTCACGATGATCCCGCACCGCGCATAGGTCGACTTGCCGAGGCAGATGACGAGTATGTCGCGCGGCACCCGGAAATATTCGACCGTGCGCGCCAAGGCGAAGCTGTTGGGCGGGATGATGCAGACGTCGGTCTTCCGGTCGACGAAGCTGTTCGCCGCGAAATCCTTGGGGTCGACGGTCGCCGAGTCGACGTTGGTGAAGATCTTGAACTCGTCGGCGACGCGCGCGTCATAGCCGTAGGATGACAGACCGTAGCTGATGCAGCCCTCGCGCCGCTGGGCCTCGACGAACGGCTCGATCATGCCGTTTGCCTGCGCCTGCTCGCGAATCCACCGGTCCGACAAAATCGCCATTCCGAAGGCCTAACGGGCCAGTCCGAAGCCTTCAATTTGGCGCCGATTATTTCTGTGGATGAGGCGTTCGCCAAATTCCGGAGTTCTCGCGAGCCCCTCTCTGATTCGTGCACATCCCATCCACAGTTGTGCTACATTCGTTCTCATTGGACGTGTGGGGCCAGGCACGCCAAGGATAGCTCATGGCCGAAATTGTCCGCATCGCCGAGTCTGCGTCTGAACCCGCGCCCCAAGCCCTTCCTCAGAACGTCGAGGCGGAAGCCGCGCTTCTGGGTGCCCTGATGATCGACAACCGGCTGGTCGAGGACGTCCAGCTGAAGCTCCGGCCCGACCATTTCTTCGAGCCCCTGCACGGCCGGATCTACGAATCGATCCTCCGGATGACCGATGCCAACCGAGTCGCCAATCCGGTGACCCTGAAGCCGATGTTCGACGGCGACGAGGCGATGAAGGAGGTCGGTGGGCCGGCTTATCTCGCCCAGCTGACCGGGTCGGGCGCCGCGATCATCGGCGCGCGCGATTTTGCCGCACAAATCTATGACCTCGCTTTGCTGCGCGCCCTCGTGGGAGTTGGGAGGGACCTGGTCGAGGGCGCGCTGGACACCAGCGAGGAGATCGCTCCGCTGGAGCAGATCGAGAAAGCGGAGACCGAGCTCTACAAGGTGGCCGAGGAAGGCGGCGCGGAAGGCAAGGCGAAGAGCTTCGCCGAGGCGACCAAGGACGCGCTGCAGATGGCCGAGCGCGCGCTCAACAGCGGCGGCCATTTGTCGGGCCTGACGACGGGCCTCGAGGCGATGAATTCCAAGATCGGCGGGCTTCACCGCTCCGACCTGATCATCGTCGCCGGCCGCCCCGGCATGGGCAAATCCTCCCTTGCGACGAACATGGCGTTCGCCGCGGCACAGCGCTTCCTGCGTGACCAGGAGGACGGAATCGCGCCGGAAAAGGGCGCCGGTGCGCCCGTCGCTCTGTTCAGCCTCGAAATGTCGGCCGATCAGCTCGCGACGCGTATCCTCGCCGAGCAGTCGGGGATTACCGCCGAGAATTTACGCATGGGCCGGATCACCCAGCACGAGTTCCGCGACCTTGCCCGGGCAGCCGCCGAGCTTCAGAGCCTGCCGCTTTATATCGACGACACTCCAGGTTTGACCATCGCCGCGCTGCGCACGCGCGCCCGCCGCCTCAAGCGGCAGAAGGGCATCGGCATGGTGATCGTCGATTACCTCCAGCTTCTCCAGGGCACGGGCCGAAACAGCAACGACAACCGCGTCAACGAGATTTCGGAGATCAGCCGCGGGTTGAAGACGCTGGCCAAGGAGCTCGACGTTCCGGTGGTCGGCCTGTCGCAGCTCTCCCGCGCGGTCGAGCAGCGTGAGGACAAGCGCCCCCAGCTCTCGGACCTGCGCGAATCCGGCTCGATCGAGCAGGACGCCGATATCGTGCTCTTCATCTACCGCGAGGATTATTATTTGAAGGCGGTCGAGCCCGACTTCCCCTTGCCCGAGGAGGTCGAGAAGCAGGCGAAATACGAAGCGTGGAAGGAGAAGTACGATCCGGTCGCGGGACGCGCCGAGATCATCGTCGCCAAGCAGCGTCACGGTTCGACCGGGATTGTCCGGGTCCGCTTCGACGGCCGCACGACCAAGTTCAGCGACGCAGCGGACGAAGGCTATCTGCCGGAGATGCGCAACTAACGAGTTCGGGGGTGGGGGAGGAGGGCGCCGGCTTGGTCCGGCGCCCTCTGCGCTTAGAACCTAGGTGGCCGGATTCCAGAAAGCGACAATCAAGCCGCCGAAGACGATCAGCGATCCGCCGAGCAGGATCGGCACCGTCGGAGTCGATCTGAAAACCAGGAAGCTGATGACCTGCCAGACGATGAACAGGGTGGCGATGTAGATGCCCGCGACGCGAGGGAATTCGATCGGCGCGAGATTGAGGCTGAGGCCATAGCCGAACAACAGCACCGCGCCCGCCGCGAAGTACGCGCCTTTCACGGCGCCGACACTTCGACCGAGACCGACGCGAATGATCGCGTCGCCGGAAACCTCGAGAACGGTCGCGAGGATCAGAAAGCCGACGATAGTCAGCCTGGTCGGAAGAGTCACTCGATCCTCCTGGTCACTTCCCCCGCTGGGTGGCTGGTGGTTTCGGCTGCGAGTCTGGCGCGCCATTTCCGATCCACCGGTCCATCCAGCCGAGCACTTCGTCGTACCACTGGATCGAATTCTTCGGCTTCAGCACCCAATGGTTCTCGTCGGGGAAGACGACCAGCCGCGATGGAATGTCGCGCCGCTGCAGCGCGGTGAAGGCCGCGATTCCCTGGGTATAGGGGATGCGGAAATCATTCTCGCTGGTGATCACCAGCTGCGGGGTCTTCCAGTTCTGGACGTAATTGACCGGGTTCCACTTTTCGAACTCGGCCGGCGCTTCATAATAAGGATGGGCGCCGTGCTCCCACTCGTCGAACCATAGCTCTTCCGTCTCATAGGCCATGGCTCGGGCATCGAACACGCCGTCGTGCTGGACAATGCACTTGAAGCGGTCGGGCCACTGCCCCTCGATCCAGTTCATCATATAGCCGCCGTAGGAGCCGCCGGCCGCGCAGGCGCGATCGGCGTCGAGCTGCGGATCATGGGCAATCGCGTAGGCGAGGCCCTTTTGCAGGTCCTCGAGCGGCCAGCCGCCCCAGTTGCGGTTGATCGCATCGGTGAAGGCTTGGCCGTAGCCCTGGCTGCCGTGGAAATCGACGCTGACCACCGCATAGCCCGGTCCCGAGAAAACGCGCGGGTTCCAGCGGTACGACCAGCTGTTGCTGAACGTACCCTGCGGCCCGCCGTGGACCAGGAAAGCGATCGGCAGCTTGGTCGTCACGCGTGTCGGCCGCAGCGTCCAGCCCCAGACGGTATCGTTGTTGGCACCGGCAAAACTGAATTTGTCGAAGATCACCGGATCGAGCTGGGCAAGCAGTTCGCGGTTGACGTTGGTGAGCTGCGTCACCTTACCCTTCTTGTCGAGGCGGAAGAGGTCGTCGGGCGCCATGACGCTGTTCATGGTGGCGATCGCGCCGCCGCCCGCCAGCGCACGGACGTTCCCAAAATGCCCGTCGCGGGTAAGGCGCGTGACCTTGCCGGTCTTTGCGTCGACCCGGAACACCGGCTGCTCGAGCGTGTCCTCGGCGGTGATCAGCAGGCTCTTGCCGTCCTTCGCCCATTCGATCGAGCCGACCGAGCGGTCCCAGGACTGAGTCAGCGGACGGACCGTTCCGCTCGCGAGGTCGCGCAACATCAAGACCTGGCGATCGGCTTCGTAGGTCGGTCGGGCCATCGCGAAATAGGCGAGGGTCCGGCCGTCGGGCGACACCGCCGGCAGATTGTCGGTCGCGTCGTTGGCGTCGGTCAGGTTCCTGGGCGGACTGCTTCCGTCGGTCGGCGTCTCGAAGATGTCGAGGTTGGTCGACAATTCCTCAGTGCGCCCGGCCTCGCGCAGGGCAAAATAGAGCGTCTTGCCGTCGGGCGAGAAGTTCAACTCCTCGCCGCCGCCGAACGGCTTGGACGGCGTATCGCCGACGAGATTGCCCTCGACTGGGACCCCCGCGCCGGCGAGTTTCCCGCCCGTGATCGCGAAGGCGAACAAGCGCGAGCGCACCCCCGGAGCTGCCCACGTATCCCAGTGGCGGATG
>Ga0207712_10000604_pt1 | contig 28470 bp, 26 predicted proteins | sample KBSS44metaG_FD_184402 | JGI IMG/M metagenome (GOLD analysis project Ga0207712, IMG submission 184402) | Switchgrass rhizosphere microbial communities from Kellogg Biological Station, Michigan, USA - KBS S4-4 metaG (SPAdes) (version 2) | ecosystem: Host-associated > Plants > Roots > Rhizosphere...
CGCGCGCCGCTATCCCACGCGCGAGCCGGCCGGTGTCGCCTAACGCGGACGCGGCGCCACGGGCACGGCGGCGCGAATCTAGTAGCTCGCCGGCCGCGGGTGGTCCGTCCGCTCGGCACGCGCGTCGAGGACCGGCTCGTGCGATGGACCGCGGCGCAGGTTCGACGTCGTGTCCACATCCGACACCCAGTCCGCGAGTGCGCGCGCCACGTCGTCGAGCTCACGCATGATCGGCGCGTCGAATCCGACGGCGCGAAGCCGGTCGTGGACCCGACGGTACCACCGCACCGTGCCCTCGCGACCGACGCTGAATCGCCCCCAGACCGTTTCGGGATAGTCGGTGCGCTTGAGGTCCGCGAGAATGGTGCTCGCGTTATGAACCTTGTCGGCCGCGCATACCCACCGCGCGCGCGTGTCCGCGAGCGCGAGCCGCTCCAGATAGTCGTCCTTGCGTTCCTCAGCGGACATCTCGACACCGTCGTCGTCGTGCTTTCGGTGCGTCACCGCGAGCACGGTGTCCAGCACGTCCGGGCTGAACTTGTCAGCGATGCGGCTCTCGAGCATTTCGCGTGTGAATCCGTCGCGCACGCAATCCTCGATGACGTCGTGCAGGATGCCGGCAACTATGGTGTCGTCATCCTGACCGTAGCGCGTGAGGATGATCGCGACGTTGGCGGGCTGCGTCAGGTAGGGAAGGCGAGTTCCCTTGCGCACCTGCTGGTCGTGGTGCTTGGCCGCGAATGCGAGCGCGTGGTTGATGCGATCCGAGTAGCCGGTGCTCGTCATGACGGCGCCCCGTGGGCGGAAGTACGTCGAACGCGCGGATGGTTAACATAGCGCGGATGCACGGTATCCGGCAGACACGACTAGATGAGCCGCGCGAGCAACGACGCGAACGTGAGGTTGAGCAGCAGAAGGCCGAGACCCTGCACCACGACGCCGAGCCCGGCACCGATCACGGCGAGGCGTCTGCCCTGGAGCCACGCCACGATCGCCAGCGTGAGGCCGATGCCGACGATCCCGGCATCGAGTCCAATGTGCAGCCACGTCAAACGGTCGAGCCGTGTTGCGCCGGACACGTCACGCATGCCAAGTGAACGCCAGCTCGCCGCAGCGACGACCAACTCGAGCAGGCCCCACACGAGGGCCTGCGTCGCAAACCATTGCACAACAGGGGCGACCACACGACGAATCGTGATGATCAGCAGAAGGATGGTACCGAGCGTCGCACTCGTGACCGCCCAGAGGATGACACGGAGGAGGTGACTCCGCTCCGCGGCGAGCAGCGTGTCCGACCACATGCGCGGTCTACTCCGTCACCGCGACTGCCCCATCCTTCTCCCCACGGTCGCCTGTAAACCAATTCTCGAAGATCCAGGGTGGATCGAGGTTTGGCGCTTCGGCCGCCCACAGGACGATGCCGATGATCTGGGCACCGCTGTCCCGCAGCGCGGCAACCGCCGCACGCAGCGTTGTGACGAGTGAGTGCGCCACGTGCGCGCACACAAGCACCGCAGGGCCGACACGCACGTTGTTCGCGCCGTCGAATGGGGAAACGACGACGGTCAACTCATAGTGCCGCGCCGACCTCGCGATCGCGTCGCGCACGATCTCGGCTTCGCGATTCACTAGCGCCCCCCGGCGGTGGACCCCGGTTGGCACGACGTCGAGCCACCGATCACGACCGACGAGCGCCTGCACTGCAACGGCCGGCAACTCTGCGGCACGTGTCAGCACGGCCGACAAACCTTCCGCCGCCGGAAGCCGCAACACGGACGTGACCGGACTCTCCGCGAGATCCGCGTCCACCAGCAGCGTGCTTCGCATCTCGTTCGCGGATACCGCAGCGATGTTTGCGGCGATCGTTGCCGTCACCGACGGAACGTCGCCGGTGATCGTGACGATGGCCCGGTTTTCCCCAGCGACGCTCGTGTGCGATGCGAGAATGCGATAGGCGTCGGATGTCGGATCGATCAACGGTGGGAGCCGAAGGTCGGCCTTCCGCCTTGCGCGTTCGGGAGGAATGACGCGCGGGTGCAGCACTGCCAGGCACCGTGCGCCCGTGACACGCTCGGCTTCCTGCAGATCGGACACACGTGGTCTCGCGACCTCGATCATCAGGGTAAGCGCGAACCCGAGTGTCGCTCCCAGGACCAGCGCCGCGGTGAGGATCGCGACGGGCGGTGCGACAACGTTGGCTTGAGCGCGGGCTTCTCTCAAGCGCCGATCGGTCACGACGTTCTCGCGCCGAGCCGCATCGAGGGCAACGCTTGCCGAGTCGACCGCCATCTGGACAGAATCACGTCGTCGCAGCGGGCCGACGGTATCGACAGCCACGATGACTGGAGCGCTCGTGACGACAGGGCGGAGCAGTGCGAGCGAATCGCGGATGGAACTCCGCCGGGTCTCGGCGATACTCTGGATCAATCGCCCGATCGCAGTCGCTCGCGCCGTCAACGCGACGAAGATCGGGTCGACCCCACCACCGGTTCCGAAATCTTCGCGCTCGCGCTCCACATCGGCGAGCGAATCGAGCAGCGCACGCACGCGCGCATCGTCGCGCAGCGCCGCTGATTCCCCGAGCGCGCGATAGGACTGTGGGAGCGGTGAGTTTTCTACGCGATCGAGAAGCTGGGTGAGCACGGCGTTCGCCGCCGCGAGGAAGTCACGCCTGGCGCTCGCGGCGGCGGACAGCGTATCTCGCGGAGGCACGTACACGGGCCGCTCCGCCAGCGCACGCCGGGTGCTCAGCGTCGAATCCGCGGTCGCGAGTCGTCTCGTCGCCGACTCGACGGCGCGAAGCAGTGGCACGGTGTCGCGCCAACGGGTCGAGAGCGGCGCGATTTCGCGCGACGCACGCCGCGCATCGCGCGGCGCGAGCACGAGCAGTACGAGCGCGCCGACGAACACGGTGCCACACACCGCGGCCAGCCGTACCGGGTGCCGGAGCGTGTTCCGCGTTCGGCCCGCGATCCAAGCGGCGCGCATCTCGGCGCGTCGCCTCCGCGTGTACCGCGGAACGGCTCCAGTGATCGTATCGACCATGTGGTCGCGATAATCGGAGCGGCCGCGTCAGCGCGCAAGCGGCTGATACGGCGTAACGAATTCCCAGCGCGCTCCATGTCAGTGTGCTCGACAAAACAGGGGCGGAAGCGCTATGCGCTTCCGCCCCTGTAATCGTACTCGCGTGACCGCAGCGCGATTGGCGCCGGCGGTTGCGGAACTACTGAACCGTGATCGTTCCCTTCATCCCCATCGCGAGGTGGGGCGTGCAGTGGAACGGGTACTGCCCGGGCTTCACGTTGGCGAACGAGATGGTGTAGCTCTCGTTCGGGTTCATGAACATCGGGCTCGAGAGCTCGCCCTGCTGGTTCGGCATGTTGGCCAAGAGCTGCGGCTTGACGTCGGCCGGGATCGTGGCCGGGTCGAACGCAACGTTGTGCGGGCCGCCGGAAACCATCGTGAACTTGATGCCGTCGCCGGCCTTGACCTTGATGTCGGCCGGCTCGAAACGATAGCCCTTGTCGTCACCGACCATCTTCACTTCGTGCGTGGTGCCGGTGATTGGCGCCATGGCGCCTGCTGGTGCTGCGGGCGTCGTCGCTGCCGCGGTGGTCGCCGTATCCGGCGTAACGGCCGGAGCGGCCGTGTCCGTCGTCTTCTCGCCACCGCCGCTGCACGCGCCGAGGACGATCGCACTGCTTACGACCGCAAATCCAAGAAACCGCATTTCCTGAGGCCTCCAGAGCCGTACAAGTAGCTGCTTGTGAATGAAGCCGAGACCTCGAGTGCGTGGTCTCAGAGCATTGTGAATTTATTCACAAAGCCCTGCGAACGCAAATGGGGCCCGGGCCGGGGGAACCGGCGCCAAAGCGCCGCGCACCTTTCGTACCGACCTCGCATTGACGGCACCTTTGTCGCCCCGTTACGTTCCGCCCCATGCGACTCGCCAGCCTTCACCACCATGCGCACCACAGCCACGTCCTTCGGGCCGAGGCCGTCTTGTGCGTGACCGGATGAGCGACTGAGCGAATCGCCTTCTGCCACCCAGACGCTACGGCCCGTCTCCACGACGGGCCGTTTTCTTTTTTGCTCGAACTCATGCAGGTGAACCAGCCTTAGCCATGCTGAGAATTGCACTGCCGAATAAGGGGCGCCTCTCCGACGAGACGCGTGAGCTGTTCGAAGACGCCGGTCTTCCCGTGCGTGCGCGCGGTGACCGGGCGCTCACAGCGTCGCTGGGAGGTGAGTTCGAGGCCATCTTCGTCCGGGCGCAGGACATTCCCGAGTTCGTCGCGGACGGCGCTGCCGACGCCGGTGTCACCGGGTGGGACCTCGTTTGCGAGTCGGGCCGCGAGCTCGAGGTGCGTTTGGATCTCGACTTTGGACGGTGCAGACTCGTCGTCGCCGCGCGCGAAGACAGCGGCATCGAGCGGCTGGAAGACATCATCACTGGCCGCGTCGCGACGGTGTTTCCACGCATCACGCGTCGATTCTTCAGCAAGCCGGGCTGCAACATCGAAGTCGTGCCGGTCTCCGGCGCAGCGGAGATCGCACCGCACCTCGGCATCGCCGATATCGTGGTCGACCTCACATCGACCGGATCGACGCTCAAGGTGAACGGGCTGCGGGAAGTCGGGACGGTGCTCGAGTCCTCGGCCCGGCTCGTGACGAGGGTAGCGGGGCGGTCGCCCACCGATGCGAATAAGGCGCGCGCGCTGGACGAGCTCGCGACGGCGCTCGAGAGCGTGCTGCACGCGCGCGGGCAGCGGTACGTCATGGCCAACGTGCCGCGCGCTGTCCTGGATCAGGTCAAGGAAGTTCTTCCCGGCCTCAACGGTCCGACCGTGATTGATATTCTGAACGGGGGCCTGTACGTGGCCGTCCACGCCGTGGTTCCCGCCAGCGCCGTCTATCGCACGATCGCCCGCTTGAAGTCGTTAGGCGGCGCCGGAATTCTCGTGACGCGCATCGAGAGGCTCATGCCGTGAACGGTCTTCGCATTCGGTTTCACGGGCCGCTGTCGTCCCTCTCCGCCGCTGACCGGACGCTGTTGATGGACCGCGTTCCGGCTACGAACGACATGGTCCGTACGACGAGCGAGGCCATCATCGATGTCGTGCGGCGGGAAGGTGATTCCGCGCTGATCTCGCTGGCGCGCGAGTACGACCACGTGCGGCTCAAGTCGGTGGAAGTGCCTCGCGACGCCTGGCGCGATGCGTTGCACGCGCTCGATCCTGGCGTGCGGGCCGCCATGGAACGCGCCGCGACGAACATCCGCGCTGTCCATTCCGCATCCCTGCCACAGACGGTCGAGATCTCGCCGGAGCCGGGTGTGGTGGTAGGGCGACGGCCGGATCCGCTGCGGCGGGTCGGCGTGTACGCACCCGGTGGGCGCGCATCGTACCCCAGTAGTGTTCTCATGGGAGCGATCCCGGCACGCGTCGCCGGCGTCAGCGAAGTGATCATCTGCTCCCCGCCCGCGCCGAACGGCCTTCCCGCGGCTGTCACGCTCGCCGCCGCCGAGCTTTCAAACGCCGATCGCGTGTTCGCCGTAGGCGGCGCGGGCGCGATCGCCGCAATGGCGTACGGCACCGCGACCATTCCTCGCGTCGATTGCATCGTCGGCCCCGGCAACGCGTACGTGGCGCAGGCCAAGCTGCTCGTTGCCAGTGCGGTCGCCATCGACTTACCCGCAGGACCGACTGAGCTCGTCGTCATCGCGGACGATTCGGCAAAACCCGCCCGCATCGCGTCCGAAGTCCTGGCACAGGCCGAGCACGACCCTGACGCCGTGGTCGTAGTCCTGGCCGTCGGCGAAGGCGTCGCGGAACAGGTCGTGGCGGAGATCGAGCGCCTGTTCGAGGTGCAGGAGCGCCGGACGATCATCGAACGCGCGCTCAGTGCACGCGGTGCTGTGCTGACTGCGGCGTCGACGAAGGACGCCCTCGGCTTCGCCAACGAGATCGCGTCCGAGCATCTCCTGCTTGCTACACGAGATGCCGATGCGTTGCTCGCGGATGTCCGATCTGCCGGAACTGTGTTCGTCGGCGAATCGAGCTCGGTCGTGTTCGGGGATTACATGACGGGCGCGAATCATGTGCTCCCAACCGGTGGGCTCGCACGCTCTTATTCGGGGCTGAGCACGCTCGACTTCGTTCGCTGGACGACGTACCAGCGCGTCGATGCCGACGGGGCGGCGCGATTGTCGTCGGATGTCGCTGCTTTTGCGGACTCCGAGCAGCTCCCGGGACACGCCGCGGCAGCGCGGATGTGGAGGCGTTCGACGTGACGCGTGTCAACGCAGGATCGGTGAGCGCATCGCTCGCGCTCGCCCGCGCGACGATTCGCGATCTCGTGCCGTATCCCACGGAGCGTATTCCCTGCGAGGCGGACCTCAGCGACAACACGAACCTCTTCGGAGCGCCCCCCGCTGCGATGCGCGAGCTGGCGACGAGCGGCCGTGACGAGATTACGCGCTATCCCGGTCTGTACACACGTCGTCTTCGTGAAGCGCTCGCGGAGTATGCCGGTGTGCGGCCCGAGGAGATTGTCACGGGGTGCGGCTCGGACGACGTCATCGATTCGGCCATTCGCGCCTTCGCCGAGCCTGGAGAGTCGCTCGCGTACTCCGACCCGACGTTCAGCATGATCCCGGTATTCGCGAAAGTGAACGGGATCGTGCCGGTGCCGGTACCGTTCACGCCGTCGCTCGACATCGATCCGGATGCGCTGCTCGCCACGAACGCGCGAGTGATCTACGTCTGCGCGCCTAACAATCCCACGGGAACGGCGCCCAGCCCGGCGGCGATCGACCGGGTGATCGAGCGCGCGCCCGGCATCGTCATTCTGGACGAGGCGTACGCCGAGTTCGCGGGTGCCGGGCGGGTGGCCGACGGACCACGTCACGAACGGCTGGTGGTCACGCGAACGTTGTCGAAGGCCTTCGGGATGGCCGGTTTTCGCATCGGCTACGGTACTGGGTCGGCTGCCCTCATCCACGAGATCGAAAAGGTCAGGGGGCCGTACAAGGAGAACGGACCGGGCGAACGTGCGGCGGCGTGCGCGGTTCGTGAAGACGTCGACTGGATGCGAGAGCTGGCCGCACGCGCCGTGGAGATTCGTGAGCGGTTCGCGGCGCTGCTTCGCGAGCGTGGGTTCGATCCGATTCCGTCAGCCGCGAACTTCATTCTAGTGCCGGTCGCTCAGGCCGCACGCGTCGCGAGCGCCATGCGGGAGCAGGGCATTGCGGTGCGTCCGTATCCCTCGCTTCGAAGCATCGGTGACGCGATCCGCATCACCATGGCGCCGTGGGACACGATGGAGCGCGTACTCGATGCCCTGGTCGCCGCGCGGGGCACCGTCGAGCAGGAGCACGTCACTCGCACACCGGAGAGTGGTCGGTGAAGGTCACGATCTTTGACTACGGCGCAGGCAACATGCATTCGCTCGCCAAGGCCCTCGCGGTCCGCGGCGCCGACGTCGTCATCGAGCCGGATCCGAATGACGCCCTGAGGACGGACGTGCTGGTGCTGCCCGGCGTCGGTGCGTTCGGTGCAGCGGCCGAGCGGCTCGCTCCGGGGCGCGACGCGATGCGAGCTGCACTCGGCGCCGGCCTCCCGTGCCTCGGCATCTGTCTCGGCATGCAGCTCTTGTTCGATGCGAGCGACGAGAGCTCGCCTGACATCCTCGGGCTCGGTCTCATTGGCGGCCGCGTGACGCGGCTGCAGGCATGCCGTGTCCCGCAGATCGGCTGGAACTCGCTCGACCGTACGTCCGATCCGCTGCTCGAGGCGGCTCCGCTGCCGTACGCGTACTATGCGAACAGCTACGTCTGCCGGCCTAACGATGATGCCGTCGTGCGGGGCTGGAGCACCCACGAGACCGATCGTTTCCCCGCGATCGTGCGGCTCGGCCGGACGGTCGGCGTGCAGTTTCACCCCGAGAAGAGCTCGGTGCCCGGGCTGCGCTTTCTTCATGCCTTCCTCGAGAGCGTCGCGCCATGATTGCCATCCCGGCTGTCGATCTTCGTGAAGGTGCATGCGTGCAGCTCGTCGGCGGTGAATACGCCGATGAGCGGGTGCGGCTCGCCGATCCTGTCGCTGTTGCACGCGACTGGGCCCGATTTGGCTTTCGGCGACTGCACGTGGTCGACCTCGACGCCGCGACCGGGCGAGGATCGAACCGCGAGATCGTTGCGGACCTGCTCCGCGATACGTCGGTGGCACTTCAGATCGGCGGCGGTGTTCGCAGCGAGACGCAGATCGAGGAGCTGCTCGCGAGTGGCGCGACCGCCGTGGTCGTCGGGACGCGCGCGCTCGAGGATTCCGATTGGCTCGCGCGCGTCGCGACGACGTACCCGAACGAAATTCTGGTTGCGGCCGACGTGCGTGACCGCCGCATCGTGACACATGGCTGGGCGCGCACGCTCCCGCGTGAGATCATCGACGTGACGGAGGAGCTGAGCACGCTGCCGCTCGCGGGGCTGCTCGTGACGGCCGTGCACCGTGAGGGACGCATGCAGGGCGCCGACCTGTTTCTCATGGAGGATGTCGTGGACGCAGCGTCGTTCCCCGTGTTTGCGTCGGGCGGCATCGCATCGACAGCCGACCTGCGTGCGTTGGATGATCGCGGCGTCGCGGCGGCGATCATCGGGATGGCGTTGTACACAGGCGCCCTGGACCCGTGGCAAACCGCGGAGGAATTCAGCGAATGAGCGTCATCGAACGGGAGACGTCCGAGACCCGCGTCAGACTCGAGCTCGTTCGCGGCGAAGGACGCGCGACGATCTCGACCGGGCTGCGGTTCCTCGATCACATGATGACGACGCTCGCGCGTTACTCGCGCCTCGATCTCTCACTGGAGGCGACCGGCGACCTCAAACATCATCTCATCGAGGACGTGGGGATCGCGTTCGGCGCTGCGCTCGCGGACCTCACGCCGCCGACGTGTGCACGTTACGGTCACCGCGTCGTGCCCATGGACGACGCGCTCGTCGAAGTCGCGGTGGACCTTGGTGGCCGGCCATACTATCGTGGGCCGGTTCCGAGCTCCCTGTACGACCACTGGTTTCGCTCGTTCACGGATCACGCGCGGGCAACGGTGCACGTCCACGTGGCGCGCGGCCGCGATCGTCATCACGTGGTCGAAGCCGCGTTCAAGGCGCTCGGCATGGCGCTGCACGATGCCCTCATCGATTCGGGAGTCGTGTTCAGCACCAAGGGCGCCGTACGATGGTGATGCGATGATCACGCGGCGAGTGATCGTCTGTCTCGACGTGAAGGGCGGTCGCGTCGTGAAAGGCGTGCAGTTCGAGTCACTCCGCGATGTCGGAGACCCGGTCGTGCTCGCGGAGCGTTACGAAGCCGCCGGCGCCGACGAGATCGTGTATCTCGACATCTCGGCCAGCGCGGAAGAGCGTGCAACGTTGCTCGACCTCGCGCGCCGGACGGCCGAGCGGCTGTTCGTTCCGCTGACGATCGGTGGAGGCATTCGATCCGCGGACGACGTGGCGCGCGCACTCCGCGCCGGCGCTGACAAGGTCGGGATCAACACCGCGGCTGTCGAGACGCCCGAGGTTTTGTCCGAGTGTGCGGAACGATTCGGCGCGCAGTGCGTAGTCGCCAGCATTGACGCCAAGTGGGACGGTGACCACTGGCGTGTCTACACGCGCGGCGGGCGTATGCCGACACCGCTCGACGCTGTCGTCTGGGCCGCTGAGTGTGTGCGCCGGGGTGCTGGCGAGATCCTGCTCACGAGCATCGATCGCGACGGCGCGCGGAACGGGTACGATCTCCCGCTCACGGCCGCAATCGCGGAGGCGGTCAACGTACCGGTGATCGCAAGCGGCGGCGCCGGGTCGGCTGCGGACGTTTGCGACGCCATCACACGCGGGCGGGCCGACGCGGCATTGGTGGCTGGCATCGTGCACGACGGCCTGACGACGGTGCAGGAGATCAAGCAGGCCATGCTCGCCACCAACATTCCAGTTCGGATCGCATGACGCAGACCCCTCCGGTGCAGCAATCGACGCTCCTGCAAGCCGTCGAGCAGCTCGTACGCCTAACGGGTCAGGTGGCCCTCCGTCATTACCGGACGGGTCTGGATGTCGAGACCAAACGCGACGGGAGTCCGGTGACGGTCGCGGACCGGGCAGCCGAGGAGGCCGCCCGGTCTTGGATTACCGAGCGGTTTCCAGGGGATGCCATCCTCGGCGAGGAGTTCGGCGCTGTCGGCGACGAACGTGCGCGGCGCTGGATCATCGACCCGATCGATGGCACGAAGACGTTCGTGCGCGGAGTTCCGCTCTGGGGCACGCTCGTCGGCGTGACGCGGGGAGAGGAGGTGCTCGCCGGCGCGGTGTACTGCCCGGCCGTCGATGAGACGGTCGTCGCCGCGGTGGGCGAGGGATGCTGGTGGAACGGTTCGCGGTGTCGCGTATCCGACTGCCGGGAGCTTGCGAGGGCGACGGTGCTCGTCACAGCAGCCCAGTTCCCGAACCAGCCCGACCGTGCCGCTCGCTGGCGAGCGATCGCCGCCGAAGCCGCGGTCGCCCGAACGTGGGGCGACTGTTACGGCTACCTCCTCGTGGCCACCGGTCGTGCGGAGCTCATGGTCGACAATCTCATGTCCCCGTGGGATGCGGCAGCCCTGGTTCCAGTCATCCGCGAGGCGGGCGGAGAGTTCAGCGACTGGAACGGCCGCATCACGGCTTTTGGCGACGGCGCGATGGCGACGAATGCCGCGCTCGCGGCTGAGGCTCGCGCACGTCTCGGTGTCCCGTGGCCCGATGCCGGGACGGCAGTGCCGGAAAGTGCCGATGCCTAACGCCATCGCGCTCGACCTGTCGTCGCTCGACTTCGCGAAGGGCGGGGGCGTCGTGTCCGTCGTCGTCCAGGACGCGACCTCGGGCGCAGTCCTGATGACGGCGTACGCGGACCGTGAGGCGCTCGAGCGAACACTCGACAGCGGCGAGATGCACTTCCGCTCGCGCTCGCGAGGGCTGTGGCACAAGGGCGCGACGAGCGGCAATACGCAACGCGTCGTGTCACTGGAGGCCGACTGTGACGGCGACGCCGTGCTCGCGCGCGTCGTCGCAGCGGGACCGGCATGTCACACCGGCACGGTGTCCTGCTTTCCGTCGACGTCGGCGGCAGCGGACGTTCTCTCCGAGCTCGACGCGACGGTCGCTGCGCGTCTCCAGCCTAACGAGCCAGCGCTTTCGGGAGAGCCCGCCGCGCCGAGCTACACGCAGCGACTCGCGAGCGACCGGAACCTTCGTCTCAAGAAGCTGGGCGAGGAGTGCGCCGAGCTCGTGACCGCGTGCGCGGACGGCGATCGTGAACGCGCTGTCGAGGAAGCGTCGGACCTGCTGTACCACACACTCGTGGCGCTCCACGCCGTCGGCGGGACGCTCGACGACGTCAGACGCGTGCTCGCCGCCCGTCGCCGCGGGTAAGCCGCTGCCCGAGTCGCGCTAGAAACCCTTCAGCGCTCGTGCCGACAGGCGCAGTGAATCGCCAACATAGGCGAATCGGATGTTGCGGATGTACTGACGCGCGACACGCTGCACGTCCTCCGGCGTCACCTCGCGCAGTTCATCCACGAACAGATCGGCGACACGGAAGTCGCCGCGGAATAGCTGCGCGCGCGCGAGAAAGTTCGCCTGCTCGGCGTTCGTCTCGTTGTTCAGGAAGTACTCGGTGATGAACTGCTGCACCAGCCGCTCCAATGCTTCACGGTCGATCGTTCCCTGCTGAAGCGCAGTCACCTGTTGGCGCATCAGCGCCAGCGTCGTGTCTGGCGAAACGGTCGTGACGTACAAGCCGCCTGACGCGATGGCCCGCTCCACGAAGGGTGCATCCACGGCGTACGTCAAATTCCGGCGGGAGCGGATCTCGGCGAAGAGTTGTCCGGAGAGTACCGCCGCTGCGATCCGGAGCGCCTGGTAATCCTTGCTTCCTGCCGGCGGGCCGAGGTAGTACCCGAGGACGTAGTTCGTCGGCAGTGCGCGTGGCTCGATGGCGAAACCCGTCGCCCGTGCCGGCACTGTATCGGGGAGCGTCCAGTGGTAGCTGCCCGCTGGAAGTTTCGCCAGAGTGCGCGTGATCAGTCGCTCCACGCGGGATCGCGCGACGTTACCAACGATGACGACGAGCATGCGCGACTTCACGAACTGCTCGGTGTGGTACCGCTTGAGGTCTGCGACGTGCAGCCGCTCCAGCGATCGCTCCGTACCGACCGTCGGGCGCGCGTACGGATGGCCCGAGAACGCGAAGCTGTCTGCGATGAACGACACCAGCGCATCGGGACTATCGCCTCGCTGGCGGATACCAGCGAGAAGTTGCTCCCGAACGAGCGTGACCTGTGCCGAGTCGAACGTCGGATGCATGAGGCGGCTCGCCAGCACCGACCACGTCGAGTCGAATCCGTCACGCGTCGCGCGAAGCCCGAACATCGTCCAGTCGGTTTCGGCGTCGACGACGATCGAGCTCCCGAGTCGCGACAACATCGTGCGCACGCGCTCGCCGGGATACTCGCGTGTTCCGCGATCCGACGCCTCCAGCAGCAACGGCTCGATGCCGGCGTTGGCCTCCGTCGTCTGCCTAACGCCGCCGAGGAGGTAGACGTTGGCCGCAACGATATCGTTCGCGGGTGTGAGGCGGTGAACGACCCGCACGCCGCCGACCTCGTAGCTCGTGGTCAGACTGTCGTGCAGCGTCGCCTTCGTCCGCGATGGTGTCGGCAGTGCGCTGCCGGATGCCTGGGCGGTGGCTGCGCTGGCGAGCGTCACGACCGCGACGGCGGTTGCCACAGCGACTTTGAACACCGTCATGAGGAGCCGCGTCACTGCGCCACCCCTCTCGGCAGGAGATCGGCCGTCGTCAGCGCGATGGACTGGCGAGCCTCGGCAGGAATCACGACGCCGGTCACGCGCGGCTTTCCGACGATGTACTTCGCCGCGTAACCGCGAAGGTCCACCAGACTCTGCTTCGCCATATTGTCCACATACCCCATGTAGTACTCGAGGTCGGCCACGCTCCACCAGAAGCCGATCGTCTGACTGAAGCCCGAGGCCCGCTCTCGCCCGAACGCCGAGCTCACGGTGCGTTGGGCCTTCACGGCTTCGAGCGCTTCCTTCGAGAAATAACCCGGCTCCGTGAACCGCTGGATCTCCGCTTCCAGTGCGGCGAGCGCGCTCTTGAGCTTGTCCGGCGTCGTCTGGCCACTGATCGTGATCGGCCCGACGTGGTCGAGCGTGTAGTAATTCACGCCGATCGACTGCCACAGGCCCGTATCAACCAGGCGCTTCTGCAGCGTCGAGTTGGGCTGATTGAGCACGTCGGAGAATACGTCCGCGGAGTACGTGGCCTTCGGGTCCTGCCGGACGCTCGGGCCCTGCCACTGGATGAGCACCGTCACGGCGCCGACCGGCTGCTCGATGATGAGCGCGTCGCTCTTCTGCAGCGCCGGGATTTCGGGGATGGGATCGGCCGCGAACGGGTCCGCGCCACGGGGCCAGTCGCCGTAGGTCTTGTCGGCGAGTGCGAAGACGCTATCCGGGTTCACATCGCCGGTGACGATGAGCACGGAGTTGTTAGGCACGTAATACTTGCGCTGGATCTCGCGCATCTTCGCTGGTGTCACCGTCAGGATGACGTCGCGGTCGCCGATGACGATGAGCACGGAGTTGTTAGGCACGTAATACTTGCGCTGGATCTCGCGCATCTTCGCTGGTGTCACCGTCAGGATGACGTCGCGGTCGCCGATGACGTTCTTGCGGCTCCATTGCCCCGGGTAGAGCCGCTTACTGATCTCCGCCTGCAGCTTGAAGAAGGGATTCGACTCGTTGCGGTCATATTCCCCGATGACCACTTGCCGCTCACGCTCGATCTCCTCTTTCAGAAACAGCGGCGTGCGCAACGCGTCCGCGATGGACTGCAGCCCGCCGGCAAGGCTGTCGGCCGGAAGCGTCATGTAGTAGGCGACGCGCTCCTCATCGGTTCGACCGTTGAACACGGCACCGAGCTCGGCGGCCCGATCGATGAACTGATCCGGCTCGGGCAGGCGCTCGTTCGCCTTGAAGAACATGTGCTCGTACATGTGCGCCAGGCCCGCATACTCCGGTGTCTGCGTGAACGAGCCGTTCTTCACGTCGATCTCGACCGTCGCGAGAGGGACACCGTGATTCTCGACCACGATGACTTCGAGGCCGTTGGCGAGGATGCGTCGCTTGATGATCTTCTCGAGCTCCGCCCGTTGCCCATACACCGGGGCAGCCGTCAGAGCCAGAGCGAGCGCCGCCGCGTGCAACCACTGCCCGCGGGGTCTGTTCGATCGAAGAATGCGCAGAATGGGACTATCCTCTCGGGCAGCGCTCGCTGGCGCCCCTGGCTGAGCGGTTCAACAATGTCTCCCGGTTGCTGGCGAGATCACATCGCCACGGATTTCTTTCTACTTCCATGCCTTTCACTCAATCCGCCGATGCCGCAACTCGCCTCGGCGACCGGATAGACCTGGCGCGACTCAAGCGGAGCGAACCGCTAGCGCCATACACCACCTTCCGTATCGGGGGTCCGGCCGACCTCTTCTACGATGCCACCTCGGCCGATGATCTGGCAAACGCGGTCATCGCCGCGCGTGAAACCGGCATCTCGTACTTCGTCCTCGGCCTCGGCGCCAACATCCTGATTGGCGACGGGGGCTTTCGCGGCCTCGTTATTCGGAACGCTGCTCGACACGTTCGTTTTGACGAAGAGGGCAGGGTGTGGTGCGAGAGTGGCGTCATCATGCGCGACCTGATCTTGGAATCCGTCCGACGCGGTTGGTCCGGCCTTGAACATTACGTCGGCATCCCGAGCACCGTCGGGGGCGCCGTCTGGCAGAATCTGCACTTTCTCTCGCCAGCGCCCGAACGTGAGCGAACCATGTTCATCGAAGAAGTGTTCGAGTCCGCCGACTTTCTCGACGAGCGCGGCGGCCGACATCTGGTCGACAAGGCGTACATGCAGTTCGGGTACGACACCAGCGTGCTCCATCAAGGGCACGACGTTGCCCTGTCGGTGACGTTCCGGCTCACACGCGGTGACACCGGCACGATGCATCGCATCATGCAGGAGAACCTGAGCTGGCGCGGGGCGCGTCACCCCTGGCTCGAAATTCATCCGAGTGCGGGTTCGATCTTCAAGAAGATCGAAGGCGTCGGGGCAGGCCGCCTGATCGACCAGTGCGGCCTCAAAGGCTTTCGCATGGGCGACGCGCAGATCTCCCACATTCACGCGAACATCATGGTGAACCTCGGCTGCGCTACCGCGCGTGACGTGCGAGCACTCATCGCACATGCGCAGCGGTGCGTCGAGCAGAAGTTCAACCAGCGACTGGAGCCCGAGATCGGTTTCATCGGGGAGTTCTAAGCCGTCATCACGCCGGGCACTTCAGAGGATCTGTCCGAGACCCGCGATGAATTTCCACGATTGATGTCGATCGGTCGCGCGCGCGACCCCAATGCTGACGGCGCCACCGAAAAATCGAAGTCGAAAATCCACGCTTGTCTTGATGCCGTCGGTAGGCCGCGACACCGGCATTCCCGGAATGCCGGTCGGGAATCCCAGCACGGGAGTACCGACCGTTCCCAGACGCGCGATGGCGGATCGAGCAGCGTCATTGGTGGCGTCCGCCCAGCCGCTCTGGGCTCCGAACGAGATTGTTGGTGCGATTCCCGGAAGAACCAGACGGCCCAGGCGTAGTGGCGCCCGCCAGAGTGGGAACGGATACATCGCCAGCCCGCGAAGTATCACTGCCTGGTTGCCCGCAAATTCCTTGTAGCCGTATCCCGGCAGATTCTGGTTTTCGCCGAGCTCGAACAGTTGCTGAGGTGGCATCGAGTCGCCCGTGAGGGCGCCCGCGTCCAGCTGCGCTGCGTAGAGAAATGGACCGAACGCGCGACGACCCACCAGGCGGAGCTCCGCGCGCTGCCACGCGAGGTCCCCTGACGCCGCCTGTCCCTGCAGCACGACGCCAATACCCGGTCGGACGAACGCCCCGTTCACTTCGGGATGGAGTTCGATCTTGATCGTCGCCGTGCGATATCGGCCGGCATCGACGCCTCTGTTGAACCGAAATCCGGAGTCGCCGGCCGCCAGTGGTCCGCGCGTTTCGTGAACGAACGCGTATCGGTCGGAGCCCACACCCGCTTCGAGTCGAACGCGAGCGTCTCGCCGCCGAGTGAGGAACCATGTGAAGCCGGCGACGGCCAGGTGACGATCGACGTAGTCGTAGTCGTCGATCGAGAAGAGCGCCCCCAGCGTCGATCCGCTGTCGAACGGCTCACGAAAGTCGTTGGTCAGGTCGAGCGAGTGGCTGACGCGAGCGATCGGCCACAGCCGCCCCGTCTGTCGTTCGACGGATGCGCGGCCGCGCGTCGTTCGCTCTGCCCATGCCCAGCCCAGGTTGCCGCGGACGACAATGCCCGGCGCCGCATCACGCAGCTTCGCCTCGACGCCGAGACCGGTGAACGCGCCTTCGATGCGATTGTAATGGGCGAGATCGGATGCCTCCTGAAAGCGCAGGCGGACGAGCGGGCGGCCGGTGGCGCGCCACACGTCGGGGGCCACATCGATGAAGTCATCCGCTTGCGCGGTCCCCGTCAGCTCACCGAGATCGCGCGTCCAGCCGGCGAAACGATCGATGCTGTCGGCCGGCGCAAACGTTAGGCGATGGGGCATCAGGCGAAGCGTGTCGTACCCGGCTCCACCTCGGGCATCTGCCGCGACCGAGTCGCCACCTAACGATGCCTGTCGGGTGGCCGAGTCGGCTGGCTGTGTTCGTACCGTCATCTGCCGGAATCGCGACACGACGCGGAACACGGCACGCTGGTCGCCGAGCAGCGAGATCGCCGCATGTGCTTCGACCCGCTGCGACGTCGGCAGCCAGTACCGCTGCTCGAACTCGCCGTTCTCGATCTCCACGTATGCGATCGCTTCCACCTGCGACGCGAGCAGACGCGTTCGAGTCCTGCGCCTCGGCCCGAGCGTCACGAAGGAGCCGCGCATGCGAACGATCTGCGCGCGTTGTTCGTCCAGCTCGACATCGCCGCGAAAGACCGCGGTCCGTTGCGTCAGCTGCTCGTTCGACGGTTCCACGTGGATGCGAACAATCGGGATGTCACGTCCTCCAGGACGGATCGTCGCGACGGTGTCACCGCCCGAGAACCGGTAGACGCGTTCCCGGTCTTCTGAGAACGGATGCACGGCAAACGTCGTGTCACCGCGCCGCCGGCGTTGTGCTCGGCGACGGGCCGAGCTGTCTGGCTGTCCGAACAACAGCGTGATGCGATTCCCGTAAAGCACCGGGATGGTCCACGCCTGGCGGAACATACCGACGGCCGACACGGTGAAGCCGACGGATTGCGATCGATACCCAATGACGCGCTGCTCGTAGCGCCCGCTTCGGTCCCACTGCACTGCGCTCTCGACTTGCTCGATCGTGAACGTCTGTTCGGAGCCGTCGGGCTGCCGCGCGATGAACGCCATCTCGCTCTCGACGCGTGCCTGGTAGGCGAGCAGCGAATCCGGAACGCGTCGGTTCGCCGTGACCGCTCGCAGGACGAGTGCGCGCACGGCGGGACTGGCGTAGGTGGAATCCTGCGACGGCGCGCCGATCTGTACGAGCGCTGCAACCAGAAGCGCGACCATGGTAACCCTGTTACCCCGTCTGTTCGGCCGATCTTTCTTCGCGCCGCGTGACGATGACGGACGCCGCAATACCGGCCCCCAGAATGAACGCGACGATTCCGAGCAGGTAGAAGTTGAAGCTCGGTCCGACCACCTCTTTGAGCCATTCCGCCGCCAGCATTTTCACGCCGACTAGTCCGAGAATCGCTGCGAGCGAGACCTTGAGGTACCGGAACTTCGCGATGGCGCCGGCAAGGGCGAAATACAGAGACCGAAGACCGAGAATCGCGAAAACGTTGCTCGTGAAGACGATGAACGAATCGGTCGTGATCGCGAAGATCGCCGGAATGGAGTCGACGGCGAAGATGAGATCTGTCGTCTCAACCAGTACGAGGGCCACGGCAAGCGGTGTCAACATCAGGCGGCCACCATCGCGGATCATGAAGTGCGATTCACGATAATCGTTGCACACCGGAAATAGCCGACGCAGCAGACGCATCACCACGGCCTCGTCGGGATCAGCCGCTTCATCCGTCTTCGACCACAGCATCTTCAACGCGGTGTAGACGAGGAAGACGCCGAACACATAGAGAATCCAGTGGTAGCGCGACACGAGCTGCGCGCCGAGACCGATCATGGTGCCCCGCATCACGAGCGCGCCGAGAATACCCCAGAACAGGACGCGATGCTGGTACTTCGGTGGGACGCGCAGGTGCTCGAAGATCATCGCGATCACGAACACGTTGTCGGCGCTCAGCGAGACTTCGATGATGTACCCGGTGAAGAACTTCACCGCGGCGAGACGCCCATCGTTGATCACGCCGTCGACGCGATCGACGTGCTGGCCGAGCCCGAGCCAGTGATTCTCGTACGCGAAGTACACGAACACGTCGAACAGCACCGCCAGCCCCAGCACGGCGACGGTAAAGGTCAACGCCTCCTTCACCGAGACGACGCGGGCCTTCCGGTTCAGAACGCCCAGGTCGAGCGCAAGCACGAGGAGGATGAAGACGAGAAACCCTCCCCAGATCCAGATCACCGAGTCGATCGGCCACCTCCTATCGTGGAACGCGCCAGCGCACGCTCCGGGTTATCGAGTGCCGGCGTCCTGGAAACCCACGCACCGCGTCAAGCGTCTGCCGCCGAACGTATGAGGTCAGGCCGACGAAATGATGCCCGTGTCGGCTGCGGTGGAGACACCCCACGAATCCCTTGCAACGTGTCGGACGCGCCACGACTCGGTCGACCAATGGCGCCGGCTGCGACGCCTACTTGCGCGGGTGGATCGCTGACCCCTCTGACACCGCCAGCGTCTCCGCACGCTCCGTCGCATCGGTCCATGCTTCTAATGCGTGCTCCAGCGCCGCCTTGGCCTCGTCAAGCTCGGCGCCCAGACGATTAGCAGACGCCGCGCCAGCGCCAGTCGTATAGAGCTCCGGATCTGCGAGCGCCGACGTCAGCGACGCGATCGTCTGCTCGAGCTGCGCGATCCGCCGTTCCGCGTCCTCCGCGTCACGTTGCGCCTTCTTGAGCGCATCACGCTGGCCCCGCGTGTTCGTGTCCCGTCGCTGCACGGTCTGCCGCTCACGCATGCGGTGCACTGCCGCTTCCTCCGCCGCCTTCACTTGCGCCGCATGCGCACGTTCGGCGCTCACCACCTCCCACTCGCTGAAGCTTCCGTCGAACGACGTGATATGTGTGTCATGAAGCACCCACACTCGATCCGCGAGCGCACGGAGCAGCGCACGGTCATGGCTCACGATGATGACGGTGCCTTCGTAGCGTTCGATCGCATCCTCCAACGCCTCGATGGATTCGACGTCGAGGTGGTTCGTGGGCTCGTCGAGAATGAGCAGATTCGCGCGGGCGAGCATCATCATCGCGAGCGCAACGCGAGCACGCTCGCCCCCTGACAACGAATCGGCGCGACGTAGCACCTCGTCGCCGGAGAATCCGAATCGGCCGAGGTGTCCCTGGATCTGACCACGCTCCCACGTGGGGCGGAGGTCGAGAATGATGTCGTAGAGGATCCGGTCGATCGGGACCTGCGTCAGGTCCTGCCGGTAATAGGCGACCGTGATCGAGTTTCCGAGGCGGACCGTACCTACGGCGGGCTCGAGCTCACCCAGCATCGTGCGCAGCAAGGTGGACTTGCCCGAGCCGTTGGGACCGATGAGGCCAAGCCGGTCCCCCCGGCGTACGCTGGCGGTGAGCTTGTCGATCAGCACGCGACTCCCGATCGCGATCCGTGCGTTTTCGGCCACGGCTACGAGATCGCCGCCGCGAGCGGCAGCGTCGAACCGAATCGCCATGATGGCGCCACCCACTTCGTCGGGCGGCGGGCTCAGCCGAGGCAACCGCTCGAGCCGCTTGCGCCGACCCTTTGCCTGCTTGGTGTTCTGACCAGCGATGTTGCGCCGGATATAATCCTGTTCGCCCGCGATCTGGCGCTGCTGCTTGTCGAACGCGCGCTGCTGCGTGAGGCGTCGCTCCACCCGCTGGTGCACGAAGGCCTCGTAGCCGCCGACGTACGTCACCGTCGTGCAATTCTCGACGTGCAACGTGTGATCGATGACGTTCGCGAGGAACGCACGGTCGTGGCTAATGAGGAGCACCGTCGCACTCGTACCGCGAAGGTAGCTCTCGAGCCAATCGGTCGTTTCGAGGTCGAGGTGGTTCGTAGGCTCGTCGAGCAGCAGCACGTCGGCTGGCGCGACGAGCTGACGCGCGAGGCCGACGCGACCGCGCTCGCCCCCGCTCAGGGTTTCGAGCCGTTTCGATCGCGCATCGGTCGGATCGAAGCCCAGGCCGTGCAGGACCGCGTCGACCCGCGCAGTGACCTCGTACCCGCCCTCGCGCTCGAAGCGCTCCAGATCGTGAGCGTACCTGTCAAGCATCTGCGGCGTCGCTGCCTCTCCGAGCTCACCGATACGCGTAGACTGGTCGCTGAGCGACTGCTCGAGGTCCAGCAGGTGGTCAAACGCCCCCGCAACGGCTTGCCATACCGTTGTCGCACTACCGAAGTCGCGATGCTGTTCCAGTAGTGTGATGCGAGTGCCAGGTGAGCGAATGACGGCCCCACGCGTGGGCTCCAGCATACCCGTGACCAGATTGAAGAGCGTGGTCTTCCCGGTCCCGTTCCGTCCGACGATGCCCCACTTTTCACCAGCGGTCACGGTAAACGTCACGTCCCGCAAAATGGTCGTGTCGCCGAACTCCACCGCGACGCCTGACATGGCGATCTGTGTCATCCGCTGATCACCCCTGCAGCCAGGTTCGCCACTCCGACTCGGCGAGACCAATCGTGAGTCGGTGTGCGAATCGCGTGAGTGGGATGCGCAGCAGCAGTGGGTCGTCGGCAAGCTTCTCGAGCCACCGTTCTTCACTGTACTGTGCGTGCCCGTATCCCGACTCATGGTACCGCTTGGAGTTTCGATCGACGAGCGCACTCACACCGAACTTCTGCGCGAATCGCTTCAGCTCACCCGGGGACGCGGCGCGCTCCGTGAGATCCACGAAATGCGTCTTCACGCGTCGCTCGGCAAAGAACCGAAGTGCTTTGCGGGTGTCCGCATTTTTTTTCACGCCGAAGATTTGAACGTGGACTTCCACAATCGCTTGGGACGCCGAGAATAATGGGACTGCAAAACCGGCGAGCGAGGTCGTCGGCGTGACGGGAAATCTACCGCGATGGTGAGGCATACCTACTCCGCGGCCTGGTGGCTCCCCGGACCCCACGCCAGGACGATCTGGGGGCGCTTCTTCAGGCGCACGCCACTGCTGAACACGCGCGTCGAGCGCTGGGACACCGACGATGGTGACTTCCTCGACATCGTGCGGCTCGACGCAGAACCCGGACGGCCACACCTGCTGATGCTCCACGGGCTCGAGGGCGCACCGCGATCGCACTATGTACGCGGACTGTTTCTCGAGGCCGCGCGGCGTGGCTGGGCTGCTGACCTTCTGATCTTTCGCGGGTGCGGTGGCGAGCTCAATCGAGCCGCGCGGTTCTATCACTCGGGCGATACCGGTGACATCGGCGTGGTCGCGAGGCGTCTACTGGCCACGGATCCGAATGCACCCTTCGTCTTCGCCGGCGTTTCGCTTGGCGGAAATGTGCTGCTCAAATGGCTGGGAGAGCTTGGGGAGTCAGTACCTGAACGCGTCGTTGCGGCGGCGGCCGTCTCCGTGCCATTCGATCTGGCGCGCGCGTCTCGCCACATCGACCGCGGTTTTTCGCGCGTGTATCAGCACCACTTTCTGCGGTCGCTCCGACGGAAGGCGCTCGCGAAGCTCGAACAGCACCCCGATTTGATGTCGCGGCAGCGTCTTCACAGCGCCCGAACCATTTACGATTTCGATGATGCCGTGACCGCGCCCGTTCATGGTTTCGCGGATGCCTCTGATTATTACCAGCGTTCGAGTTCGATTCGCTTTCTCTCCAGTATTCGAGTACCGACGCTGCTCCTGAGCGCCGTCGACGATCCCTTCCTGCCGGGCGAGGTGCTCGACGAAGTTCGTGCGATCGCCGAGGCCAATGACCTGATCTCCGTTGAGTTTCCCACCCGCGGCGGCCACGTTGGATTCGTCTCCGGTCAAAATCCGTTGCGTCCGTTTTACTATGCCGAGTGGCGAGTCGCAGAATTCCTGGAAAGTGCCGCCGCGGCTTACCGTCCTCCGGTCGGCACATTACGATCAGGCGCGGTCACCGCCGGCTAGCCTGCGGTCTGCCGCTTGCCGTGGCGATCCACTCTTCCACACACGATTGGAATGCAGCTCTTCTATCTCGCGACGTTCCTCGCCGGATTGCTGCTTGTCGTCTATTTCATGATTCGTGGAGTCGAGCGGATCGGCATGCGTGGCCGCTCGCTCGAGCTCGACGCCCTCGGACGTCCTCTTGGCACGTCTCGCTTGGCGCTGACGGCACCGACGGTGGGTGCATTCGCTACGCTGCTCGGTATTACCGGGTATTTGTTGTGGCGGTACACGACGTTGACGACGGGCTTACAGCTTGCGGTCGGCTTCGGAACCGCGCTGCTCGGTACCGTGCTGGCGACGCGTGCGGTGTCGCACTGGGCCCGCCAGGCCGCCACGGATGACGTCGTCGACGAGCGCTACCTGCTGCAGGGCCATCCCGCGCAGGTCGTGAGCACCATAGGACCCGCACAACGCGGTGAGATCGCCTACGTCGTCGGCGGGAAGCGGTACGCCACTCCTGCCCAGAGCCTGGACGGCACGGCTGTCGCTGCTGGGACGGAAGTAGTCATCGACCGCCTCGAGGAAGGGGTCGCGTACGTCGAGCCGTGGGTGCAGGTCGAGCAACGGCTATAGCGGGAGCCGGCGGTAGCGATACCACGTCCGGAAATCGGCGTTCCTCGCCGATTGGTAGAAGGAGGTGCGTCATGTCCGATACGGCGATTTTCGCGACGGTGTTCGTGTCGATCTTCGTGTTGCGAATCATCGCCGCCACGTTTGTCTTCTATTGGATCCTCCCGCAGAGCGATCGTTGTCCCAACTGTAACGCCGTCACGATCAGGCTCCAGTCGCGCGGCCTCGCCCGATGGATGCCCTGGTTCAGATCGAGCTGGTGCCTCACGTGCGGCTGGCGCGGGATGCTTCGGCCGGGCCCGGTCTCTCCCACCCCCGCTGCGGCCGAGACGACGTTGACGCGGCGCCAATGATCCGGTGTTCCGTGTGACCAGCATCGGTGTGACTTACCGGCTGTCGACAAAGAGTCGCAGCCATGCTGGCCAGTTGCCACTCAGCTCGAAATAGTCGTCGAAGTACACGAGCCCCGTCTCTTCGAGCTCATCGAACAGATCGCGCAGGCCAGCATCGTCCGGAAGCGGGCCGATCATGACGAGTGCCCCTTCGACCCTGAATTCGTCAGGCGTGAGGTTCAGCCGCTGATCGATCGCGGCCCGCGTTAGGCCGACTCGCTCATAGGCGTCACGCTTGATGAACAGCATCGCCTGTCCTGACGGAATTTCTTGCGCCATGATTTGGTGTGAGCCGCCCTCGATGAGTGGTTCGGGTGTCGAGCGCGCGAGGTTGTTCCCTCGCTCCGAGTCGCGACAGTAGCTTTGGGCATGCCGTTCGTCGACCCCGCCAGGATGCTTGAGGAAGCATTCGATGTCATCGTGGTCGGTGCCGGGCACGCTGGTACCGAGGCTGCCGTTGCTGCCGCCCGCCTCGGCGCTCGTGTCGGGCTCGTGACGAGCGCGCTCGAGAGTATTGGGCAGATGTCGTGTAATCCCGCCATTGGCGGCGTCGCGAAAGGCACCGTGGTCCGCGAAGTCGACGCGCTCGGCGGGATCATGGGTCGTGCGACGGACCTCGCGACACTGCAGTTCCGCATGCTCAACCGCGGCAAGGGCGCGGCGGTGTGGGCGCCACGAGCGCAGTGTGATCGCGGCATGTATCGCCGCGCTGTCCGCTCGCTGTTGGAGCAGCATCGATCCCTGCGGTGCATTCAGGGCACGGTCGCCCGTCTCCTTCTCGATGACCAGTCCTCCACGGTGCTCGGCATCGAGACGCTTGAAGGCCGTCGTTTCGGCGCGAACGCTGTCGTCATCACGACCGGCACCTTCCTGCGCGGCCGAATTCACATCGGCACGGGAACCAGGATTTCTGGCGGTCGCGCCGGTGAAGCGTCATCGATCCATCTCGCCGAGCAGCTGGAGAACGTGGGCCTGACCATCGCTCGGTTTAAGACGGGAACGCCACCGCGCATTGATGGCCGCTCGGTCGATTTCTCGAATCTCGAGCGTCAGGACAGCGAGCTCGACTCGTTCGTCTACGCATGGTCGCACTTCTGGTCATTCGGAGATGTCGGCAGAGACGCGACCGCCAGCTACGACGGAGCTCGACTCTCCGCCAGACCTCCTCCGTTACCGCAGCAGCCGTGCTGGATAACGTTCCTGAACGGGGATGGAAAACGCGTGATTTCCGACAATCTGTCGGCATCTGCGATGTATGGTGGCGCTATTGAGTCGCGTGGACCTCGCTATTGCCCGTCGGTAGAAGACAAAGTCGTGAAGTTCCCGCATGCTGACCGGCATCAAATTTTCCTCGAGCCGGAGGGACTCGACACTTCCGAGCTCTACGTGAATGGCCTGTCGACCTCGCTGCCAGCACCGGTTCAGCTCGAAGTTCTGCGGACGATTCCTGGACTTTCCGACGTCAGGATGACGCGCGCGGGTTACGCGATCGAGTACGATTTCTTTCCGCCGACCCAGTTGGACGCCTCGTTCCAGGTGAAGGCGCTCCGCGGGCTGTTCTTCGCCGGCCAGATCAACGGAACGACCGGATACGAGGAAGCGGCTGGGCAGGGAGTCATCGCCGGTCTCAACGCCGGTCTCATGTCGCTGGACCGCGCTCCGGTGTTTCTCGGACGGGAGACGTCTTATATCGGTGTGCTTGCCGACGATCTCGTCACTCGTGGCGTCGACGAGCCCTACCGTTTGTTCACATCGCGCTCCGAATTCCGATTGACGGTCCGACAGGACAATGCGCTGCGACGTCTCGCGCCCGTCGGTCTCGAGCTCGGCCTCTATTCAGAGGGCGAGAAGGTCCGGATCGCTGAGCGTCTCGCATCGGAAGACGAGGCGATGGTACTCGCGCGATCGACAAGCGTGCGTCCCGAGGCCGTTGCCTCGTTGCTCAGTTCGGCCGGCAGCACACCGCTGCCTCACGCCATGCGCATCGCCGAGGTCGTGAAACGGCAGGGGGTCACTCTGCGCGAGCTCTTTGGCGCCGCCGGAGTGGGCGACGGAATCGCCCCCGAAGCCCTCATCACGACGGAGCTCGAGATCAAGTACGATGGTTACTTCGAGCGCGAGCGTTCGCAGGCCGACAAGATCAAGCGTATGGGCGAGTTCTCGCTCGACGACGCGCTTCCATATTCCGAAATGCGGTCGTTGTCGACGGAGGCCCGACAGAAGCTGGCGACCATCCGCCCGCGAACCCTCGCGCAGGCATCTCGAATCTCGGGAATCAGCGCGAGCGATCTGCAGAACCTCGTGATCGAAGTGGAGCGCCAGCGCCGAGTTGCCGCACGAAACTCAGGGGCGTCCTAGCTCTAGTCGATCTCCCTGTCCGACAACCGCACCGGCTGTCGGTCGAGCCTCTCGCTCGGCGGTCGCGTCTCCCGGTCCGGTTTCGCGCGTGACCAGCCACGATTCCACAGCAAGCTCGCGGTCTCCCACACGGTGGTGGGCGGTCGCATTCGCCGTTCTCGGAACGGTGTGCGGCTTTCTTCCGCTCGTAAACTGGTTGCCCGGTGGCCATTCGGCTCCGTGGTACTCCGCCTTCGTCTCCGAGTGGGGCAGCGGCTCTGCGATTGTCCTCGGCGTTGCGGTCGTGTTGGCGGTTGTGTCCCGACGAGCGGGCGGACTCTGGCGCGACGGGCTAGGGAAGTCGCTGTCGGATTGGTCGCACGATCACGCAATCCTGTTCGGCGTTGTCGCAGCGACCATTGCGCTGATCATCTACGGCGTCGTTGCGTCCGCCGTGTTCTCGCGTGTCCCGATCTCGATCGATGAGCTCGTACAGCTCGTCCAGGCGCGAACGTTCGCGAGTGGTCGCCTCTGGCAGGCAGCATCCCCGTCGCCGGAGTTTTACAGCGTCCTGAACATGGTCGACCTGAACGGGCGCTACTACAGCCAGTTCCCGCCAGGCGGCCCGGCAATGCTCGCGGTCGGTGTCCTGCTCGGTGCGCCGTGGCTGATTGGTCCCCTGTGCGGCGCTGTCGCCGTCGCGGCGTTCTGGTCGTATCTACGCGTCGTCGAACCGCGGTCGGGGGTGGCGGTGGGAGCGGTCGTGCTCTTTGCGCTCGCGCCGTTTGCCGTGTTCATGGCCGGCTCGCACATGAACCACATGCCGACGCTCATGTGGCTCGTGCTGGCCATGGCTGCCATGGCCCGCGTCATGACCGCGGCGCGCCCCGCGCCGGTGTTCGCGTTCGCGAACGGTCTCGCGTTAGGCTGTGCGGCAACGATCCGCCCGGTCGATGCGGTCGCGTTCGCGGTCCCGGCCGGCGCGTGGTATCTTGCAATGGCGTTAGGCAGCCGGGCGCGGTGGCGAGACGTCGCCGCCGCCGGGGTTGGCGTCGCCGTCCCGTGTGCTGCCATGCTGTGGGTGAATGCGCATACCACTGGCGAGCCGCTGCTCTTTGGTTATCAGGTGCTCTGGGGCCGAAGCCACGACCTGGGGTTTCATCGCGCACCGTGGGGTCTTGCGCACACCCCCAGCCGCGGGCTCGAGCTGATCAACCTGTATTTCCTTCGCCTCCAGACCTACCTGTACGAGTCGTCGATGCCATCGCTCGTACCGGTCTTGGGTGCACTCTACCTGACGCCGAAGGTCGATCGCTTCGATCGCTATCTCCTGACGAGCGTCTCGCTGGTGCTGGGGTTGTACTTCGCCTATTGGCACGACGGCTTCATTTTCGGGCCGCGCTTCGTATTCGCGATGCTGCCCATGCTCGCGCTTTGGACCGCGCGATTTCCCGGCCTCGTGCGGGACCGGTTTGGTGACGGACTGGGATACAGGGCCACCTGGTTCGGCTTTGGCGTCGCAGCGCTCCTCGCGGTATTCGTATCCGTGCCCATGCGAGTGCGCGAGTATTCGCGCTCCTTCATTCCGATGCGGCTGGACTACGTCGGCGCTGCTCGTCGCGCCAAGGTGGAGAACGCGCTGATCTTCGTTCGCGAAAGTTGGGGGACGCAGCTCATGGCCCGAATGTGGGCACTCGGAATTTCGCGGAGTGAAACGGAGCTCCTCTACGGAAAGGTCGATGCCTGCACACTGGAACTGCGCATTGGCGCCGTCGAGCGTGCGGGCGCACGTGATAGCGCAGCGTTTCGCGCGCTCGCGCCTCTGCTAGCCGATTCGTCTCGCACGGTAAGGAGTCCACTCTCGCCGGACGTCACCGAGCGTTACCTGGAGGGCGTTCGCTACGCTCCGGTATGCGTTCAGCGTATCACGGAAGATCGACTCGGGTTCACACTGCTCGCGCCGATCCTGTATCGGGATTGGGGCTCCAATGTCTACGCCCGTGACATGCACGAGCGGAACCTCGCGCTCGTGCGTCGCTATCCCGATCGCCCCGTGTACCTCCTCCGACCGCGGGACAACGACACGGGGTCTCCACCGGAGCTGTTTCTCCTTCGTCAGGATTCGCTGATGACAGCGTGGGGCGGCACGGAGTGACGACTCGTTAGGCACCCGCGGGTGCTGCGGGTGCGCCGCGGTTTTGCGCGATGCGCATGCTGAACGTGGGGCAGAAGGGCCTCGTTGATCGAAGTCGCAGTGGCGTGGCTGGCATGCGCGAATCGCCGTCCCCTAACGTCTCCCTGCGTAGCACGTGGGCGCGGCATGCCTGGTCAGCCCGCGGTGCTGGTCGAATGCATTAGTGCCTTTCTGCGACTAATTACGCTGCACCAGCCGTATTTTCGGGGACCTGTACCCATGCTCCAGTTCGCCTTAGCAACGCGCCATCTGCGGCATAGCCGGCGTCGCCAACACACGGGCACTAGAGCAGTGCAGGGTTCATTGGGGGGAAGGCTCGGACCGTGGGTCGGGCCGGCCGCCGCTCGTGCCGGCAATGCTCGGTCCCAGCTGAAACGCGACGGTCGGCGTCTTCTTAACTGCGTTCTCGCGTGAGATCCTATGCTCGCGAGCAGCACCAGGCCGGTGAGTGTGGGGCCCCAATCTCAACCACCCACGCAGCGTCAATCGAAGAGCTTGTCAGTCTTCGATCTGACGAGCCGGAGTCAGCTCGTGACAGGTCGTGACG
>Ga0207712_10000614_pt1 | contig 28162 bp, 23 predicted proteins | sample KBSS44metaG_FD_184402 | JGI IMG/M metagenome (GOLD analysis project Ga0207712, IMG submission 184402) | Switchgrass rhizosphere microbial communities from Kellogg Biological Station, Michigan, USA - KBS S4-4 metaG (SPAdes) (version 2) | ecosystem: Host-associated > Plants > Roots > Rhizosphere...
AATTCGAAGCTGATCGGCGTCATCGTGGCGGGGCGAAGTTTGCTCAGACCGGAAGTATATATCTCTTTGTCGCGATGAAGCGATATTTGCTTCAAATACGGGGTTCCGACCGGCACAGTCACGAAGCGATCACGACATGGGTGCGGCCCGCTCCGACGCGGCGCGCTGCTCCCTGCGGCGCTGCCGGATCGGGGCGAATCCGATCAGCTTCTTGGTTTTCTCGTCCCACAGCCGCAGAGTCAGCGTGCGCAAGCTTGCGACGAACGTGATCGGCTTGACCTGCCTGAACAACGGATCGGCGTCGTGACAGGTCTGCAGATAGTAGTTCGGAATCCGCGGGCTCAGATGGTGGATGTGATGAAAGCCGATGTTGCCCGAGAACCATTGCGCGATCGCGGGCAATTTGTAGAACGAGCTGCCGCGCAGGGCGGCGGCGGTGTAGTTCCATTGGTCGCCGCGCTCCCAATACGCGTCCTCGAACTGGTGCTGGACGTAGAACATCCACACGCCTCCGGCGCCGGCCACCATGGTCACGGTCAACTGGATCAGAAGATACGCCCCGATGCCGAAGATCCAGCTCATCGCGACGACGAAGCAGGCCACCGCGAGGTTGATCCACCAGACCGAATGGCGTTCGCGGCGCCCCTCGGTCGAGGGTATGCGCTGGATGACGAGGAACAGGACCAGGGGCGCAACGAGAAGCAGAACGAACGGATTGCGCACGAGCCGGTAAGCGAACCGCTTGCGCTTCGACGATTCAAGGTATTCCTGCACCGTCATCGTCCACACGTCACCCTTGCCGCGCTTGTCCAGATGTCCCGCGGTGCCGTGATGGATCGCGTGCTCCCAGCGCCATTGGTAGTACGGCGTGAACGTCAGCACGCCGGCAATGACGCCGAGCACGTCGTTGGCACGCCTCGATCCAAAGAACGAGCCGTGTCCGCAATCGTGGAAGATGATGAAGATGCGCACGAGAAAGGCGCCGGCGAGCATGGCCAGCAGTATCGTCAACCACCATGACACACCCAGACTGAGATACATCAGGCCCCACAGCATTGCGTAGGGGACGAACGTGTTCGCCACCTGCCATAGTGCCCGCGGCGTCGACGGCTGCTGGTACCGCGCGACGGCGCGCTGCCATGCCGGCTTGCCCCCGAAGTCTACTTCGGCGGCCGCCGTTGGCTGTTCTGCAATCATGGGTCGAATTCCACTGCGCCGTGCCGGCGCGTAGCGATGGATGTGGTCAATATACTAGACCGCGTGTGAACAAGTTGGTTTCCATGAAATTCCGACCGAAAGAATCGAGCCGGGCTGCGATTGTGAAATTCGCGCGGGAGTATGTGCGCGCCGGTTGATCGATTCGGCTCTGCTGTGCACGCCGACGCGATTTCTCCCGTGCATTCGCGTCTGAATACTGTGAAATTGTATACAAAGAAAAAGGTATGCGCTTCGGAAAACACCGCGCAGGTTCGCGTGCGTCACGCCAAACTAACAACAGCAAGCGCATACTCTGCGATGCACTACGACGCAAGGTCGTAACGGCCACTCAGCCGCGCTGCGCTTCCATCACCAATCGCTTCTGAGCCTCGCACTCCTTCACCGAGGGAGTATCGGCTTCGGCCGTCCCGAGATTGGGCATCAGCGCCTGTCTCTCCAAGAGGTCATCATCATGAACAACCAGTCCAACACTCCTTCCACCCAGAACCTCGTCGACACCGCCGCGGCAAATGGCTCCTTCAAGATCTTCGGCCAGGCCGTCGAGAAAGCCGCGCTTAGCGACACGCTGCGCGGTCCCGGTCCCTTCACCGTTTTCGCGCCCACCGACGCGGCGTTCGAGAAACTGCCGCCCGGCAAGCTCGAGCATCTGTTCAAGCCGGAAAACAAGGAAGAACTCGTGGGCGTGGTCAACTACCACGTGCTCAAAGGGCAGAAGAGTTCCGCCGACATCGGCAAGTGGAACGCGGCAAGGATGGTCCAGGGTCAATCGGCACCGATCACGCAGAGCGACGGCAAGGTCAGTATTGATGGGGCCCAGGTCGTCGTCGCCGACGTCGCGTCGAGCAACGGCGTGATCCACGGTATCGACAAGGTCAACATACCTGCGCCGACCGCGCATTGAAGCGGATATAGCGTCACAGCCACGGCAGGGAGCGATCCCTGCCGTTTTTGTTGGTGGAAATCGAAGTCCGGCAAAGGCCGCGGTACGCATCCAATTCCGGCGTGTTCGCGCGCGCCGCATGATCTTCGGCCCATATGCAATGCGTCGCCGCGCGGGCAGAATCGCTCTGTCTACATTGCGGGAGCGGGGCTGTGATACGTGGCGTGCGAGTGGCGGGTATGGTTCTGGGATGTTTGATCATGGCGCCGGCGGGAGCCGAGCCTGCCGCTCCGGCGAACAAGGCGGCGATCGCGGATTTCGGCGCCGCGACGCGCAGCCTGCAGCATGCCGCGGGTTTCTTCGATGTCTATCGCGACGAAGCGAAGGGCCGCATCCTGCTCGGCGTACGCGAATTCGGCCAGCCGTTCCTGATGATGAGCTCGTTGCCATGGGCACTCGGATCGAACGATGTCGGACTCGATCGCGGGCAGAGCAGCGAGTCGCATCTGGTCGAGTTCCGCCGCGTCGGTGCGCGCGTGCTGCTGGTCGAGGACAACACGAAGTTTCGCGCCGTCTCGAACAACGCGGACGAGGCGCTCAGCGTGCGCCAGGCATTCGCCGAGTCGGTGCTGTGGGCGGGAGAAATTGTCTCTGAGCGCAAGGGCGGGAATGGTGAGGCGCTTGTCGATGTGAGTACTTTGCTGACTTCTGATCGCCACGGCATCGCGCAGCGGCTGAACGAGACCAAGCAGGGCAAGTACGAGATCGACGACAAGCGCAGTGCGGTGTCGCTCGCCGATGCGAAAAGTTTTCCGGACAACACCGAACTCGAAGCGATGCTCACGTTCCGCGGCCCGGGCGAGGGTGCGTTCGTCAAGGACGTGGCGATGGATCCGCAGAGCGTGAGCGTGCGCCAGCACCTGAGTTTCGTGCGCTTGCCGACGCCCGGTTATACGCTGCGTGCCTATCACCCGGCCTCGGGCGGATTGAGCGTCGGCTGGTACGACTTCGCCCAGCCGCTTGCTTCGAGCATCGACCGTCGCGTGCAGCCGCGCTTCCGTCTCGACAAGGTCGACGTCGCCGGCCACGTGAAAAAGCCGATCGTGTTCTATCTCGACCGCGGCACGCCCGAGCCGGTGCGCTCGGCGCTGCTCGAAGGCGCGAACTGGTGGAAGACGGCGTTCGAAAAGGCCGGCTTCAAGGACGCCTACCGCGTCGAACTGCTGCCCGAAGGCGCCGATCCGATGGACGTGCGCTACAACCTCATCACCTGGGCGCATCGTTACACGCGCGGCTGGTCGTACGGCCAGCCGATCGTCGATCCGCGTACGGGTGAGATCATTCGCGGCAACGTCACGCTCGGCTCGCAGCGCGTGCGCCAGGACATCCTCATCGCCGAAAGCCTGCTTGCGCCGTACGACAAAGCCAATGCAGGCGAATTGAAGAACGAAGCCGAGCAGATGGCGCTCGCGCGCCTGCGCCAACTCGCGGCGCACGAGGTCGGGCACGCGCTCGGCTTCGCCCATAACTTCGCCGCGAGCCGGCTCGGCAACGGCTCGGTGATGGATTATCCGCATCCGCTGCTGACTATCGGTGCCGACGGAAAAATTTCGCTCGACCACGCCTACGGCATCGGCCTCGGCGCGTGGGACGACTTCATCATCGCCCACGCTTACGCGCAGTTCGCGCCGGGCGCCGAAGAATCGTCGCTGGCGAAGCTGCGTGCGGATATTGCCAAAGCCGGCTTCCACTACATCAGCGACCAGGACGCGCGCAGCCCGGGCGATGCGGAGCCCGACGGTTTGCTGTGGGACTCCGGCCCTGACACATTGAAAACGTTCGATGCGTTGCTGGCAGCGCGGCAAAAGGCGCTCGCGAATTTTTCGCTCGGCGTGTTGCCGCCCGATCGCCAGGTCGGCGAACTCGAAGCGCGGCTTGTGCCGGTGTATTTGCTGCATCGCTACCAGGCCGAAGCGGTCGCGCGCCTGCTCGGTGGTGTCAGCTACACCTATTCGCAAGCGACGGATCGCCAGGCAGGTTCCACGCCCGTGCCGGCGCAGACCCAGCGCGATGCGCTCACGCGCCTCGTCGCGACGCTCGGTGCGGACGATCTCGCGCTGCCGGCGAACGTGCTCGACCTCGTCACGCCGCCGGGCGCCGACTACGCGCGCAATCGCGAATACTTCGCGACGAAGACGGGGCCGACGTTCGATCCGCTCGCTGCAGTCGAAGCGGCTGCTGCGCAGACGACGCTGTTCCTGTTCGCGCCCGAACGATTGAATCGTCTCGCCTGGCAGCATGCGCGCGATGCGAAGCAGCCCGGCGTCGGCGACGTGCTCGATGCGGTGTTTCGCGGCACATGGCAGCAAACGCCGCGCGACGGCTCCGCGCCGGCCGCCGGGGCCGTGCAGATCGCGGCGAACTGGGTCGCGCTCGATGCGCTACTGCACGCGCTCGACGACGGCAAGCTGCATGCGCAAATCGACGCCGAGGTGCGCGCCTCGCTGCAGCAATGGCAGGCGTGGCTGGCGAAGCAGGGCGGCAGCGATGTCGTCGCCGCGAGTCGTACCTCGGCCGCCGAGACGATCCGCCAATATCTCGCCGATCCAAAATTGGTCAAGCTGCGTCCGCTGCCGGCGATTCCGCCCGGCGCGCCGATCTGAGTCGCGCGCCATGTCGATCTTTCTCACGCCATTTGCACGCGCGCGCCTGTTCCCGAAGGAACGTCGGCGTAACACAATCCAGGACTGCACGCCGGAGGAATTCGAGCGCCATCTCAACGAGCACGCGCCGCTCAAAGTGCTCGACGGTTACGCGCCGTTCTGCAAGCTGCATGTGCACCGCAATTGGACGTCGACGCGCTGCTTGACCGTGCCGATCGGCGACGACAATCGTCATCTGCTGCGCTCGGGCTACGAGGCGCGCACGAAGGACGAATTGGCGGTACTCGTGCGCTGGTTCGAAGGCGTCGAAGCGCCGGTTGCGAACTGGCTCGTCGTCATCCTCTACGGCCGCGAGCAACTGGCCAAGGAGGGCTCGCCGATCGACGCCGACTGGGGCGTCGTCGGCTGCCTGTACACGATGGAACCGGAGGAAATTCCGATGGCGCCGATCACGATGATGCGCAATGCGCTCGGCGTCGAAGAAGGCGGTTCGGGCGTGGCGCTCGATCGCGAGGCGTATCGGCGCAGCGTGGAGTTCTGGGAGCGCAACGCGAACTGGCGCCCGTAGCTTCGATTCAATGCCGCGTCGGTACCGCATCGACCGGCGGTTCGTCGGCGAACAGTTCGTTGATCTCGGCCTCGTCGAACACGTAGTGGCGATTGCAGAACTCGCAGGTGACCTGCACGGAGCCTTGCTCGGCGAGCACGGCTTCGTTTTCCGCGCGGCCGAGCGTGCGCAGCATCGTGCCGACGCGCTCGCGCGAGCAGGTGCAGCCGAACGCGAGCGCCTGCGCGGGTTGCAGGCGCACCTCTTCCTCGTGGAACAGGCGCCGCAATACCTCTTGTGGCGGCAGGTCAAGCAGTTCGTCCTGCCCCAGAGTAGCGAGCAGGTGTTCGGCGCGGTTCCAACCGTCCGCATCGGCGACGGCAGCATTTCCGCCGGTCGTGGCGACCTGTTGCAGCATCAAGCCGGCGCAGCGCTCTGCGTTGGCGGCAAGGACAAGTCGCGTCGGCAACTGTTCCGAGCGCTGGAAATACCCCTCGAAGGCAGCGGCGAGATCGCCATGCTCGACCGGTACCAGCCCCTGGTAGCGCGTATCGGTCACCGAGTTCTCGATCGTGATCGCGAGGCGCGCATCGGTTTCGAGCGACACGCGCGATTGCGGTTGCTCGCCGTCCCAGCGCGCGATGCCGCGCAGCTGGCCGTCGTGCGTACAGTCGGCGAACAGTAAGCGCAGCGCGCCGCTTTCGCGCAGATGGATGGAAAGCCGTCCTTCGAACTTGATCGGGCTCGTGAACAGCGCGCTCGCGGCCACGGTCTGGCCGAGCAGTTCGGCGAGCGGGCGGCTGTAATCGCCGTTGGCGCGAATGCGTTGCCAGGCCTCGTCGAGGCGCACGATGGCGCCGCGCACACCGGCGCGTTCGAGTTGGAAGCGGTGCAGGGAGTTGTCGGTCGTCGTCATGACTTGCGGTGTCGAATCGTTGGGGTCGGAAAGCGGCCGGTTGCCGCGCAGGACGCCAGTTTATGCGGGCAGATATGGGACGATGCAAGAGCCGGCGCGTGCGATCGTTGCCAGAAAATTTCCCTCGCCCGCGCCCGGCCCGGGCCGAACCGCGCAAGAAGATGAGGCGGGATGGCCGGCGACAGCGGTTCGAAACGGGAGAAGACTGCTTGAAACGAATTGACGGATTTTTCCGCCGCGCCGCGGCGTTGGCGATGCTGCTCGCACAAACCGGCTGGGCAAACGAATGGCAGCCGCCTGCGGGCATCGAGCAGATTCCGCTGTGGCCGGACAAGCTGGCGATCGCGCGTCCCGATGTGAAGGGGGAGGAAAGCGCAAGGGTGGGTGAGAAGAAGATCGCCGGTCGCCCGGTGACGGGAGTCGAAAACGTCGTGCGGCCGACGATGTCGGTGTTTCCCGCCAAGGGTGCGAACACCGGCGCCGCCGTCGTGGTGTTTCCAGGCGGGGGCTATCAAATGCTCGCGATCGACTTCGAAGGCAGCGAAGTCTGCGACTGGATCACGGCGAAGGGCGTCACCTGCATTGTGCTCAAGTATCGCGTGCCCGGCGGCGGTCCGTACGGCTTGAAGATGCCGCGCGTGCCGATGGCACTGCAGGATGCGCAGCGCACGATCGGCCTGCTGCGCGAGCGTGGCAGCAAGTGGGGCATCGATCCGCACAAGATCGGCGTGCTCGGATTTTCCGCCGGCGGCCATCTCGTCGCCTGGGTCAGCAACGAAGCCAAGCGCAGCTACGCGCCCATCGATGCCGCCGACAAGCAGAGCAGCCGCCCGGATTTCGCCGTCGTCCTCTATCCCGGCCACATCTGGGACTACGAGGACGGCCATTATGAGAAACCGGCGAACGGCTTGCGCGTCAGCAAAGACGCGCCGCCGACTTTCATCGTGCAGGCGCAGGACGATCCCGTCGACAACATCCACGAATCGGCGACTTACTATCTCGCCTTGCTGAAGGCTGAGGTACCGGTGGAGATGCATGTCTACGCGCACGGCGGCCACGCGTTTGGCCTGCGCCGTACCGACCAGCCGATCACGCAATGGCCGGCGCTCGCCGAGACGTGGCTGCAGACGATCGGAATGTTGCCGAAGCAGCCATAGCGCGCCACGCTTTTTTCAATCATCAGCGCGGTCGCGATTCGGGCATGGAGCGCCTCGATCGTCGAAAAAATTCCGCAGATGTCGATTTCCGCAAACACCGCTCGTCGTTTCGATGCAAGGCCGATGAGGCAGGGCTCCAACCGACCGATTGCACATACCCATCACAAGCAGGAGAACGAACATGATCCCCAAGAACACGATTTGCATCTGGTACGACGGTGCTGCCCTGGAAGCCGCACAGTTCTACGCGAAGACGTTTCCGGACAGCGCGGTCGGTGCAATTCATCGCGCACCGGGCGACTATCCCGCGGGCAAGCAGGGCGATGTGCTGACGGTCGAGTTCACCGTCGCCGGCATTCCCTGTCTCGGCCTCAACGGCGGCCCGGGAATCAACCACAGCGAGGCGTTCTCGTTCCAGATCGCGACCGACGACCAGGCCGAAACCGATCGCCTGTGGAATGCGATCGTCGGCAACGGTGGCAAGGAAAGCGCCTGCGGCTGGTGCAAGGACAAGTGGGGCATATCGTGGCAGATCACGCCGCGTGTCCTCACCGAAGCCTTCACCGGCTCGGATCGCGCGGCGGCCAAGCGCGCATTCGAGGCAATGATGAAGATGGGGAAGATCGATGTCGCAGCGATCGAGGCAGCGCGGCGGGGCTGAGTTTGCAGGCTGCACACGACAAGCACACGAACGGGATCGTTGCCGAAGTAGCGGCACGGCATCGTCGAACGGTCTAGAATTCCTGCGAACTTGCGCGTTCTCGCCGGCGATCCATGCCGGCACCGACACTGTCGCGACACTCCCGGGGGCTCATATGACTACCTGGCTCAAAGCGCAATACACTCGGCGCGACCCCGATCCACAATCCGTCATCGAAGCCGTGCCGTTCGAGCTCCCCGTGCCCGCACAGGGGCAGGCGCTGGTCGCCGTGCTCGCTGCGCCAATCAATCCGAGCGATCTGCTGACACTGACCGGCGAGTACGGCATCCTGCCACCGCTACCGGCCGTCGGCGGCAACGAAGGCGTGGGTCGCGTCGTGGAACTGGGCCCGGATACGCAAGGTCCTGCCGTGGGCCAGACCGTATTGCTGCCGGCCGGCATCGGTACCTGGGCCAGCCATGTCCTCGCGCCGGTCGCGAAACTCGTTCCATTGCCGAACGGCGCCGATCCGCAGCAGCTCGCGATGCTCACGGTCAATCCGCCGACGGCGTCGCTCCTGCTCGGCAATTTCGTCGATCTCAAACCCGGCGACTGGGTAGTGCAGAACGCCGCAAACTCCGGCGTCGGCAGCTATCTCGTGCAGCTCGCCAGGCAGCGCGGCCTGAAGACGGTGAACATCGTGCGGCGTGAGTCTGCCGTGGCCGGCGTCGAGGCGCTGGGCGCCGATGTCGTGCTTGTCGATGGCGAGGATCTCGCCGCTCGCGTCAAGGCCGTAACGCACGGCGCGTCGATCAAACTCGGCGTCGACTCGGTCGGCGGCAGCGCCACGCTGCGCCTCGCGGCGTGCCTGGGCGAGGGCGGCATCGTCGTGAACTACGGCGCGTTGAGCGGGGATGCGTGCAAGGTGTCGCCGCGCGAACTCGTATTCCGCGACATCACGCTCAAGGGTTTCTGGCTCGCGCGATGGTTCCGCATCACACCTGCGGCGCAACAGCATGCGCTGCTCGCCGAACTCGCCGGCCTTATCGCTGCGGGCAAGTTGAAGGCTCCGATCCAGGCCACCTATGACCTGACGCAGATCAAGCAGGCCGTGGCAGCGGCGGCGGCGGGAGAGCGCCAAGGCAAGATCATGATCGTGCCCAGGCACGAGTGAGGGTGCGGGCACGGTTCGATTGAAAGAAGTGTGCCGAGCCATTGGTTACTCGAGGCTCGTCATCTCGCTCGTCGCTGAATTGAAACTCCGTCCGATCGGAGTAGCCGACGCAGACCGGTCCTGATCTGCATCGCAACGCGGTCTCATTCCCCGCGCTGCAGGATGACGCCCATCTCTTCCACGTCGAGATCGCGCTCGAGTTCGTGCAGGACCTCGTCTTCGATCAATCCGGCACGATGAATGCGGATCAGTTCGGCGCGGCCGGCGGCAATGCTGATCAGGACCACGTCGAAATGCGTCTGGATGCCCGACATGAACTTGTCCGCGTCCGCCGCGTAACGCTCGGTGATTTCCAGGCGCCTGCGATACTCCGCAAGCAACTGCGGATGGATCAGCGTTCCGTCCCCTGCGTAGGCATTCGCCTCCACTGCCGCAGCGCGCGCGCGGGCAATCGCGGCTTCCGAGGCAGGCAGGCTCATTTTCGCCGGCGGGTCCACATCCACCGGCTGGACGCGACGGATCAGCCAGCCCAGGCTCGTGCCCTGAATCACCACGGTGGCGAAGATCACCGCGAACGCGGTGACGAGCATCAGGTCGCGACCCGGCATAGCCTCGGGCAGCGTGAGCGCGACCGCGAGCGTGACCACGCCGCGCATGCCGGTCCAGCTCAACACGGTCGCCTGCCGCATGCCGAGCGGCCGCGCGCGTTTCAGCCCCGCGCCTCGGAGCAGGGCGAGCAGGCCGTCGATGCCGAACACCCAGATGAAGCGTGCGACCACGATCGCGAGTACGACACCGAGGATCGGAATCGTCATCGTCGTCGTGACCGCTCCGATCCCGCCGACGCGATCGAGCACGCCGCGCAACGAGAAGCCGATCAGGATGAAGACCAGCGCTTCGAGCACGAACACCATCGTGCGCCAGAACGAGCTGCCGCGCAGCCGCACGCGTGCCGGCAGGATCACATGCTGATACCAGCCGAGCACGAGCCCGGCGACGACCGTGGCGATCACGCCGGAAACATGCATGGACTCGCCGGCGATATACGCGACCCAGCACATGAGCGTATTGGCCATGATGATCAGCGTCTGCTCGCCGAGGCGCTTGACCACGAAGATCCATGCCGCGGAAACAACCAGGCCGACCGCGATTCCGCCCAGCGCGAGGAAGAGGAAATTCGACACGGCCGCGCCGGCGTCGAACAAGCCGCTCATCGTCGCCACGACGGCGAAGCGGAACAGCACGAGGCCGGTCGCGTCGTTGAGCAGGCTTTCGCCTTCGACCAACGCCGACAGCCGCCGCGGCAGTTTCACGCCTTCAAGCACCGCGCGCGCCGACACCGCATCCGGTGGCGAGACGATCGCGCCAAGCGCGAAGCAGGCGGCCCACGGCAGACTCGGGACGAGCCAATGCGTGACCACGCCAACCGCAAACGTGGTGAACACGACGGCGCCGATCGCAAGCGAGAGGATGCCCGGAAGGTGCCGTCGGAAGCGGCCGAACGCGGTGAAATACGCCCCGTCCATCAACAGTGGCGGCAGGAACAGCACCAGCGTCAACTCGGGATCGAGCGCCAGCGGCGGCAAGCTCGGCACGAAGGCCAGCGCACCGCCGCCGACGAGCAAGGCGGTCGCCGGCGGCAGGCCGATGCGCCGCGCCGCCCAATGCAAGGCGACGACAACGGCGAGAAGAATGAGAAGCAGTTCGAAGGTTTCTACGGGAGGCATCGACGTGAGACTACCGTTTTTCGTGCCGGATTCAACGCATGGAACAAGGCGCGGTTCAATGCGCCGCTGCGGAAAAGAGCTGCCGGATCACTTCGCGCCGAGCGCGGAGGCGGCGACCTCGCGTAATGCCTGGCTGATGCGCTGCAAGGTCAGCGAACGCACGGCCGAGTATTGCCAGTAAAGCGGCACGTCGATCGAGCGCCGCGGATCGAGGATGACGATGGCCTTTTTATGCAGCGCCGGGGCGATCAACGATTCCGGCGCCAGGCACCAGCCGAGGCCGCGCGATGCCGCTTCTACGAAGCCTGTCGCTGTCGGTAGGTAGTGCACCGGCGGCGCGAGACGGGCACGTGTGATCCGGTGTACGAAACGCCACTGCAACTCGTCCTTGCGGTTGAATATGATCATCGGCGCACGCGCGAACGCGGCGGCATCGAGGCCGTGAGCGAAATGGCACTTGGCGAACTCCGGTGAGGCGATGGCGCGATAGCGCATCGTTCCGAGTGGCTGCGCGTTGCAGCCCTGCAGCGGCTTCGCTTCGGCGGTCACCGCGCCGAGCACCGAGCCATCGCGCAGCAGGTCGAGCGTGTGGCTCTCGTCGTCCATGCGCACGTCAAATAGGTAGCCGTATTCCCGATGGAGGCGTGCGAGCGCGGCAACAAACCAGGTTTCGAGCGAATCGTCGTTGACCGCGATGGCGATCGCACTCATCGCTGCGGCATCGTTTTGTTCCGGCAGGAAGTCGGCAAGCGCCTCGGCTTCGAGCGTTAGCATCGGCCGCACGCGGCGCAGCAGTTTTTCCCCGGCCTGGGTCGGCCGGCATGGCGCTTGGCGCACAACGAGCACATGCCCGAGGCGATTTTCGAGTGCCTTGATCCGTTGCGACACCGCCGATGGCGTGACCGAGAGGCGCTGCGCTGCGGCGTCGAAGCTGCCTTCCTCGACGACGGCGGCGAAGGCGGCGAGTTGCGGATGGATTAGGTCCATAGGAGAAGTTCCGTATGTAGTTTTTCTTAATCGAAGTAAGAAAGAATAGTTTTTCTTATTTCGATGTCGCAGGCAAGCTTGCCGCCTCCGCTTTTTTGGGAATTCGCCATGCCTCTCGCCGCTGCCGCCGCTGGCTTCGCCGCCAGCGCCGGTCTCATCATCGCCATCGGCGCGCAAAACGCCTTCGTCCTGCGCCAGGGCTTGTTGAGCCGTCACGTCGGGCTCGTCGTTTCGATCTGCATGTTCGGCGACATCGCGTTGATTCTCTGCGGCGTCGCCGGCATCGGCGCCATCGTGCAGGCGTGGCCGGGTTTGTTGCAGGTGCTGCGCTTCGGCGGAGCCGCGTTCCTCGGCACCTACGGTTTCATGGCCGCGCGTCGCGCATGGCGCGGCGCATCGGCGCTGATGCCGGCCACGGCAGCAGAAGCACACTGGCGCAACGTGCTACTGGCCTGTCTCGCCTTCACCTTCTTCAACCCGCACGTCTATCTCGACACGATGGTGCTGCTCGGCAGCCTGTCCACACGCTACTCGGGAGCAGCGCGCTGGGCATTCGCCGCCGGTGCCTGCAGCGCGAGCACGTTGTGGTTCTCGACGCTGGGCTACGGTGCGCGCCTGCTGCAGCCGGTCTTCCGCGATGCGCGCGCGTGGCGCGTGCTCGATGCGCTGATGGGGGCTTTCATGCTGCTGTTGAGCGGACTGTTGCTGCTGCGTCCGATCGAGGCATGACTTGGCGAATGCATCGCCTCCATGGTGGCGTCTGATTTTGCAAGCGCATGAAGATAGTGGAGATTTTTTTGAACTAACGTTTCGCTCAAGTAGCGCTCAAGCTTCTCCCTGCCTTCTCATCTATGGTTCTCGCCGACTTGTGGGCCGGCGGACTGACTCTTCTGTCTTCCGAGACTTTACTGCCCCGAAGAAGTCACTCGAGACCAAACGGCTTTGCATTTACGGAGGGTGTACATGATCAGCTCGAAATTGCTTCCCTGGGGCAGTCTTCTGCTCTGTGCGCTCTTTAGCGCATCGCCTGCTGCGGCTTCCGGAGTGCCGGCGGCTGCCGCTGAATCTGCGAAACAACCTGTTCGCGCGCTGAGCGAAGTCCAACGCGCGGAGCTGAATGCCCGTGTCCAGTTGGCCAAGGCCATTGCCCAGAACGTGGAGGCCGATGCTCTGGCGAAGACATCTCCCGACATATGGCGGACAACTCTGCTGACGAATTTGTACTCGGTGCGCAGCGAGGATTTGCGCAGCATTGCCGCCCAGGCATCCACGCTCAAGGGTGCCCACCAGATGGTTCGCGCCGCGCAGCAGCGGCCGCGGCCTGCGACCACTTCCTCCGTTCTTGGCGATCGCAACGACGAGTTGGTCTTCACCCCCGTTCCCACGTGTCGTTTCGTCGATACGCGCAATGATCCGGCCGACGGCCCGCTGCAGCCGAACGTTCCGGTGGATTTCGATTTGGGCTTCACCGGAACCCATTACGGCGCTTCGAGCACCCCATGCGATCTGACGTCGGTTCAGGCGAATATCTCTGCGCTGGCGATCAATGCGACGGTGGTTGTGCCGTCGGCCGGGCCGGCGGGATTCCTGACCATCCGCGATTCCGATTCGAGCGAAGTAACCAGTTTCATCAACTGGCCTTCGACCGGGACGCCGGGACTGGCAAACGCCGGAGTGATCGGGACCAGCCAGGTTACCGGCGGCAATATGGGTTTCGAAGTGTGGACTCCCATCGACGCCAAACCACATCTCGTCATCGACATCTTCGGCTATTTCTCCGCGGCGATAATCTCCCAGCCCGCGGCGGCGCTGGATTGCGGCCTCACGGCGATTTCGAATCCATCGATTCCCGGCAATGCGGTAACCACGGTAACGAGTGCCGCGTGTCCATCGGGCTACAGCGTGGTGATGCCGAACTGCTATAGCCCTTCGAACCTTACCCTGACGGGAAGCGGATATGCCGGAGGAACCACCAATCAAGCCACGTGCACCTGGAACAATACGAATGCGCTATCGGCATCGGTATTTGTCTACGGAGTGTGTTGCCGCACCGCGAGCCGATAGGGCGAGCGAAACCGCGAAGAAAACGGGCGTCTCGGGGCGCCCGTTTCGCCGGCTCCTTTGCACGCGAGGCTGCATAGCGTGAGGTTTCAATTCTTGGCCGCGCGAGCGTTGATCGGCTCGGCTCCGGGATGCGCATCGATCCACGGTTTGAGCGGTACCGTCCAAATGTTGTAGTTGCCGTTGTCCCAGCTTTGCAGCCGGGCGAGATCGGCTTTGGCCTGCTCCGGACTGCGGGGGAAGGCGATAGGCAGGGTGCGTTCGCTGCTGAAGTACAGCGTTTTCAGATCGGCACTCAATCGAGGTTCGGCGTCGGAGCCGGGGCTGTTGACTATGTCGCCCATCCACAGGGGTTCGCCCCAGGCGCCGTTTTGTTTGAAAACGATGAACAGATCCATGCTGCGTTTGGGAACGCGCCCGGAAGCAAACACCATGAAGGATTCGTCCGGCGCGACGGCAGGATCGACGTCGGAGCTCTGGCCGTCGCTGAACGACGGAGGCACCGGCATGGAGAACACGCCATCGTGATATTGCGACCGAAAGAGTTGGAAGTGATTCGTTTGCGTATTCCACGACATGAAATAGAGGCTGCCGTCGGTAACCACGCTCGGGGCGAAGATCGTCGTATTGAAATTCACGACCGCCGATAAGTGCTCTGGCGGGCTCCAGCCGGAATCAGTGCGTCGAATTCTCCACAGATTGCCGCCGATGTGCTCGTTGCCTTGAAAGAACGATTTGATCGCCTTCCCGCCGCTCTGGACGGGGCGATCGGAGATGAACACGAGGGATTTGCCGTCCGGCGCCATGGTGGGTTCCATGTCGTTCCACTGCCCGGAGAAAGGCGCAATTTCGGGTTGCGACCAGCCTTCGCTCACGCGATGCGAAACCAATATCGTCGACTGCACCGCGCTGCTGCGCTGAAAGTACACCGTGTTGCCGTCGCGCGAGAAAGCGGGCGCGGCTTCGTGCGCCGCCGTCGATATGACGCCGGGTGCAAAAATTTCCGGAGCCGGAGAAATCACCTGCGCCGCCGGCGCGTGCGACGCTGACAAAACCAGCAGCAGTGCAAGAAGCTGGCGTTGCTGTGCAATTTCGAAACGACCGATCATAAGAATTTCGATTCTGGTTGCGGAGGTTTTGTTCGCAGCCAAGGATCACTGCGCATGATGGGCGTCGAGCACCGATGCCAGCGACACATACCAGATGTTGTCGGCGCCGTTGTCCCAGGTTTGCCAGCGCACCAGGTCGTCTTGCATCTGCTGCGGCGTGCGCGGCCAGCTCACTTTGCTGCGCCGGTCCGAGGTGAAATACAGGCTGCGTCCGTCGGGACCCAGATGCGCGCCCCAAGGACTGTTCTTGCTGCCGACGACATCGCTCAGATCGATCGGCGGGCCCCAATGATCGGCCTGTCGAAATGCGATGAATAGTCGGTCGGGGCTGCTCTTCGCCGCGAGGTTGGAATCGAACACGATGAAGGATTCGTCCGGAGCGACGGCAGGATCGAGCTCATGCGTGCCGCCTTCACCCAACGCGACGCGCGTGGGCGCGAGATATTCGCCGGCCTGGTATTGCGACCGCCAGAGATGAAACTCGCCGCTGGTCTCGTCGGCTTTCTGAAAATACACGCTGCCGTCGCGGACGACGCTGGGCGAATAGATGCGGGGGTTGTTGTTGACGACATCGGGCAAGCGCACCGGCGTGCTCCAGCCGTTGCCCTTGCGATCCACGCGCCACAGGTTGCCGCTGACGCTCGGTGCGAATTTTCCATTGAGGGCGCCGCCTTCCGTCGCCGGTCGATTCGACGTGAAGATCAGGAATGAGCCGTCCGGTGCCATCCAGGGATCGTGATCGCCCCAACGCCCTGAAAACGGAGCGATCTGCGGCGTCGACCATTTTCCGTTCTGCTTGTGCGAAACCAGAATGACGATGCCCGATCCGCCGCGATCGAAAAATACGGTGTCGCCATCCGGGGAAAAGGTCGCGCAGTCCTCGTTGGCAGGGCCCGAAATCACGCCAGGCGCGAATATCTCTGCGGCGCTTGGGGCATTCGTTTGTACGGCGCGGACGTGCATGCAGGACAGCATTGCCGCGACGAGCGCGCACGATTTGTACAAATTCATAGGCTTCGCAATTGATTGCATGAGGCTCGCAGTGAGGGTTTCAGGGCAGGGCGGCTGTTCGCCGAAATGGCTGCGAGCATATTAGTGGGTCTTGCACTTTTCCCTGTTTCGCTTCGACGCGGATTTCGCACGTTCCGGCGCTCGCGCTATTTCCATTTGGGCTCTGTTGCGCGAAACCATATTGAAATGCGCTCTCTGCGTTCACTGGCAGGTCGGTAATGACAGGGAAATGCACTTTGTTCCGTTTTGATGAGTTCGCTTAAATTCATTTTGGCCGCCCAAGGTCACCTTGCTTTCAGTCGGGTCGGCGTAAACCAATAACGTCTTCCGCAAAAAGGAGAACGTTATGAAAACGTTGACTGCATTCTTCGCGGCGACAGCCTTGGCGGTATCCGCACAGGCCTACGCCGCGGAGGGTTTCATCGTCGCCGATATCACCTTGCAGTCCGGACCGGATGACGAATATCCGCCCGTCGATCAGCTCGCCGCCGGTACGCCGGTGAACATCGAAGGTTGTCTCGAAGGCTGGACGTGGTGCGATGTGGACGTCGGCGACCTTCGCGGTTGGGTGCCGGGAACCTACATCGAGCAGAGCTATGGTGGCCGCTGGGTATACATCACCGACTACGGTCCGCGTATCGGATTGCCCGTTGTCGTGTTTTCACTGAACACGTACTGGGGTGCGCACTACAGCAGTCGCCCGTGGTTTGGCGAACGCGAGCGCTGGGCTTCGCGTCAGATTCGCCCGCGCATGCCGGCGCGGCCGCAGGGTGAAGCGCATGCTCCGCCACAACGGGCGATGCAGCAGACGACGCGGTCGGCGCAGGTCGCCCCACAACGGCAGACGCAACAGGCGACGCAGCCCGAAAATTCTCAACATCGCGTCCCGGCGCTGCAAACAAATCCAAATGTGGCTCCGCGTGCCGAAACCCGACCCACCGATCGGGAGCGGCCGCACGAAACAAGGTCCCCGCAGCCACAGAACAACAACGTGGCGCCGCCGCCTCGCCCCGAACGCGAACGTGCGGGTCCTGCCAAGCCAACTACGGAGCCCGCGAATCATCCGCAGCAGACGCAGCCGAAGTCGGCGAATCCGGAGCGGCCCAGGACCGAGAGCAAACCCAAGCCCGAACCGAAACAGCCGGTCAAAAAAGACAACCAGGACCACCGCGATGAAAACAACGGGCACGATGCCGAAATATAGTTCGCGGTTGATCGCGCTTTTCAAATAGAGATGGTCGAAGAGGAGTGCGTGGCATTTGCGCCAGCGGTTTTCGCCGCTGGCGCAATTCGATCGGTTTGTAGGGCCACCGGCGATCAGGCCGGTCCCGATCGCGCCGCGGCCAAGCGCGCGTTCGATGCGATGATGGAGATGACCAAGATCGATATCGCGAGGATTGAAGCGGCGCCGCGCGGTTGACGCTGCGCCTTCCAGATCACCAGCTCGACGGAGCGTCGTTTCATCGAGTAGAATTTTCATTATGAAATTGTCATTCATATATGAAAATTTTGCCCGCCTGCTTCTTGCTTTCTGCGCGCTTGCCGCAGCGCATGGCGTGGCCCAGGAATCCGGAAACTATGTCAGCGAGGCCGATCCGCTGGTCGTGAAGAAGCTCGCCGACTGGCAGGACTGGAAATTCGGTTTCCTCGTCCACTGGGGACCTTACAGTCAGTGGGGCGTGGTCGAGTCCTGGTCGATCTGTTCGGAAGACGTGCCGTGGTGCACTCGCCCCGCGGGCATTTCGTATGTCGACTACAAGAAGAAATACGAGGCATTGCCGACGACGTTCAATCCGATGCGATTCGACCCTGACGCCTGGGCGCGCGCCGCGAAGGACGCCGGCATGAAATACGTCGTGTTCACCACCAAGCATCACGACGGCTTCACCATGTACGACACGAAGGAAACCGACTACCGCATCACCGCGCCGGACGTGCCATTCCACAACAATCCGCGCGCGAACATTGCCAAGGAAGTGTTCGCTGCATTCCGCAAGCAGGGATTCGGCATCGGCGCTTATTTCTCCAAGCCTGATTGGCACAATCCCGACTACTGGGCACCGGAATGGGCGACGCCGGATCGCAACGTCAACTACGACACGCGCACGCATCCGGACCGTTGGCAGAAGTTCGTCGCCTTCGTACACAGGCAGATCGGCGAGATCACCTCGACCTTGGGGTCGATCGATGTGCTCTGGCTCGACGGCGGATGGGTCAACCCGCAGGAACATCCGCACGCCGTGCCGGGGTCGGGCGAAGTGCCGTGGCCCCAGGATGTCGACATGGCCGGTATCGCCGCGTTGGCGCGCAAGAATCAGCCCGGGCTGATCGTGGTCGATCGCGCCGTGGGCGGAAGATACGAGAACTACCGCACTCCGGAGCAGAAGATTCCGGAGGCGCCGCTGCCTTATCCGTGGGAAACCTGCATGACGATGGGCGATTCCTGGTCGTACAAGCCCCACGACAAATACAAGTCCTCACGCGAACTCGTGCACAAGCTCGTCGATGTGGTCTCCAAGGGTGGCAATTTTCTGCTCAATGTCGGTCCCGACGCGAACGGAGACCTGCCCGAAGAAGCGCTCACTCGCATGCGCGAAATCGGCGCGTGGATGCACGTGAATTCCGCAGCCATCTATGCATCGCGGCCGTTGGCGCCATATGCCGACGGCCATTGGCGTTACACACGACTACGCGACGGTTCGGCGTACGCGATTTATCTCGCCGATGCGGATGAAGACAAGTTGCCACAACAATTGACGCTGAAAGGACCCGCCCCGAGGAATGGAGCCAAACTCCAATTGCTCGGCTACCCGGAAGCGTTGCACTGGCGGCGCGGAGACGAAGGCGCAACCGTCGTCGAAATTCCGGATGCCGCGCGAAAAACTTTGTCTGGCGCTTATGCGTGGACGATACGCCTCGCAGCGGTGCGATGAAAATGGCGTAGCTTGGAATTCGGCGAATTCTACAAACGCTTCGCTGCGGCGTACGCAACTGCGCATTCTCAGGCCGACAAGGATGCCGCTGTCGCCACCTTCAGGCCAACGCTGTCGGTGCTCGCAGTGTCCGTGACGCAGCGAAGGGAAATCTGCCATTGCAAGCGAACTTCGAGGCAAAATCCAAGAAAAAATAGCAGCGCTGGCGGTGCGAATTTCGGAACCGGGATCAGAACCACTCCCGTTCCGTGCAAACAAAACGGGCGCCTCTCGGCGCCCGTTTCGTTTCCTTCTTTGACCCGTTTCCGGGCGACGTAAGACTCACTTCAGAGACGACTACCGGTCGTCGTCATCGTGGTGGTGCTTGAAGTGGCGAACGACCCAGTCATGACGCTCGTACGGGCGCTCCGTGTCCAGCTCGACCGTCACGCCGCCATTGCGGATATATGCCTCATCTTCGGGTGGCAACACTCTGCCCGAGCGCCAGCTGCCGTTGGACAGCCAATAGTAGGTTCGCGTGTCCGGTGCGAAATAGATGTCGTGATCGGCGTAGTACATATACCGGTGCTTGGTCGTCGTAGTCGTGACCACACCGTCATCGGTTCTGCGTTCGACCGTGGTTGTTTGATCGACCGGCGGCGGCTGTGCCAACGCGGGCAGACCAGCGCCGAGTGCTATCGCCAGTGCGGAAATCTTCAGAACGTTTCGATGAATGCTCATGGCGTTCTCCTCGTAGGGTTCGCCGTCGCAACAAGCACGGCAGCAAACGGGAATTCGCCGGGGATGGAAAATCGTATGTCGCCAGCCTCGACGACAGTCCTGCAATTGGCATGGGGGATTCAAAATGCGCGATTGGCGCGGCCAGCAGTGACTGCGATTTTCACCGTAGTGCGCAATCGATGAACGTCGCGGGAACTATATGCAGCACCGTTCATTTGCCATATGGGTTGCGAAATTCCCGAGGAATGGATCGGGCAGCGCAATGTGTTTCGCCGGACCAGCGCCGTTCACTTTGCAGCCAACAGTGCCGCAGCTGCGCGCTCCAAGGCGATATCCTTTTTACGCCGGATGCTCTCGAGGGTCGGTGAAGCAAGGATGGTCGGGCGCAGACCGACGCCCTCGAACACGGTGCCATCGAAGGCACGGTCATTTCTCGTGCAGACACGCGCGCTGCCGCCGCCGGGAAGTTGGAAGAATATCGGCTGGCCGGTGCTTCCCGCCGTTGCCTCGCCCACGGTGATGCCCCGGTGCATGGCATCGAATGCCGCAACGAAATCTTCCGCCGCCGAAAAGGTGCGCGCGCTGGTCAAAACCGCAATCGGTACGTCGACATGCTGGGCGGGATCGGCAGCTACCTCGAATGGAGCAATGTCCGTCCATCCCGGCAACGCGCCGCGCGCCCGGTCAGCAGCAACGTAGCTTCGCGTGCGCATCATCGGACCGCGAATCGGATCTCGCGTCAGCACCTGCAGCAGATCCACGGGCGTGCTGCCGCCGCCGTTGGCACGAACATCGATGATCAGCCCCTTGGAGGAGTTGACTAGCGCCAGGTTGGCGAGAAGCGCTTTGGTTCCCTCCGTGTCGTCGAACTCATCGATCGTGAGGACACCAATTCGATCCGTCCGCATCTTGAAAGAGGCGCCGAATTTTTTCAGTTTCGACTGATCCTCCAGTGTCAGCCGCGTCAAGGCGCGTTCTTCTTTCTTGCCTTCGGCATTCTTCACGGTCACCCGGACCTGGCTGCCGGCGCGCCCAGTGAGCAACGCATAGTCGAAGGTGCGTACCTGAAGATCCTGCGGTGTCGAAGAACTCTGGTAGGGCGCGATCGCGCGCTCCGCGTAGCTGTGGATGTCCTCACCATCGATCTTGAGCAGCACATCGCCAACGCGCCACCGTTGCGCGAGCAATGCGGGATCGTTGACCTCCATTACCACGACGGCATTTTCCACGAGTTGCGTGCGCAGCCCGGGCCCGCCATAGAAGACGTCGCGAAGCGGCGCGGGCGGATAGACATTCGTGTGGCCGTCCTTGAGCAGTGCCGCGAATCGCATCAGCACGCGATAATAGTCTTCGGTAGATGTGGTGGCTCTCACCTTGGGCAGGAAGTCCAGATAGGTCTGGTTCCAATCCAGATCCGGCTGCCGGTCGAAGAATGCAAAATTGAAGCGAGCCTCCGACCATAGCGTGGACAGGCCCGCAATCTTGGCGTCGTCGCTCAGGTTAGGTGCGAACGGCAAGCTCTGCCCAGGCGAGCGCGCCCACAGGCGTTCGCGACTGCGCGCTTCCTCGACAAGCTGGGTGAATCGCGGGTCGTCATGCAGCGATGCCAGATTCTTGTCGGACGCGAGCTGATCGGCGGGAACGCTGCCGCCCCTGGCTTGCGCGGCCATGAGAACATCCATCGCCTTTTCCTTGCGACCCGCCAGCGCCTCGTCGGAGGCGAGCTGGTACATCGCGGCATTCCAATGCCAATCCATGCCGTTCGGGCCGGCGGCATAGAACGGCTCGAGCATCGCGGCGGCCTCGGCGTATCGCGTTGCTTGATGAAGTTCGAGCGATTTTATGTAGCGCGCGGGCAGGCTGGCTGCCGATGGGGGCGGTTCTTGGGCCGCGGCGCTGAACGTGAATCCGCAGGCCACGAGAAAGAAAACCTGGCCGCACGTTGCTATCCGGGTTCTGATCATGCCGTCTCCGCTGCTCGATGGTTCGTGGCTGTGCTTGAGCCATCTTCGACAGGCGGCTCGGATGATCTTTCGTCGTGGGAAGGTATCCGGATGTAGTGCGCCAGACAAGCTCTGCGGCTTAAGATCCGACTGCGGCTGCAACTCGCACTATCCAAGGATGCATACATGAAGAAGCCCATTGCCGTCTTGCGCAGCGTGCTGCACCGGCTTACGGAGCCTATGCGTCGAAGGTCCATTGTGCGCAGGTGCGCCGCGTGGACGGCCGTGACCGTCATCGGTGTGTCGGCGCCTGCCTTTGCCGCGTCAGGCGATGCCGACCTTCTCCCGGCATGGTCGAACGGCTATTTCTACATTCATCACATCAGCACGGGGCGGGGCAATGCGACCTACTTCGTCTTCCCCGACGGCACCACCCTGCTGATCGATGCGGGCGAGGCCGATCCGAAGTTCGTCGAATCCGTGCGACCGTTGAAAGCGTTTCCGCCTCGCCCCGACGGCGCGCACTCGGCGGCGTACTGGATTGCCGACTACATCCACCAGTTCGCGCCCGCGGGCCGACCGGTGAAGCTCGACTATGCCCTGATCACGCATTTTCACACTGACCACCTCGGCACGATCACGCTGGACAAGCCCATGTCGCGGACCGGCGCCTATCGCTTGGCCGGGATCACCGAGCTTGCCGATCTGCTTCCCATCGACACCCTCATCGACCGCGCCGCGCCGTCCTACGACACTCCGGTCGATCTTCATCAATGCTCGCAAGGCTCGGACGGCTTGTCCCTCTCGAATTACCTCGGCTTCGCCGAATACCGCTTGAAACACGGCCAAGCCGTGGTCGGGCTGAAGCCGGGAGCGCTCGATCAGATCAAGCTCGGGCAAGCCGATGCATTTCCGAACTTTCATGTCCGCAACATTGCGTCCAATGGAATCATCTGGACCGGCGCCGGCGAGGAGACGCAGTACTACATTCCCAAGGGTGCGATCAGCGATTGCCATTTCGACGAGAACCCGTTGAGCAATGTGCTGACGTTCGCCTACGGCAAGTTCAAATATTACTCGGGCGGCGATATCCCGGGCGTTCCCAATTACACCCAGCCTTGGTGGCGCGATATCGAGACGCCGGTGTCCGCGGTCGTCGGAGGAGTCGACGTCATGCTGCTCGATCATCACGGCAACCGGGACTCGACGAACGAGAACATCCTGCGCAACCTGCAACCGCGGATCATCGTCCAGGAGAACTGGCTCTCGCCGCAACCGGGTGAAGAGGTCGTCACCCGTATGGCCTCCAAGGGACTCTATCCCGGACCCAGGGACGTCTTCTCGACAGGAATGAGCCCGGAGAGCCGCATCGTGATCGGGCCGATCATGGACAGCATCTACAAAAGCTACGGCGGTCACATCGTCATACGCGTCGCGCCGGGCGGCGATCGATATGAGGTATATGTGCTCGATGACGCGGACAAGCGCCGCAAGCTCGTGAAGCGGTTTGGGCCGTATCAGTCGAAGTAGGCCGTGCCCGTTTTATTTTGTCAGAAAAGCGAAGCCGCTCTCATTTTAGCTGGCGAAATCGCTCCGACCTTTTGACGGCAAGTCGTTGCAGCGCTATGGTCCTCCGTGGAATCGGGGGATTCGCATGGGACGCGCGAAGGGGAATCTGATCAAAGAACTTGCAGCGCTGCCGTGGCCGGCAGCGCGTTGTCTTTGGCGTGCTCGGTTCTCTGCAACCCTACAATTTTGTCTCTGAGAGATTGAAGGCGCCGTCGCACACGCAGACACGGTTTACGGGGGACACATGGTGCATCTGGATGACTACGCGGATCGCGAGCAGGCGTGGGTGAAACATTGGGTACTCGAAAAGTATCTAGAAGTTCTCATATTCAAAATTGGCGGCAGCGGAATGTGGTCGCGATTTGTATACATTGATGCATTTGCCGGGCCGTGGGGCTCCCGGCGCGAAGACCTTTCTGATACCTCGTTTGGGCGCGCCATCACAGTGATGAAGGCGTGCCAAGCGAAGCTTGCTGAGCAAGGTAAGACGCTCCAGATGGAAGCTGTGTTCTTTGAGGCGAATAAAAGGCGAGCTGCCCGCCTCATCCGCTACGCGAAAGAAAACACGTCCGCACCTCTTGGTATTCAGGCGTATCACGCGGACTTCATGACACAGATTGATGCAGTCGCAGCGCAGATCTCTGATGGCGACTTCGCCCTTGTGCTCATCGACCCTACCGGCTACAAGGAGGTTGCACCCTCAAGGTTTGCCCCTCTGCTTGCCAAGCGCGGAGTTGAACTGCTCATCAATCTGATGTGGGACTTCATCAATCGATTCTGGGAGTTCGATCAGGAAAAGAAAAAGCTCGACGCGATCTTCGGCGCAGATCGTCCTCGCCGTGAGGATGTTGGCAATCTCGAACGCACCGCGAGCGAAATTTACACGCAGGGCTTGAAGATGGTCGCCGGCACGACCGGCGGAAAGCTTTGGGCGGCAACTGTTCCGGTAGAAAACCCTGACAAGGAGAGGACGCATTACTTCCTTGTATATGCCACGCACGCACCTATTGGACTGATTGCCTTCGGCGATGTGGCGGAGAGATCGCGAGATCAACAAGCTCAGGCAAAGGCGCGCAAGAAGGTTCGGCAACAGTGCAAGGGCGGCCAAGGGGATATTTTTGGTGGTGACGTATCGGCCGTCCGAGCCGATCATCGGGGCAATACTTACGATCAGCGGAATGCTTGGCTTAAGCGCATTCCCGTCGCAGGAGATGAGATCGCAGTAAGCTACGTCACAATGGCGGAATTGCAGGAGGAGTGCGGCTGCTTGCCGTGTGACCTTCAGGCAGCAGTGCGTGAGTTGGTACAGGAAGGTGTCGTGGAGGTTTGCGGCTTATCTGCCGCTCAGATGATGCGCCGGCCAAAAAATGCAATCCAATACGAGAAGCGCGAGCGTCTGCGGAGACTCAAATGACTACTATTTCCAAGATCGAATGGACTGAGGCTACGTGGAATCCTGTTGTCGGCTGCACCAAACTCTCCGCCGGCTGCAAGCATTGCTACGCAGAAGTTATGGCGCGTCGGCTCCAAGCAATGGGCGCCGCCGGTTACGAGTACGGGTTTCGAAAAGTACGCGTGTTGCCTGAGCGGCTGGGCGAGCCGCTCAGGCGTAAGAAGCCAACACTGTACTTTGTGAACTCGATGAGCGATCTCTTCCACATCCATGTGCCGGATCGATTTATCGAGATGGTCTTCGACACGATGTGCGCATCGACACAGCATACGTTTCAGGTGCTGACGAAGCGGGCCGATCGTCTTGCTGCTTTCGCGAAGACGCACGACATTCCGACCAATGTGTGGATAGGCGTGTCTGTGGAGAACAAGCGGCACGGCGTGCCGAGAATTGAGCACCTGCGATCAGTCGCTGCGTCGATCAGATTTCTGAGTGTCGAGCCTCTACTTGAAGATGTCGGCGTGCTCGACTTGTCCGGGATTGATTGGGTCATTGTCGGCGGTGAGTCTGGTCCGGGTGCCCGGCCCATGAACCCTGAGTGGGCTCGCAACGTTCGGCGGCAATGCAAAACGCAGGGCGTGAAATTCTTCTTCAAGCAGTGGGGTGCGCACGGCGCGGATGGGTTACGGCGATCGAAGAAGACAAATGGTCGACTACTCGACGGACGGACTTGGAACGAAATGCCAGAAGTTGTATGAGAGCATCGAACTCCACGAAACAGGGGGCAATCTGCGAAACCGGGGTCAGCGAAACCGGCGAAACCGGGGTCAGCGAAACCGGCGAAACCGGGGTCAGAGTCGACTTTCTGCGCGGCAAAGAAAACTGCTGCTTCGCGGATTCAATTCGTTCTCGGAAAAGTGTACTCCGCCCCCGGTGTTGGACCCCGGTTTTTGCGATTCGGCAAAATGCGATCACAATTCCGACAGCGTGCTTGCTTGCCGCTTTGACGACGCACCGTTCGCGGCGCTATGTTGCTCGGCAAATCGAGGGATTCGCATGGGACGCGCGAAGGGGAATCTGATCGAGAATCTGACGACGCTGCCGTGGCCGGCAGGCGTGGTGTTTGGCGTGGTTGGGGTTCTTGCAGTCAGCATATGGGTACCAGCGAAACGCACTCCGACCTGCGCTGACCCCGGTTTTAGTCGGGGCGTGCCATGAGTTCGGACAAATGCACTTTGCCCCCGGTTTTGTGGTGGGTTGCCTTGTGCTTCACGCTTGCCGCCACGCGACCTGCGATCGCCGAGGACTTTCCGTCGTGGGCATTCCCGGGGAGTGGCCTGGCAGCGCCGCCCGCGACGAACGCGGAGACGATGCTGTCGGTTCCGGGTTCCCAGGTGAAACTGCGCAAGCAAGATATCAGGAACATTTCGAGGCCGCCGGACTGGTTTCCGGGCGAGCATCCGACGATGCCGGCTTCGGTTGGCTCCTCGCGCGCCGCAGACGTTTGGGCATGCGGCTTCTGTCATCTTCCGAACGGTCAGGGCCGCCCCGAGAACGCGTCCCTCGCGGGATTGCCTGCGGCGTATATCCGCGCCCAGGTCAGCGCGTTTCGCAGCGGCGAGAGGCGTAGCGCGAGTCCCGACTCGAAGCCGACGGCATTCATGATCAGCGTCGCAAAGGACGCAACCGACGACGAGACGGCGCAGGCGGCGGAGTATTTCTCGCAACTGCCTTTCGCATCGCACGTGAAGATCGTCGAGGGCAAAACTGTGCCCGCGCACATGGAGAAGGGTTTCATTTACGCGCCAGGAAACGGGCCAGCCGAGGTACTCGGGGCAAGAATCATCGAAATGGCCACGGACCTCGAGCGATTCGAACGGCGCGATCCGAACAGCCGGTTCGTCGCCTATGTCCCTGCCGGCAGCGTCGCACGCGGCGGTGAACTTGCGCGCAGCGCCGCCGTGCCTTGCGCGCGCTGTCATGGTGCGGATCTGAGGGGCGGAGCGGCGGCCATCGCGCCGCCGCTCGCTGGCCGTTCGCCGACGTATCTGTTCCGCCAGCTCTACGGATTTCGCTCGGGTGCGCGCTCCGCCGCGGCCGCGCAACCGATGCATGACATCGCGGTGCAACTGACTCAGGCCGACATGATCGCCCTGGCCGCCTACGCCGCCTCGATCAAACCTTGACGGCGCATTGCGAAACCGGGATCAGGGTCCACTGTCTTTCCAGCCCAAAAAAAGCGGGCGCCTCGCGGCGCCCGTTTCGTTTCCATCTTTGCGATGACTCGCAAGCCAATCAGTAGCGATAGTGCTCCGGCTTGTACGGTCCGTTCACATCGACGCCGAGATAGGCGGCTTGGGCGTCGGTGAGCTTGGTCAGCACCACGCCGATCTTTTCCAGATGTAGACGCGCGACTTCCTCGTCGAGCTTCTTCGGCAGGCGGTAGACGGTCTTCTCGTACGTGTCCTTGTTCGCCCACAGGTCGATCTGGGCGAGGGTCTGGTTCGAGAACGAGTTCGACATGACGAAGCTCGGGTGGCCGGTGGCGCAGCCGAGGTTGACGAGGCGGCCTTCGGCGAGCAGGAAGATGCTATTGCCATTGGCAAAAGTATACTTGTCCACCTGCGGCTTGATGTTGGTGTGCTTGACGCCGGCCAGTGCCTTGAGCGCGTCGACCTGGATCTCGTTGTCGAAGTGGCCGATGTTGCAGACGATGGCCTGGTCCTTCATCGCGGAGAGGTGCGCGAGCGTGAGCACGTCCTTGTTGCCGGTCGTGGTGACGTAGATGTCGCCCTGGCCGAGTGTCGACTCGACCGTGTTGACCTCGAAGCCTTCCATCGCCGCCTGCAGGGCGTTGATCGGATCGATTTCGGTAACGACCACGCGCGCGCCGTAGGCACGCAGGCTGTGCGCCGAACCCTTGCCGACGTCGCCGTAGCCGCAGACCACCGCGACCTTGCCGGCGAGCATCACGTCCATCGCGCGCTTGAGGCCGTCGGCGAGCGATTCACGGCAGCCGTAGAGGTTGTCGAACTTCGACTTGGTCACCGAGTCGTTGACGTTGATCGCGGGCACGAGCAGCTTGCCGGCCTCGGCGATCTGGTAGAGACGGTGCACGCCGGTGGTGGTTTCTTCCGACACGCCCTTCCAATCCTTGACCACGCCGGTCCAGAAGCCCGGGCGCTCCTTGGCGACGCGCTTGAGCAGGTTCTTGATCACCTGTTCCTCGTGCGAGGACGACGGCGAGTCGACCCACTTGTCGCCCTGTTCGAGCTCATAGCCCTTGTGGATCAGCAGGGTCACGTCGCCGCCGTCGTCGACGACGAGCTGCGGGCCCTTGTTGCCCGGGAAGGTGACCGCGTCGAGCGTGCAGTCCCAGTACTCTTCGAGCGTCTCGCCCTTCCACGCGAACACCGGCGTGCCGGTGGCGGCGATCGCGGCGGCGGCCTGGTCCTGGGTCGAGAAAATGTTGCACGACGCCCAGCGCACGTCGGCGCCGATGTCCTTGAGCGTT